>OBCL01000429.1_pt1 | contig 11229 bp, 8 predicted proteins | sample 1495931 | NCBI WGS metagenome assembly OBCL01 (sample SAMN03418275, study PRJEB22391) | human gut metagenome | biome: human-gut; feature: organic feature; material: feces | host: Homo sapiens | place: Tanzania | collected 2013-01
AATTCGAAAACTTTGCATCCACGCACCATCGGCCAGGTGAAGGTAGATGCGCTGCGCCAGCGCCTGCTTGAAATCAACCCTGAAGCCAACATCACGGCTTATCAGAAAATCTATCAGGCAGAAACAGCCGAAGAGTTCCACATGGAGGAATACGACTACATCATCGACGCCATAGACTCGCTGAAAGACAAGGCTGACCTGATTCTGCGTGCCACTGCTCTTCCGAAGGAAATCACCTTCGTATCTTCGATGGGAGCAGCCCTCCGCCGCGACCCTTTCATGGTGAGGAAGGCTGAGTTCTGGAAGGTTGATGGCGATCCGCTGGCAAGAGCCCTGCGCAAGAAATTCAAAAAGAACAAGACCTTCCCCCGCCGCAAATTCCAGTGCGTGTTCAGCGAGGAAAAGCCGATGCAGAACATGAGCGACCAGCGACTCGTAGAGGACGAATGGACATCTACGAAGCCGCAGATCAACGGTTCACTCTGCCACATCACCGCTACATTCGGAATGGCTATAGCAGGAATCGTTATCAATCACATCATCGAAAGATAATATATTGAAGAAGGTAATATATTAAAGAAGGTATGATCAAGATACGCTGCGTGGTAGAACGGATTACCTACCAGAACCAGGAAAATGGATATTCCGTGATGAAAGTCAAGGTGAAGGGATATTCCGACCTGGTTACCCTGGTGGGAAACCTGCTGGATGTTCCAGTGGGAGCGGTACTGCTGTGCAATGGCGACTGGAAGATGGACAAGCGATACGGACAGCAGTTTGCCTGCGAAACCTGGGAAGAGGTAATGCCTGCCACCGTATATGGAATCGAGAAATACCTGGGCAGCGGACTGGTGAAAGGCATCGGTCCGAAGTTTGCACATCTGATAGTAGAGAGATTCGGAACGGAAACCATCGAGGTAATAGAAGATGACATCGAACGACTCTACGAGGTTGCCGGAATCGGCAAGAAACGCGTGGAGAAAATCCGAGACAGCTGGGAGAAGCAGAAGGACATCAAGAACGTGATGATCTTCCTGCAGCAGTATGGCGTGAGCACTGCTTACGCCGCCAAGATCTACCGACAGTATGGCAAGGAAAGCATCGACAACGTGAAGGAGAATCCCTACCGTCTTGCCGATGACATCTGGGGCATTGGTTTCAAGACTGCCGACGGAATAGCCAGCAAGATGGGTTATGAGAAGAACGATCTGAGAAGATGCAAGAGCGGAATCAGCTACACCCTAAATGAACTCTCCAACGAAGGTCACGTTTATGCTGTAGAAGAACAGCTTATAGAAGCCGCAAAGAAACTGCTCGAAGCCGATGAAGAACCTATCAGACAAGCCATAGCGGAAATGATCATATCCGAAAATCTCATCCGTGAGAACGAAGCCATCTATCTGCCTCCCTTCTATCATTCTGAACGTGGAACGGCTAAGAAACTGCTGGAGTTGATGAAAGGTCAGGGTCCTACCCTCTTCAATATGCAGGCCGATATCCAGGCAATAGAAAAGGCTTCAGGCATCAGATACGACGAGGTGCAGATTGCCGCCATTGAGCAGGCTGTACGTTCTAAAGTGATGGTGCTTACGGGCGGCCCTGGAACAGGAAAAACCACGACGACGCAAGGTATCATTTCTGCTTACAAAACGGCAGGGATGAGGATTCTGCTGGCGGCTCCTACGGGCAGAGCTTCCAAGCGAATGAGCGAGGCCACGGGCATGGAAGCCAAGACCATCCACCGACTGCTGGAGTTTAATCCGCAGGACGGATACAAGCGCAACGAGGAGAACCCGCTGGAGGGTGATGCGCTGATCGTGGATGAGTGTTCGATGATAGCCGCTGGAGGGCGATGCGCTGATCGTGGATGAGTGTTCGATGATAGACATCATCCTGATGTATAATCTGATGAAGGCGATTCCGGAGCACATGCGCCTGGTGCTGGTGGGCGACATTGACCAGCTGCCGAGTGTGGGAGCCGGAAATGTGCTGCGCGACATCATCGACTCAGAGAAAATTCCGGTCATCCGACTCACCCGCATCTTCCGACAGGCGCAGTCGAGCCGAATCATCATGAGTGCCCACGCCATCAACCAGGGATATTATCCAGACACGAGCAACGGCAAGCAGACCGATTTCTTCTTTATCAAGAATGAAGATCCAGAGCAAGTGGCTACGGAAATCGTGAATCTTGTAAAATATCGTCTGCCAAAAGCTTACAATCAGCCGCAGAGTAACATCCAGGTGCTTACCCCGATGCAGAGAAGCGTGGTAGGTGCAGCCAATCTGAATATGATGCTGCAGCAGGCGCTCAACACATCCAACCTGGGAATCAGCCGTGGCGGAACCACCTATAAATTAGGCGACCGCGTAATGCAGATCAGGAATAATTACGACAAGAACGTATTCAATGGCGACATTGGAATCGTAGAAAAGGTGAATATGGAAGACCGCACCATTTCCGTGAGTTTCGAGGACCATTCAGCTGAATACGAGGCAGCGGAGCTGGATGAGTTGACATTGGCCTACGCCACCACCATCCACAAGAGTCAGGGTTCGGAATATCCCATCGTGGTCATCCCTATCCTGATGACTCATTTCGTGATGCTTCAGCGCAACCTCATCTACACCGGAATCACGAGAGCCAAGAAAATCTGCGTGCTCATCGGTCAACCCAAAGCCCTCGCCTATGCTGTAAGAAATCTGACTGTAAGCAACAGAAACACGAAATTGAAAGAACGGTTGCGTGGCGAGATTGAGGCGGCAACCAATTCTTCTCCACTCCACTTCAGCAAGCCGTATGTTTTGCCTGAAGAGAATCAGCCAATGATGGCTGCTGAACCGGAAGTCAACAATAGAATAAAAAAAGATTGAGAATAAAGCTATTAGGTTTCAAAAATCAAAATTCAGATGAAACATATAAAGACAGCATTGATAGGATTCGGATATCGGGGCAAACAATTGCTGCAACTGCTGCGCACGATTGAGAGCTTCGAGATTGTCGGTATCGCCGACATCAACGGCTGCGGGGATTCGGAATCTCCGGGCGCATCCTTCTATCAAGGCGAGGAAGCCTACAAGATGATGCTCGACGAGCAGCAGCCCAATCTGGTTTTCATCACCACCCCCTGGCACCTCCACATCACCCACGCCACGGAATGCATACTGCGAAACTGCCATGTGGCTCTCGAAATCAAAGGCGGACTCTGCCAGGATGAATATGCCCCGCTACAGGAAATCGCCCAACAGAAAGGAGTAAAGGTTTTTCCGCTGGAGAACACCCTCTTCATGCGAGAAATCCTTGCTGTAAAAAGAATGGTGGATGAAGGAGTACTTGGAGAAATCATCTATATGAGAGGCGGTTACCGCCACGACCTGCGCAAGCTGCTGCTCGATGACAATGGGGTGCTGGGTGGACGAAAAGGTACGGAAAGCGTGTGGAGAAGCCGTTTCTACTCGCACCACAACGCCGACATCTATCCCACCCATGGACTCGGTCCGCTCTGCATGATTCTAGGCATCGGGAAAACCGACCATCTCGCCTGGCTCACATCCTTCGCCACCAAGGCGGTGGGACTTCGCCAGCGAATGTCAAAAGATGATACCACTCCCATCACCCTGGGCGACATCATCTCCACGCAGATTGAAACACAAGGCGGAACGCTCATCTCCCTCACCCATGACACCACCCTGCCCCGCCCAAGAAGTCTCGACTTTGAGGTACAGGGTTCGCTGGGCATCTGGGACGGGGTGAACCGACGCATCTACCTGGAAAAGATGAACTCGGAAACCTGGCAAGACGACCACGCCATCCTGGCACAATACGAAAGTAGCGAATGGCAACTCTGGGGCGAGGAAGCCCTGAAACACGACAGCCACCACCAGGGTATGGATTACATCATGCTGAGAAGCGTTGCTGCTGATCTGACAGAAACCGCAAGCGCTGATCCTATGGGAAGCATCCACTATCCTGCCACGCTAAGCGATCTTGCCCTCTGGACATCGGTAACCCTCCTGTCAGAAATTTCCATCAGGGAGCATCGCCGTGTGGCATTCGGAGACAAAATAGATTTTAAACAAAAGCTTATACATTCAAGCGATTTATAATATAAAGAATAAGAAAGAAATAATATGATTACAGTTGATGGATTGACCGTAGAATTCGGCGGCACCACCCTATTCAAAGACATTTCCTTCCAGATCAACGAGAAGGACCGTATAGCCCTGATGGGCAAGAATGGCGCAGGAAAGAGTACCCTGCTCAAGATCATCGCAGGCGTGAGAACAGCCACACGTGGCTCTGTTTCCGCTCCTAAAGACTGCGTCATCGCCTATCTGCCTCAGCATCTGATGACCGAAGACGGAAGAACCGTGTTCGAGGAAACCTGCCAGGCGTTCGCCCATCTCCACGAGATGCAGGCGGAGATCGACCGCATCAACAACGAGCTCACTACCCGTACGGATTATGACAGCGACGACTATATGCAGCTCATCGAAAAGGTATCTTCCTTGTCAGAGAAATTCTATGCCATCGACATGACCCACTTCGAGGAGGATGTAGAGAAGACGCTGCTCGGTCTGGGTTTCGAACGCTCTGACTTCAACCGTCCTACCAGCGAGTTTTCGGGAGGCTGGCGCATGCGTATCGAACTTGCCAAGCTGCTGCTGAAATCGCCTGACGTGCTGCTTCTGGATGAGCCTACAAACCACCTCGACATCGAATCTATCGGATGGCTCGAAGACTTCATCATCAACAGTTCGAAGGCGGTGGTAGTGATCAGTCACGACCGAAAATTCGTAGATGACATTACAACAAGAACCATCGAGGTTACCATGGGTAGAATCTACGACTACAAGGCTACCTACAGCCAGTATCTGGAACTGCGCAAGGAGCGCCGCGAACAGCAGATGAAGAAGTATGAGGAACAGCAGAAGATGATTGCCGAGACCAAGGACTTCATCGAGCGATTCAAGGGTACGTATTCGAAGACTTTCCAGGTGCAGAGCCGCGTGAAGATGCTCGAAAAGCTGGAGCTGATCGAGGTGGATGAGGAGGATACCAGCCGACTGAGACTGAAGTTCCCTCCAAGTCCGAGAAGCGGTGCCTATCCGGTCCAGATGAGTGATGTAGCGATGGCGTTTGATGACAAGCAGATTTTCAGCGGCGTGAATCTTACCGTGGAGCGTGGCGACAAGATTGCCTTCGTGGGAAGAAACGGTGAGGGTAAATCTACACTCGTGAAGTGCATCATGGGACAGCTTCAGAACGAGGGCAAGCTGGAATTGGGACATAATGTTCAGATTGGCTATTTTGCTCAGAATCAGGCTTCTCTGCTCGATGGCGAGCTTACGGTTTTCCAGACGATAGATGATGTGGCAAAGGGTGAAATCAGAAACAAAATTCGCGATTTGCTGGGTGCATTCATGTTTGGCGGCGAGGATTCTACCAAAAAGGTTAAGGTTTTGTCGGGTGGCGAAAGAACCCGTCTGGCTATCCTGAAGCTGCTGCTGGAACCAGTGAATCTGCTGATTCTCGATGAGCCTACCAACCACCTTGATCTCAAGACGAAGGATGTGTTGAAGCAGGCGCTGCTGGATTTCGATGGCACGCTGATTGTTGTAAGCCACGACCGTGACTTCCTGGATGGTCTGGTTAGCAAGGTATATGAATTCGGCCATGGCCGCGTCCGCGAGCATCTTTGCGGAATCTACGAGTTCCTGGAGACGAAGAAAATGGAAAGCCTTCAGGAACTGGAGAAGAAATAAAATACCAAGAATGCTCTGTAAGGGCGTATGGAAATAAGAGATGAGGGTGTGACTTATGCCACACCCTCTATTTCTATTTCTTTTTCTTCAATTCCAACTTCGGAATCTTGACTTTCTGACCTGGCTTCAACTGGGAAGTACCATTTAGGGCTTCTACATAGCATTCCATTCCTGGCCCTAAGTACTTTTGACTGATCGACTTGATGGATTGTCCTTCTCTTGCCGTTACAACCTCGGAAACGCCAATGATACGATAGGCTCCGGTTCGAACACGGGCATCCTGGTCGTATTTGCTGCTTGCCTGGGCAGCATGCTTTTCTGCCTGTTTTCTGGCTTTTTCTTTCTTCTTAGCTTCTGCAAGTTTTTTAGTCTCCTGCTGTTTCTTTGCATCTGCAAGTTTCTTTGCCTCAACCTGCCTTTTCGCATCAGCCAAATTCTTTGCATCAGCGAGTTTCTTGGCTTCCAAATTCTTCTTTGCCTCAGCCGATTTTACATCAATCGATTGCTTATCAACCGCCGCATCCATATTCTGCTCGGCATTTTCGACTTTCTTGACAGCTTCACTTGCCTGTGCCATTCTTACACTATCCTCGATAGCCTTTTTGCGAAGAATTTCTTCCTGCGTTAAAGCAGACTTAGTTGGCGCCTTCTTCTCTGTCGCAATCTGCTGGTAATTATCCAACTGTAGAGCGAGATGATCACGCTGGGCAGCCATCTTGCCATAATTAAAAGCAAACCAGCCAAAGCCTACTATCATAGCCAGGAATACTACGCTCGCAGCAACAACTAGAGAACGAGGCAAAACAACATGACGCTTATCGGTTACCTCATCTGAAGAAGGAGTCTCCTCATCTGAAGAAGCTTCCTCTTCAATAGGAGTTTCTGTAAAGTTTTCCTTATCAGAAGGAACTTTCTCTACAATAGGAGTTTCTGTAATAGAGTTATCCTCACCAGAAGGAACTTTCTCTGCAATAGGAGTTTCCTCTGTTAATGTCGATTCTTTTTCTTCATCAGAAACAACAGACTCAACTTCATTCTGAGCTGGAACTTCAGATTCCTTTGTTTCCAATTCAGAAGTTGCAGATTCAGATTCTACCGGTTCAGATACTGCAGGTTTAAATACAGCAGGTTCTGTCGCTGCAGGTTCTGTCGCTGCAGGTTCTGATCCTTCCGGTTTCTTTTCTTCCGGTTCAGCAACATTTTCCTGAGACAATCTCTTCTCTCCTATCACAATCATTTCATCGCTAACAGGAGCATCGTTTTCTTCATCCAAAAAATCTATCACACCACTTGTCACAGGAGAATCCTGTTCAACGAAAGATTCCAAGGATGAATTTTCTGAATCAGGAACACTCTCTAACGTAGAATCGAATACAGAACCGTCCTCTTCAGCATTTTCAAATTTTCTGTCGATTTCATCGAAATCAACACCATCATTCACCACAACGGTCTCAAACTGGGCGAAAGGCTTGTTTACAATCTCCTTCAGGATATTATCGGGCGTGAAGGAAATCTTGTCACGTCCCTCAATGATGATACGCTCACCCGTATTCACATCCACGCTCTCACGATCCTTCACCGCCATTACCTTGAAGGTACCCAGCCACTTCATCTTCACGAGCTTATCAGACTGAAGACCCTCGTTGGCAACATCAAACATCTTTCTGATAAACAGTTCGGCATCCTGCTGACTGATTCCCGACTTCTCTGCCAGGCGCTGCGCCAAGTCGCTTAAACTAATCTTACTCATAGTCTTCACCTCCATTCTTCAGTTTTTCCTTGACACTGGCCACAGGGCGGAAACCGAGTACGAGCTTAGGCGGAACAAGCTGGCGCTTCTTGGTAGTAGGATTGACAACCACACGTTCCAAGCGCTTCTTTACCTCAAACGTACCAAAGTTGGGGATGGAGACAGCCTCCCCATCCTCAAATTCAGCAATCATGGCATCTATCACCTTGCGCACCATCTTCTGGGTGTCGTCCTGCGAATAGCCAGTCTGCTGAGCAAGTTCTGCAATATACTCCTTGTTATTCATTATGACGTTTCAATATCTAATATCACTTTACCACTTCGCCGTAGAGATCAAACTCCTCGCTCTGGGTTATCTTTACATTGTAGAAACAACCCACGCGCAGGCGCTTCTCACCAGCCTTGATCAGCACCTCAGGATCCACCTCTGGCGAGCAGAATTCGGTTCTTCCGATATAGTAATCACCCTCCTTGCGGTCGATAATCACCTTCAATATCTTGCCCACTTTCTCAGCCTCTACCTCTGCGCTGATTTCCTGCTGAAGAATCATCAGTTCGTCAAGACGGCGCTGCTTCACCTCGGCAGGAACATCATCCTCGTAGTTATTGGCACTGTAGGTACCCTCCTCCTCAGAATAAGCAAAGGCACCCATACGCTCAAAGCGCTGAGTACGAACGAATTCGAGCAACTCGTGGAAGTCTTCCTGAGTCTCGCCAGGGAATCCCACCATCAGAGTAGTGCGGATATGAATGCCCGGCACACGCTCACGGATGGTCTTGAGCAGATCGATGGTTTCCTGCTTGCTCACGTGGCGATGCATTCTGTTGAGCATATTGTCGCTGATATGCTGCAGGGCGATGTCCAAATACTTGCATACGTTTGGCTTCTCGCGCATCACATCGAGCAGATCGAGCGGGAACTGGTTAGGATAAGCATAGTGCAGACGAATCCACTTCACACCTGGAATATCCGCCATGCGGCTGATGAGTTCGGTGATGTGATGCTTGCCGTCCAGGTCCACGCCATAGTAGGTGAGCTCCTGGGCGATGATCTGGAATTCCTTCACACCATCGGCTACCAACTGGCGCACCTCGTCGAGGATTTCATCCATCGGACGGGAAACGTGCTTGCCGGTGATGATAGGAATGGCGCAATACGCACAGCGGCGGTTGCAACCTTCAGAAATCTTGATATAGGCATAATGATGAGGAGTAGTGAGATGGCGGGGGCCACTGCAAGCAGGCACTTCTGCCTTGCCCAGTTCCTTGAGCAACTCCTTATAATTAAACTTACCATAAAACTTATCCACCTCGGGCATCTCTGCCTCCAGTTCCTTCTGGTAGCGCTGTGAAAGACAACCCATCACATAGAGTTTGCGGAGTCGGCCCTCTTCCTTAGCCTGGATGAACTCCAGAATGGTATCGATACTCTCCTGCTTGGCATCCTCGATAAAGCCGCAAGTATTTATGACGGCAATTTCACCCTGTGGGCGTTTCGGGTCGTGAACGCAGTGGTAGCCATTGTCCTCGAAAAGCTTCATCAAGGTCTCACTATCCACCAGATTCTTGGAGCAACCCATGGTTACTATATCTATCTGATTTTTCTTCATTCTTATCCTACTTATCCTAATAATAATCTTAATCTAATTCTTTTCTCGACTATTTTACATCGAGCTTCATCTAATTCTTTTCTCAAAGTCTATAAGCACCTGTATTCTAGTGCTTAAAGAGAGAGTCAACAAATTCAGACTTATTGAAGAGCTGGAGATCCTCCATGCCCTCGCCCAGTCCGATATACTTCACTGGCACCTTGAGCTGGTCGGAGATACCGATTACCACGCCCCCCTTAGCCGTACCATCGAGCTTGGTGATGGCGAGCGAAGAAATATTGGTAACGGCAGCAAACTGCTTAGCCTGCTCGAAGGCGTTCTGTCCGGTACTACCATCCAGCACGAGCATCACCTCATCCGGAGCCTCAGGCATCACCTTCTTCATCACTTCCTTGATCTTCTTCAACTCATTCATCAGATTCACCTTATTATGAAGGCGTCCGGCAGTATCAATCAGCACCACGTCGGCACCGTTCGCCTTGGCGCTCTGCAGGGTATCGAAGGCCACGCTGGCAGGGTCGGAACCCATCTGCTGCTTCACCACAGGCACCCCTACTCGCTCACCCCAGATGCTGATCTGCTCCACGGCAGCGGCACGGAAGGTATCAGCAGCACCGAGATACACTTTCTTGCCGGCCTTCTTAAACTGATAGGCGAGCTTTCCGATGGTGGTAGTCTTGCCCACACCATTCACACCCACCACGAGAATCACGTATGGCTTATGGTCGGAAGGCAAATCCCAGTTTTCATTATCATCGGTATGGTTTTCCTCCAGCAGGCTTGCAATCTCCTCTCTCAGGATTCTGTTGAGTTCTGAGGTAGAAACATACTTATCTCTTGCCACGCGCTCTTCGATTCGATGGATGATCTTCACGGTAGTCTCCACACCCACATCGGATGTGATGAGCACCTCCTCCAAATCATCGAGCACGTCATCATCTACGGTTGACTTACCAGCCACCGCACGCGCCAATTTTCCAAACACGCTCTCCTTGGTCTTTTCGAGGCCTTTATCGAGAGTTTCCTTTTTTTTGTTGCTAAATAATCCGAATAATCCCATAATTATAGCTATAATTTTTTGCAAAGATACGAAAATATTTGAAACTAGGAGCGTTTTCCCTAAAAAATATTGTTAACTTAGCAAAAGAATGTATAAATAATCGCTTCCTTATAGAAATATATCAAGTTATTTTTATACCTTTGTATGTTAGAAGTGCCTCCGTGTTCCTATGTTCGGACGAGGAGGCAGAGACATTAAACATTTAAACAACAGATCATGAAAAAGATATTCATCTCAATACTGATGCTGATTCCTACTCTCACCATGCAGGCGCAGAATGTGCTTACCCCTGAGCAGCAGTTGGAAAAGGCGCAAAAAGAGTTAGAGGAAGCCAAAAAGGCACTGGAAGCAGCCAAGGCTCAGGCAGAAGCTGCCAAGGTGAAGGCGGAAGCTGAGAAAGTAAAAGCGGAAGCCGAGAAAACGAAAGCGGAGGCTGCGAGATTGAAGGCAGAAGCTGAAAGAATGAAGCAGGAGGCAGAAAAGCTGAAGAAGGATGCCGAGAATTCGGTGCCTGCTACAAAGCTGGTGCCTGCCACCAAGAAGCAGAACACTACCGGAACTTCTGAAGCTGCGGGATGGGTTGTGCCAACCGTGACAGAGGAGGTCGAAGAGAAAAAGGTGGAAAAGACAGCCGAGGGCGTGGTGCTCAAGGAAGATCCGAAGTACCTGGCGGGAGCCATCCAGCTCAATGCCGAGGGAAAGGTGGAATTTGTTCTCGACACCCAGGCTAACGGAAAGAGTGCAGACGAAATCTACAACATCGTTTTCCATTATATGAGCAAGCTCATCAAGAATGAACAGAACATCAACAGCCGCATCGCCCTGGTGAACAGAAACAACAAGAACGAGCAGATCATCGCCTGCATCATGGACGAATGGTTTGTCTTCAACCAGTCGTTCATTTCCCTCGACCGCTCGGAGACCAAGTACCAGCTGGTGGCAACCATCAGCGACAACCATCTCCACCTCTCGATGACCCGCATCGTATTCAACTACGAGGAAGGCAGAAGTACCGGTTTCAAGGAGCCTGCAGAGAATGTGAT
>OBCL01000433.1_pt1 | contig 11186 bp, 9 predicted proteins | sample 1495931 | NCBI WGS metagenome assembly OBCL01 (sample SAMN03418275, study PRJEB22391) | human gut metagenome | biome: human-gut; feature: organic feature; material: feces | host: Homo sapiens | place: Tanzania | collected 2013-01
AAACAAGTTGAGATAATAACAAAGATGATATTTGAACTTTGTTATATAGAAGCAAAAACAGTGAATAAATCCCCCGGTACCCCCTCCTGTAAACCACCGATTATCCCAAGCGGGGCTAACCATCGGAAATGAAAGGATTGTAAGGTGATCCGGGAGGTAATTGAGTATCTAAAGAAGGGTTACGCCATCCGTGATGTAGCAAAATTGTGTGGTAAGGGAGTGAGCACTGTACAAAGGGTGAAAAAGGAGTTTGTTGGTATAATTCTATATTGAGAATAATTCATTATTTTGCCAAAGCGCCATAAATATAAGCCATACACTGCACAATCCTGGGACTTTTTGTGTATTTTTGCCGATAAATAAAATTGCAATATGGCAAATAAGGACATTAACAGGATTAAAGTAGTCTTGGCAGACAAGAAGAAAACGAACAAATGGCTTGCCGAGCAATTGGGGAAAGACCAAACCACAATATCCAAGTGGTGTACCAACACTTCCCAACCCAACTTGGGGAGTTTGATAAAGACTGCCAAACTCCTTGGGGTTGAACTGGCAGACCTTGTCAGAGAGGAGAATGTAGATTAACGATACGAAATACAATAATGATTCAATAATAGCGACAGTCGATGATGTGCAAGAATTTATTCGTCATCTCGTCAATGACCGTACGGTGAATTTCCATCCCGATGACAGATTTGAGGACTATTCTTCTTGTGGGGATGGAAGTGAAACATTAACACAGAAAGAGTGTGTCGTCTATGATCACCTTATGGAAGAATGCTTTGAGGTGTGTGAAGAGAATGGTGTGGACATTTATGCCATAGGAATCGAACTGATGCAAGATGCTTTGGCGTAACAACAAAACAACAATGGTTACAATTTAAAACAAAGAATCAATGGAAGATAATAAATATAATACGCTGCAAGAGCAGATAAGCAAGATAGATGAATTTATCAAGGTGCAGACCGAACAATTCGGTGAGGAGTTTGAGGACGAGGTGAATTACTTGGCAATTGTCAAAACTAATTTGGAAGAAGTCAAGAAGTAATGTCAAAAGAAATGTCATATAAGTTCGTTGATTTGTTTGCTGGGTGTGGCGGTTTGAGTTTGGGATTGCAACAGGCAGGATTCACTCCATGGTTCGTTAATGAAATCGTGGAACAATTCTGTAATACCTACAAATTCAACCATGATTTGGATGATGACCATTTTTTTGTGGGAGATATTGCAGAACTGAACTTGCATCTTGACGAATATAAGGATATGTTATCTGATATAACTTTGGTGTGTGGTGGACCTCCTTGCCAGGGCTTTTCTATGGCTAATCGTCAACGAATATTGGATGATCCTCGTAATGCTTTATATAAACAATACTTGATATTCTTGAAAAATACTCGTCCTAAGTTCTTTATTATGGAGAATGTAAAAGGGATGATGAACAAAATAGAAGAAATCAAACAGAATTTTGAGGAATATCTTGGCGGCGAGTACCAATATGATTATGCACTTTTGAAGGCACAAGATTATGGTGTACCACAAAATAGAGAACGTTTCATAATGATAGGCAATAGAGTTGGGATAGAGCCAAAGTTGATATTCGAAGAAATATACAAGCATAAACGCAAGCCTTTCGTGCTGAAAGACGCTCTTGAAGGGCTTCCTCATTTAGTCGCGAAGAAAGAAAAAGGTTCAAAGGGAGTAGAATGTGCAGAGTCTGGCTTTACAGAATGCGATTTCTCGTACATCAAGAATGACTTCTATAAATTTATCAATGGTGACAAGGAGATTACAAAGCTCTACAATCATAAGAATCGTTATAATAATGAGCGAGACATAGAAATCTATCGAAGATTACCACAAGGCGCAAACTCCTTGCATGAGTCTATTGCAGACATCATGCCATATAAAAGGAGAAATGATATCTTCAAGGATAAATATTTCAAGTTGGATGAGACGCAAATCTGCAAGACGATAACTTCTCATATGAAGTTCGATTGCAATATGTACATCCATCCTTGGGATGCAAGAGGATTGAGTCCTCGTGAGGCTGCACGCATTCAGACGTTCCCCGATGATTATGTGATAACGGGCTCTCAAAATATGTGGTATGCACAAGTAGGAAATGCCGTTCCTGTAAAACTTGCCAAAGCCATAGGCGATGGCATCATGAAATTTTTAAGATGAGACATTTAGAATTATTTGCTGGCATAGGTGGTTTTAGAAGAGCAATGGATTTGCTTACGCAAGACCACATCATGGATTTTCATTGCATTGGCTACTCCGAGATAGATGTCAAGGCCGTGAAAACTTATTGTGCCAATTACCACCCTGAGGTTGATGGCGAGTTGGCTATGGGGGATATAGTGGAATTTACTAGCAATAAAGACAACATAGACAATTTGCCTCAATTTGATTTGGTGACTGGCGGTTTTCCCTGCCAAACTTTCAGTATGATGGGAAAGCAAGCTGGTTTCAATGAGGATCGTGGGCAAATGTTTTTTCATATCATTGATATCCTTGCTGCAAAGATGCCAAGATATGTGCTTCTTGAAAATGTGAAAAACCTTAAGTCACATGATAAGGGAAGAACATTTGCACGTATCAAACAAGAGTTGGAGGCATTAGGGTATCAAGTCTTTACTGACATATTTAATACTGCACAGTTCCATTTGCCACAAACTCGTAACAGACTGTTGATTTTTGCGACGACAGAACCTGTCCCTGCAGATTTTGAAGTGCAATTTACTTGCGACAATATTGCAGTCTTGTTTGATCAAGTATATCAAGATTTGGGCACATACCATTATCAAAGCGTCAACGACATATTGAGTTTGGAGGTTGATAAAAAGTATTTTCTTTCGGAGAAAATCAAACCAACCCTGTTAGCTGATGGTTCTGCCAACTTTAAGTCGAAGTCAGACATCAATATGAGTATAGCTCGGCCTTTGACCGCAACGATGCACAAGATGCACCGTGCTTGTCAAGACAACTATTATAGTCAAGACTTCATAGAGTCACATGGTGCTATCAATCCTGTCAAAACGATGACCAAGGAACAATTGGCACAATTGCCTATCCGTAAGTTGACACCGGAAGAGGCTTTCATGTTGCAAGGCTTCCCAGCAAACTTTGCCATCAACGGCCGAAATGCGGGGGTTGCAGATGGCTCGCTATACAAGCAAGCTGGTAATGCAGTCAGTGTAAATACGATTTATGCTGTTTTGCATTACCTTATAACAAATCATATAATTCACGAATAGCTATGTTTTTTGAAGTTCACTCAGAAAAGAAAATTGGTTTCAAGAAATTAAGTCCTAACGACCTTGGTTTGAAGGAGTCTGGGCATCAGACTCATATTGGACTTTATCAGCACGTCTTGGATTTCTTGCCAGATAATCATGTGGAGAAAGCTGCCATATTGATTTATGACGACTATTGTGAAATCTTGAATTGTGACTATGGAAAGATAAACCGTAGTACTGGCAAGATGGAAGCTCCCAATATTAAGTCGGGGGCAAGAAACGAACATACGATTGTAAATCAGATTCGTGGATTCGCTTCCTTGAAACCAACTTGTGAGTGGTATCTAGTGTGGTTTGGCTTGCAAAGTGAGGAATTAGTCTTTTGGCTAATATCAAGTGACTCGGAAGATTTCCAACATGCTTCTAACATTTTCCCAACTCAGAACAAGGTCTATGATGAGAATAGTGCTTCTTTTTCGCTTGCTATAGACTTCTTGGAAAAGAAAGTGAATGGAGTTTCCGTGAAGTTACAGGAAGAAATAGAAGTTGCTTCGCAGACAGGTAAACAAATTAAAAAGTATAAGAAACAAGACATTGAAAAGGCAAACAAACTTTTCAAGCAAATAGGTTATAGCGGAGAGCAAATTATTGCACAATATTTGGAAAGACAAAAGTTAGCCCATACGATAAGTAATTACAGATGGATGAATGCCAATACGGAGTCTGGTATGCCGTTCGACTTCATCATAAACGAAGGATTGGAAGCAGAAAACTTTATTGACGTGAAATCGACTCGGTTTGACTTCAACCAGTATCTCTATTATAGCGATGAGGAAATCGGTTTTGTTCACGGCTTGAAGGAAGATAAGAAATATTCAGTTTACAGGGTGTTCGATATGGACAATGCTCAGAAAAAGCTCAGGGTATGTACGAACTGTATGAGTTATGTTTCTTCTGTCAATGCTGACATAGCTGACCTTTCTTCCAAAATGGAAAAGGTTCAGACGATACTTCAATCCATAAAGATTGGAGTAAGACCTAATGACTGTTTCCTAAACATACAACCACAAATTATATTATAAGTATGGACGAAATTGTAAAACATATCAATGATACTAATGCCAGTTATCGACCATTGGGAGCTGGCGATGCCAAGAATACAGACTTGTTCTTGGATAATGAGCATTACCAACTCTTCGAGGGAGCAGGAGAACATATTACTGTAAGATACCACAAGGAAAATCTTGCAAAGGCGATTTTGTTCATTGCTTCAATCTTGCCAAGAAAGTTTGACCAATCATCAGTGCATTGCGTTGTTCCATATTCCAAGGATTTTGTTATAAACCAATTATCTTTGCTCGATGCATTGTTTGTCGAAGACGGTAAAAATGTAGAGACTATTACGCAAGAGTGGAATGCTCGTAAAGATGTGCCGCAGAAGAATGGAAAGATAGATACTCGCTTCTATTTCAATGGATTGTTGAAAGATGTGATATATAGAGACGCTACTGGCAAAGAACAAAAGGGAAAGTTTACCATCCGTAATTATTTTGCAGGTGGGTATTCTGAGCTACGTATCAAGAAGGCAGATGACGGTATTTTCGATATAGAGATAACGAATGTAAACACGCCATATGATGATGGAAAAGAAAAAGGCTTGGAGGAGAATATCACAACTAAAGAAGCATCATTTTTCCGTCCCTACATTACCGCAATCAAGTCGAAACCGTTTCTTCTCCTTGCAGGCATATCTGGTACAGGCAAGAGCCGAATCGTGAGAGAGTTGGCACGTGCTTGTTGGGAAGAAGATTCCGATGAATACAAGGCGCAGAAACCAAAGAACTTTGAGATGGTACAGGTGAAGCCGAACTGGCATGACTCCAGCGAACTCATTGGCTATGTGAGCCGAGTGAGTGGAAAGGCGGAGTTTGTGGCTGGCGACTTCTTGAAGTTCGTGGCAAAGGCTTGGGAATACCAAGATACTCCATACTTTCTTTGTCTCGACGAGATGAACCTGGCCCCAGTGGAGCAATACTTTGCGGAATATTTGAGCGTGGTAGAGTCTCGTAAATGCGGTGAGGATGGAGTCGTTACCACCGACCCCATCTTGAAAAAGGAAGATGCCGAATGGTATTTCAACCTGACTGCCGCCATCACTTCTGACGAGAATGTGAGAAAACGTTTCAACAAGGATGGCATTTGCATCCCTCAGAACCTCATAGTTGTAGGTACAGTGAACATGGACGAAACAACATTCTCTTTCTCCCGAAAGGTGCTCGACCGTGCCATGACCATAGAGATGAACGAAGTGAACCTTCATGGAGGTCTGACCAAGCGGCATGAGAGCATCGGCAAGTTGGGCAAAGACGAACTTGTAGGCTCTGCCGTGGAAGGTGTGGACGTTTACGACAACTACACGGACGTTTGCAACACAGCACTGAGCTATCTGCAAAAGGTAAACGACGTGTTGGAAGGCACTCCGTTCAAGATAGCCTACCGCACGAGAAACGAGTTCCTACTCTATGTGGTAAACAATCTTCCTTATAACAAAGACAAGGACGGCAACGACCTTCCACAAGGATATGTCATAGCTCGTGCGCTCGACGAGATCACAAGCATGAAGATACTCTCTCGCATAGAAGGAGATGATACAAAGGTAAAGGACAGTTTGCTGAACGCACTGAGCCAAGTCATCGCCGACGGACTGAACACCATTACCGACGAGGAGCACCCTGTGAAGTCGGTAAGTGTAGCTAAGTTGGACGAAATGAAGAACCGCCTCCAATCTGGATATACAAGTTTCTGGAGCTAAGCTATCATAGACATGGAATTACTGACCATCACACATACAGACTTCAAGATGAGCATCGAGTGCGGCAAGTTCGATGCCATTTGGAAGAAAGCCAAGAGTAACATCGGTGAGCAAGGACTGCTCTCCATGTATTCTTGGACAGATGGAGTCGTGTCGGTAGTTCGGGAGACAGAGGACGGCAAACTGGAGCTACAAAAGGGAGAACAAGCCCCAGCCGTGTTCTTCGACAATGCTGACTATCCTGTTTGGGTAGAGTTTGAAGACCATGTGAAAGATGCGCAGTTCGGTTCGGAACTACAAGGCGAGAACGACAAGTTCTCCTTCCGTCGTGGCATCCTTGCCGGATTCTTGAACTACGGTAACGAGATTGGGTGTAGCGAGATAAACATCATTTACAAGACCAAGGACGGATCGACACACCGCTTCACATTCAGCTTTGAGGTGCTAAGCACCAAGCTCGACTATCACGAACACTGGCGCAGAATCATTGAGGACATTGAGGCGGAATACCGTATGCTTTCACTCGACTATATGCGTCGCACGTTCCACGGATTCGCTCCCGACCAAAACGGCGACACGCCCGAACTGATATGGTGGAGCGTGTTTGCAGGAGAACAGGAGAAGTTTATCCGTGCCTGTAAGAGTATCATCGACCGTCCACGCCATCGGTTACATGGACATGAGAGTTATAAACGTGCCGACCGCCTGACATTCGTTCCCCGAAACATCGAGAACGAACTGGCGGAACACCGAAAGGAAAGCGGACACCTCTATCGTGTGGAAGAACAGATACAGACCAACGACACACAGGAGAACCGTTTCTTGAAGTTTGCTTTGGCGCAAATCACGAGCAAGTACGACTCTCTGAAACGTCGCATTGAGGGTATCAACACCATTTCAGAAGTGAAGAAGCAAGAGATGAAAGCCACGCTCAAAACCTTGCAACACCTTGGGCGCAACCCATTCTTCCGCACTGTGGGCAGATACAAGGGTATGAGCCAAGAAAGCATGGTGCTGCAAAAAGCCACAGGCTACAGTCAGGTATATCGTACATGGAACTTGCTCCACCGTGGCTACTCACTTTATGATGGACTCTATCGCTTGCAAACCAAGGACATCGCAACGCTTTATGAGATATGGTGCTTCATCGAAATGAGCCACATCGTAAAGGAGCAGTTACATCTGCAAGACGAATACGTGGAACACCGCAACCGTATGGAGATGAACGGTGTGTTCACTTGGGAATTAGGCAAGGGCGAGCACTCTCGCATCCTGTTCAAGAAAGATAATGTGGAGTTGGCTGAACTCGTTTACAACCCCAAGAACACCGACAGAGAAAACGACAGTGTGGGCATGAAGGATTTGGTAGTGCCAACTGTGCCGCAGAAGCCCGACATCGTGCTGCAACTTACCAAGAACGACTTGCAGCGAGGCATGAAGATGACCTATCTCTTCGATGCCAAGTACCGTATAGGCGGACGGCAGAATGGTGTGGACACTCCGCCCGACGATGCCATCAACCAGATGCACCGCTATCGTGATGCCATCTATTACAAGGACTATGACAGCAATGCGCTAAAGAAAGAAGTCATCGGCGGTTACATTCTCTTTCCTGGTGACGGTGAGACGGCAGATGTAGAGGTGGCGAAGTTCTACAAGACCATCGGTGAGGTGAACATCGGAGCATTCCCCTTGCGTCCGAAAGACAAGCACAATCGCCAACTGTTGGAGCATTTCGTCGGGCAACTCATACAGACGAAGAGCCATGAGACCATTGCCAACGTCATTCCCCAAAAAGGAGCGTTCGTGGAAGTTGGCAACCGTGTGCTTATCGGCTTAGTCGGAGATACCAACCGTGGTCGTGCAGCTAAGGACAGATTCCTCGACAGTACGGCAACGCTCTACTACACTGGTAGCAAGTTCCCGACAACCATCGCCCTGCAAGACCTTCACTTCTTCATGCCGTATATAAAAGGCAAGGGCATCAGGGACGTGTATGAGATTACAAGAGTGCGCACTATCTCTGCCAAGGAAGCGAAGCAACAGGACGGTGAAGAGGGTGAGAACGACATTCGATTGGCTTTTGAACTACGCTTCGTGCGTAGGCAATACCCTTGCTATCAGCCAGTAGATACGAGTAAGATGGTGAATTACACGTTCATCGATACAACGTTCGGTGAGTTAGAGGAAATTGTGGTAATTGATAAAATATAACAATAAAGAGTTATGGCAAAGAAAGTTATTCATTATTCCGAGATAAAATGGGAGACTATTGATTATACAATAGTTACCAAAGTAGTTGATATATGTAGAACTATAAAAGAGCATTATTGGAATAATCGCCCTTGCGGTTCTTATAGAAGCGAAATTATAGCAAATGGTTTAGATTATGATTTCTTGATAAAGGCATTTTCTACATATCACGAAGATTGGTATGAGAGAACTTCTAACTCTTCGAAAATAGCCTTTTTCGTGGAAATCCCTAAAGGATATCGTAATGTCGAAAATAGTAAATCTTTTCATCTTATACTTGACGGGGAAATACCTTCAGATAGTTCCATTAGTCATAATTTTACAAAAACAGGAAGATTAAGACAAGATATTCTAATATGTTGCAGAGAAGCCATAAAACCTATAAAAGACCAGTTGAAAATCGATGCAATTGGTAGGCTTTGCCCATATAGGCAAATTACATTAACGAGAGATAACATCGACATTCACCATGATGAGGTCAAATTTGCTAATATTGCAGATGATTGGATAAAGAAAAATGGAGGGATTGACTTTCTACATAGATATGTCAGTCCATCAATCAATGGTGGAACCATAACAAAGTTTACATCAGATGAAATACGACAAAATTTTATTGAATATCACAATAAGTATGCTCATTTAATTGCTATTTCCAGGGATGCGCACAAAGAGATTCACCAAAGTAATACTATAAATCGAGAATAACGGGTTCTTATATGGCAAAACGTAAAATAGGCTTTTATTATTTGTTCTTAAGGAACAAGATTGATGGCGTAGAAATTGATCTTTCCATCAAAGAAAATTTGTTGGACTTAGTTTCCTATCTACAAACATTATCTCGTATCGAGCGCAAGTTTGATATGTCTAATGACAAGTTTGTGTTTATGGATAGTTTCACAATAAGAGAAGATAATGGTTATTCTTTGCTAGAGATATTATTCAAGAGTGCTAAACACAGCTACCGTGCTCCATTGTTGGACCGAGATACAGTAGAGGCAAGAGAAAATCCGAAGACAATGTCTGAGGGAGAGCAAATGAAAACTCATTGCCTCATAAAATTTAAGGATGGTAATGCTATCTTTTTCTTAGAAACTGGACAAAACATGCTTACATGCAATAATGTAAAAGAATATCTAAACAAGTCCTTGCATCTATACAATTCTGAGCAAGATAACGTCGATAGTATAGATGGGAAATTTTGTTTTGACATGATACCTCGTGATGATTTTCGAGAAGTTTTGGATTCTATGACAAGAGTAACACTTGCAGAAGTCTACATCGATAAAGACATTTTGGGCGCAGACTACTTGCAGTTCTCTAATCCATCTGAAGAAATGAAAGAGTTTGTAGTTATGTCAGTTAGGGCAGAACGAAAGAAGAGCATTAAAGAAAACATATATGATTTCGTTGACAAGTTAGCAGGCAATGAATCGAAAATCAAAAGAATCAGGGTAAAAGGAAAGCTCTCAAATGATAATGAAAGTATCATTGATACAAGTTTCATTATTAAGAGAGAATTTGTCGAAGCAGTGCAAGACGAAAACACTGGAGAGTTTAATTCAACAGACATGTTCTTGCAATTAAAATATTTATCAAGGGATTATTAATATGTATCTAGACTTCTTGTATATACCGTTAGATTATTTTTCCGTCTTAAATAAGAAGGAAATAAGGTTTGAAGTGCATATACCTTTAGCAATAGGCATTGCAAGTCTTTGCTATTCGTCATGTGCTAACCAAAATAGTCAATACATCTTCATTCAAGGAGTTATGCAGTTTATCGAAACATTGTTGGGCTTTACATTAGCAGCCTTGACTCTTTTGTTATCAAACGACCACATGGAAGAAAAGACGAAAAACTTTGTTACTAAGCGTAAGAAACGGAATAAGCCAATCTCTATGTATGAATTGCTGATTTTGCAATTTTCGCATTTGATAGTCGTTGAAGCACTTTTATGTATTGCTTATTATGTAGCTGATCTATTCCAGATTTTCCCAAATCAAATAGTTGTTATGATAGCAAATACATTATTTATCTTTGTTGTATTCCACATTATGCTTGCAACAATACGAGCTGTTTCGTGTATTTATCTAATTGCGACTGGATTAAGGTGATTGTAATATTCCCTGTAGAACAACGGTCGCAAAAGGCATAGGTGCCAGGAAAGAAATGAGGCGATTTCAAAAAGACACCAAACATACAATAGTCGGAAATAAAAGGTAAACGAATAGTTTTATGGCAAAGAAATTTGAAATACGAAACAGTACGGCAGAGTTCCTGACTTTCGTGGCAGAAGGTAAGGAGCAAGGCATACAAGTACTATACAAAGATGAAACAGTGTGGGCTACCCAAAAGGCCATGGCTATGCTCTTTGACTGCTCCGCAGATAACATCGGTTTGCATCTGAAAAACATATATGACACAAATGAATTGAACAAGGAGGCAACTACCGAGAAAATCTCGGTAGTTCAACAGGAAGGTGTGAGAGAGGTGCGACGCAACACGCTGTTCCACAACCTTGATGCAATCATTTCGGTGGGCTATCGAGTCAACTCCATCCGTGCCACACAGTTTCGCCAATGGTGCACCTATGTCATTAGGCAGTTCTCTCTTCGGGGCTATATCATAGACAAGAAGCGTATGGAGAACGGCTCGTTTATCGGTGAGGACTATTTTGAGCATTTGTTAGCAGAAATACGTGAGATTAGATTGAGTGAACGAAGATTTTACCAAAAGCTCACAGATATATATGCTACAGCTGTTGACTACAATAAGGATGCACCTACCACACGTCTGTTTTATAAAAAAGTTCAGAATAAGATGCATTATGCAGTGCATGGGCATACGGCAGCAGAGCTTATCGTAGAAAGAGCCAAT
>OBCL01000435.1_pt1 | contig 11151 bp, 8 predicted proteins | sample 1495931 | NCBI WGS metagenome assembly OBCL01 (sample SAMN03418275, study PRJEB22391) | human gut metagenome | biome: human-gut; feature: organic feature; material: feces | host: Homo sapiens | place: Tanzania | collected 2013-01
AGATGGGGGCACCTTCATCCATATCCGCAACTTGGACTGATTCTACAGTCGTCTGCGCTGACATCCCTATCGAGAAGATCAACTGCAAGAATAAAATAATCTTTTTCATATTTATGTTAGCCTTAATTCCGCAACACTATTATAAATTAAACTTTTTAAGTAACTGGGTGGGCAAGTTACAAAAAGAAGAGCAGCGATCCAACCGTCGCTACTCTTCCCTATCCATATTTTGTATTTAGTCTTTCAAACTATTCTTATACCACTCGAAGAGCTTCTGTACACCATCCTCGATTTCTACCTTGTGAGTCCAGCCGAGACTGTGGAGCTTATCTACTGAGATGAGCTTTCTTGGGGTTCCATCAGGCTTGCTGGCATCAAACTCAACCTCACCCTCGAAACCTACAGCCTTTACAACAAGCTCTGAGAGTTCACGGATGGTAAGTTCCTTACCGGTTCCCACGTTGATATGGCAGTTGCGAATCTCACCCAGAGATGGGATGGCACCACCACGACCCTCTGAATTGTTTCTATCCACGGCACCATCTACCTTGGCACCATAGAATACAGAACTATACTTCTCTATGCCGATGATATCCTTGAAATCCACATTCAGGAGCACATGCACACTGGCATCTGCCATATCCTCGCTCCAGAGGAACTCACGGAGCGGTGTTCCGGTTCCCCAGAGCACTACCTTATTATCATAGATACCATAGAACTCCAATGCTTTCAGGATGCGCTCATGAGAGTTGCTTCCATCCACATTGCCCTCGCCGATGATGGCACGGAACTTGTCTGTAGGATTGATAGGACGCTTGTTCATATCTACCTCGATGCTGTGCCAGTCGCCGTCGTGGATGAGCTTGGCAAGATAGATCTTGCGCATCATCGCAGGCATCACGTGACTATTCTCCAAGTGGAAGTTATCGTTAGGACCATAGAGGTTGGTTGGCATCACAGCGATATAATTGGTACCATACTGAAGGTTGTAGCTCTCGCACATCTTCAGTCCGGCAATCTTGGCGATGGCATATTCCTCGTTGGTGTATTCCAGCGGAGAAGTGAGGAGCACATCCTCCTTCATTGGCTGCGGTGCATCCTTCGGATAGATGCAGGTAGAGCCCAGGAAGAGGAGCTTCTTCACACCATGAGAATAAGCGTTACTGATTACGTTGCATTGCATCTTCATATTCTGCATGATGAAGTCGGCACGATAGAGCGAATTCGCCATGATACCGCCCACGAAGGCTGCAGCCAAGACCACAGCATCCGGCTTCTCCTCATCAAAGAACTTCTCTACTGCATACTGGTCGGTCAAGTCGAGTTCTTTGTGAGAACGACCCACCAGATTGTTATAGCCTCTCTTCTTGAGGTTATTCCAGATAGCAGAACCCACGAGTCCGTGGTGTCCTGCTATATAAATCTTAGAATCTTTTGATAACATTGATTATTATTGTAAACTATCAACCGTTAACTATCAACTGTTAACTATTACTTAACAATACCCTTCTCCAAGTATTCCACGAGGTTGCAGCGAACCTTCTCACCGGCAGCCTCGGCAGCCACCTTGGCCATATCGCTCTCTACCATGATCTTGACGAGATCTTCGAAAGAGGTGGTGTTTGGATTCCAGCCGAGCTTAGCCTTTGCCTTTGTTGGGTCACCCCAGAGGTTCACCACGTCGGTAGGACGATAGAAATCAGGAGAAACTTCTACGAGAGTCTTGCCGATAAGCTCCTCAGGACCCTCAACGCAGATACCCTTCTCGTTCTCATTCTTGCCTTCCCACTTCAGTTCGATACCTACGTGGTGGAAAGCCAGCTGTGCGAACTCTCTTACAGAGTGCTGCTTACCTGTTGCAATCACGAAATCCTCTGGCTTCTCAGCCTGGAGAATCAACCACATACACTCTACGTAATCCTTGGCATAACCCCAGTCACGGAGAGAATCCAGGTTTCCGAGATAGAGCTTGCTCTGCTTGCCCTGCTTGATACGGGCTGCAGCCAATGTAATCTTGCGGGTTACGAAAGTCTCACCACGGCGCTCACTCTCGTGATTGAAGAGAATACCCGAGCAGCAGAACATATTGTATGCCTCACGATACTCCTTGACAATCCAGAAGCCATACTGCTTGGCAACTGCGTATGGAGAATAAGGATGGAATGGAGTGTTCTCGTTCTGAGGAACCTCCTCTACCTTACCATAAAGCTCAGATGTGGAAGCCTGATACATGCGGCAGGTATCGGTCAAACCGCACTGGCGGATAGCCTCCAGAATACGGAGCACACCTGTGGCGTCAACATCGGCAGTAAACTCAGGAGAGTCGAAGCTCACCTGTACGTGGCTCTGCGCTGCAAGATTATAAACTTCTGTTGGCTTCACCTTGTTCATCACCTGGATGATACTCATAGAGTCACCGAGGTCGGCATAGTGAAGGTGGAAATTTGGGGTACCCTCCAAGTGAGCGATACGCTCGCGATAGTCTGTTGAAGAACGACGGATTGTTCCGTGAACATCATACCCCTTACTCAACAACAATTCGGCTAAGTAAGAGCCATCCTGACCTGTGATACCTGTAATTAAAGCTACTTTTCTTTTTTCCATTTACTTCTTTATATATGATAAATTAATAAATTCGTTGCAAAAGTACGACTTTTTTCTCAGACTATCAAACTTTCTGCTATTTATTTGCCTTTTTCTCTAACATTGAACCGTCTGTGTCTCCGGCCAGTTCACCAGATACAGCATTTCCGTAGCTCGCGTAAAGGCGGTATAGAGCCAGTGGATATAATCGGGATTGAGCATATCATCCGTCATGTACCCCTGATCCACATACACATGTGCCCACTGTCCGCCCTGTGCCTTGTGGCAGGTTACAGCATATGCGAATTTCACCTGCAGGGCATTGAAGAACTGATCCTGCCGGATGGCCTTCATCCTATCTGCCTTGAGCGGAATATCCTGATAATCCTCTTCTATCTGATAGAAGAGCTGCTCCTGCTGTTCATGGGTCAGGGCAGGCGCCTCGCTCGTCAATGTATCCAGCAATACCGTAGCTTCCAGCTCGTAATTGTCGTAATCGGGAAACTGGAGCAGCAACGTGGCAAAGCGGAAGCCATAGAGGTCAATGCGGCGGCGCACCTTCAGCACTTTCGCCCGATCGCCATTCGCCAGAAAAGCAGGAATATCGTTACTTTGAACTTGGAACTTTGAACTTTGAACTTTATGAGTAGCAGTTCCAGGTTCTGTGCCTTCGCTCTTCACCCTTCGTTCTTCAATTTCCTTTATCTTCTTCCTCTCTTCTTCCATCCAGTAATAATTATTCTTTACAATCATCAGGATATCGCCCTGCGAGAGCTCTTCCTCCCTATCCAGCACCATATTGCGGATGCCCTGATTGAAGATGTTTGCACGCTTGTTGCTGCGGGTCACCACGATGGTATCGTCCAGACCCACATGGTGATAGCTGTCGGCTAGAGCCTCTATCAGTTCGGCTCCAGGCATCGGCTTGATATCCGAATAACCAGCGAAATGAATCTTCGGAAGTTGGGTAATGTCATCATGCGTAATCATCTGTCTGATCAGCGTGGCATTATAGAGAATACCCGATTCCTCGCTCTGTCGGAGCACCTCGTTCAGATCACATTCATACACCTTCAGTCCATATCCCTCCAGCATCGCCGCATGCAGGGCTGGCGATTCCTCCTCGCCGACAGGAGGCAACTGCGCCTTGTCACCTATCAGCAGCAAGCGGTCGTTACGTCCCTGATACACGAAATGCACCAGGTCATCCAACAGGCATCCGCTTCCGAAGCTCATCCCTCCCAATCCCATATTGGCTATCATCGACGCCTCATCTACCATGAAAAGCGTATCGGTATAGAGATTATCATTCAGATTAAACTGACCCTCTACCCCCGAAAACGATTTTTCACGATAGATACGGCGATGGATGGTATAGGCAGGCGAACCGCTGTTCAGCGAGAAAACCTTCGCTGCCCTACCCGTAGGTGCCAGGAGCATCACCTTCTGACGAATCTCCTTCAGGGTCCTGACGATGGCACCCGAGAGCGTCGTCTTACCCGTACCCGCACTACCTCGCAGAATCATCACGGCATGTGGATCTCTATCGGTAAGAAACTCAGCAAACACCTCCAGGGCATGTGCCTGTTCCTGGGTTGGCGGAAAGCCAAATTGCTGCAATATCTTATATTTTAGCTCGTCTATTATCATCAATTTGTTATTTATCCTTTAATAATTAATAATTTCAACACCAAATATTTTGCGTTGTCTCCGTTTTGCATTATCTTTGCAGAAGATAAGCTGCACTCGGCAATCTGTAAGCAAGCTTACATTGCGCTCGTTTGCATTATCTTTGCAATGCAAAAGTACTAATACTTTTTGAAATGAGAATGAAATTAAGAAAAATAAACAATAATGCCATCCTGGGTGCCTGCGTCATTATCATGATGCTGCTTTGCGCTCTCAGCATCAGCCAGCCTCTCATCTTCGAGAAACAGATGGCGAGCCGCGAAGCCGAGGTGAAGGAGAAACTGATGCTCATCCGTTCTGCCGAAGAAAGATACAGGGCGAAGTACGGAGTCTATACCGGCGATTTCGCTGTCCTCATCAAGGCGAAGTATCTCAAGGCTGAGGATACCCTCATCCCTTATTCCGATGGCAGGAAATTCTCGCTCGCCGCCACTACCATCATCCATAAAAGCGGAAAGCAGATTCCGCTGATGGAATGTGGAGCCACCTATGAAGACTATCTCGATGGTCTCAACGAGGAGGCGATTCAACAGGTAACAGAAAAAGCTTCCGATGCCGGCAACTTTCCTGGATTAAAGATCGGAGACATCACCAAAGACAACGACAATGCAAGTAATTGGTAAAAAAAGAACACAGCAAGCACGACTCACCATCCGTGTGAGCAAGAATACACTCAGCTTCTCGGTTGTTGATCGCGAAGCCGAGCACCAGTTGATATACGAACCTTACACCGTGAAAAGCGGTATATCGATAGCAGCCAACCTCAGACAGGCTTTCGGCGAAAGCGAACTCCTGCAGCGCGGCTATCAGAAGGTGCGTGTCTATATCGATACGCCTATTCTGCTGGTACCTATCGAGGAATTCCAGGAGGAAGACCTCACCGTGCTCTATCAGCATGCCTTCACGGGCAGCCACAGCGATGCCATCCTCTACAGGGTGCAGCCGAATCTGAATGTGGTGGCCGTTTTCCCGATTAACAAGGATCTGAAGATGGTGATAGAAGACAACTTCCAGGATGTGCGCTTCACTCCTATCATGCAGCCGATGTGGAACTATCTGCACAAGCGCAGCTTCACGGGTATCTACCACAAGCTCTATGCGTATTTCCACGACAAGAAGGTGGACATCTTCTGTTTCGAGAAAAACAGATTCAAGTTCTACAATTCCTTCCAGGCTGATCATGCCAAGGATGCACTCTACTTCATCCTCTTCGTATGGAAGCAGCTGGGATTGCAGCAGATGCAGGATGAGCTGCATGTTTCGGGCGATATTCCGGATAAGGATTGGTTCCTCTACAATGCCAAGCTCTATGTCAAGAAGACTTTTCTCCTGAATCCGAGCGCCGAATTCAATCGTGCGCCCATCACGGAAATCAAGGGAATGCCGTTCGATCTGCTGACGCTCTACTTAAGCAAGTAGGAGTTGATTGTTAAAAGCTGATTTTAAAAGCTGATTTTAAAAATTGATAGTTAAAAGTTGATAGTTAAAAATTAATTATGAGAATCATAACAGGACAATATAAGGGTCGCCACTTCGACATACCACGTTCGTTCAAGGCGCGACCAACTACAGATTTCGCAAAGGAGAACATCTTTAATGTTTTGCAAAATTACATCGATTTCGAGGATGCCACAGCCCTCGACCTCTTTGCCGGCACAGGCAGCATCTCGCTGGAACTGGTATCCCGTGGATGCAGCCGAGTAATCAGCGTAGAGGCCGACCGCGACCATGCCAACTTCATCCGCGAGTGTTTCAAGAAACTGGGCGAAGACAAGGATCTTCTGATTCGTGGCGATGTATTCCGCTTCTTGAGAACATGCAAGCAGAAGTTCGATTTCATCTTTGCCGATCCGCCATACGCACTGGAGAAGCTTCCCGAGATTCCAGACCTCGTACTCAATGGCGACCTTCTCAACGAAGAGGGCATCTTCGTTTTCGAGCATGGCAAGAACTACGATTTCTCCGACCATCCGCGATTCCTGGAACACAGAAGTTACGGAAGCGTAAACTTCTCGATATTCAGATAAAATCTGCTGATTGTTTTAAAGCTTTTGCCCTTACAGGGCGAAAGGGGAAACACAAGACTACCCAGGGCGATGCCCTGGGCTAGGAGCTTCTGCCCTTTCAGGGCGTATTGGAAAAAGCAATAAAGGGCAGAAGCAAGATTGCAACACACGCACTAAAGCAGAAGCAAGATTACAACACCCTCCCTTTTTTACAGCAGCGGCGAAAGCAATCTTACGATACTCTCGAACAATCTTTTCAGGAACGGGCGTCTTACGAAATACGCCACATCATCTACCAGAATACTGCAGGATTCATCCTTCAGATAAATCCGCTTGATTCTCTGCGCCATTTCCTCATCATAGAAGAAGGCATTCGCCTCGAAATTATTCTCAAAACTACGGAAATCCACATTCGTGCTGCCCACGGTACAGAGATTGTCATCGCTCACCAGCAACTTGCTGTGATTGAATCCGCCCGTATAGAGATAAACCTTCACGCCAGCCTCTATCGCCTCCATCAGATAAGAACGCGAAGCCCACTCTACCATCCTGGCATCTGAATGCCTAGGCATCAGCAAACGGATATCTACTCCCGCCAGAGCCGCCGTGCGCATCGCAAAGAGCACAGGTTCGGTAGGCAGGAAATAAGGCGTCTCCATATACACATACTTCTGCGCCTGAAGCAGAATGCGCACATATCCCTGCATGATATCAGGCCATGGAGCAATCGGACTGCTCGTTACTACCTGCACCAGACAATTATTCCTGATTTTCGAATCCACCGGAGGATAATACTTTCGGTTGGATACCAAGGTGCGATCCACAAAATACCAATCTACCAGAAAAGCACGCTGCAGGGCATACACGCCTCCGCCCTCTATCCTCAGATGCGTATCGCGCCACTTCTGTTTCCCCGTGCCCTTCACATAGCGCTTGGCGATGTTCATGCCACCGATAAATCCTACCCTACCGTCTATCACGCATATCTTGCGGTGATTGCGGTAGTTCACCTTGCTGGTAAACGCCGGAAACCTTACCGGCATGAACGAATGCACATCGATGCCCGCTTCTCTCATGCGCTCAAAGAAGGCATCCTTCACCTTCCAGCAGCCCACATCATCGTATATCAGTCTGATTTCCACTCCCTGCTCCGCCTTGTCTATCAAGGCATCAGCCACCAGATAGCCCAGGGCGTCATCCTCGAAGATGTAGGTATCCAGATGGATATGATGCTTCGCCTGACCTATCTCATATAATAAGGAGAAGATGAATTCATAACCATCGGTAAAGATATCCACCTGGTTGTCCTTAAACGGGAATGCCCAGTTCTGATTGGTAAAGAGATTCATCAGCGGCTTGTTGTTGGCAGGGATATGCAGATTCTCCTGCTCGGCAAACTCCAGCATCGAGCGCTTGGTCAACTGGTCCATGCTTCTGTCGCTGATCAGCCGTTCCTTTCTCGTGTTCTGCCCGAAGAAGATGTAGAAGATGATTCCCACGAAAGGCATGAAAGCGAGCACAAGAATCCACGCCATCGTCTTGGCGGGCTGTCTGTTGTCCATCAAGACGGTGATGATAGCGGGAATCATGATCGCCATATAAAGCAAGAGATAAATCCAATGAATATATATCATACCTTTCGTTTTTTATCTAATTAAACACAGAGTTGGTCTGGCTGGCAAGCAGCGAGTTCATCTTCTTCAGTTTCATAAACTCCTCCACCAGCTCCCTGTTCGTAGGATTTCTGGCAAATTCCTGCTGCACCTCTATCAGTCGCTGTGCAATATAATGTGTGCGGAAGCTCAGCAAATCCTTGAAGACAAACTGGCGCAGCTTCTCAGCGTTCAGCTGCAGCTGCAGACTCGCCGTAGAAACCTCCTGTTCTCCCGTCGGCAGACTGGCAATTCTACTCACCTCCGGATCCGGATGGTTGGCAAAATAGTTTTCCGCCACGAAGTTCTCATCCTCCAGATGCTCCAGCGTTTCCTGCAAGATTCTGTTATAAAGCTCGTTATGGAATCTGAACTCATCGCCCGACATATCCAGATAGATATATTGTGCTATCGGCAGTTCTATATCGTTGCCCTCCACATCCTTCACCACGATATGCTTTTCTCCGTGATGTATGATCAGCTTCACCAGCAGGTCCTCTACCTCCAGCAGCTTGTCCAGCGGCGTCACGCCCCTCATGGCAGCCTGCATTCCCTGCTGTGGGGCAGTAGCCTTCGGATCTTTCAGTCCAGCCGCGCGCCGTTCTGCCTTCACCTGCTCGCTCATGCCGTTTCTCACAAAGTTGTTCAGCGCATTCACGATAATCGCCTCGTTCACGTGCCACAGCCGGTGTAGTTATCGTTACTACAAAGAGCGGTTAATCTGGTTCTTGATCTTCGAGATGCTCTCCACGATGCTGTTGATTGCCTGGCTTCTTTTCACCGGATCGGTCACACCGTTCAGCGAGAGGTCGGTCTTAAACTGTATGAAGTCCTTCTGGTTTTCCTCTATGTATTTTCTGAAATCGGCAGCGGTATGGCTTCGGGCAAAGCTGTCAGGGTCGTTTCCATCCGGCAGGAAGAGCACCTTCACGTTCATCTCCTCCTCCAGCAGCATGTCGGTACCTCGCAGCGCCGCATGCACGCCCGCAGCATCGCCGTCGTAGAGCAATACGATGTTGCTGGTGAATCGGTGGAGCAGTCTAATTTGATGGATGCTCAGCGCCGTACCCGAGTTGGCCACCACGTTTTCGATGCCGCACTGGTGCATGGAGATTACATCCGTATATCCCTCCACCATATACACGCAGTCTTCCTTGGCGATGGCCTTCTTTGCCTGATACAGTCCGTAGAGTTCCCGCTCCTTGTGGTAGATGATACTGTCGGGCGAGTTCACGTATTTCTGGCTCACACCCTTGGTACGGGTATCCAGCACACGTCCGCCGAAAGCCACCACCTTTCCGCTCACACTCAGCCACGGGAAGATGGCGCGCCCGGAGAATCGGTCCAGATACTTGTCCTGTCCGCTCTTGTTGCCCGCTTCCTCCTTGTCCACCTTGAAGCAGAGACCGGTATCCACCAGGTATTTCGGCTGATATCCTTTCTTCACCGCCTCGTCGAAGAGTGCCGTGCGCTGGTTCAGGGCGAATCCCAGCTGGAATTTCCGGATGATGTCGTCTCTGAATCCTCGGCTTCTGAAATACTGCATGCCGATGGCTCTTCCGTCCACATCATTCTGCAGGATGTCCTGGAAGTATTTCGCCGCCCATTCATTCACGATGAACATCGATTCGCGTTCGTTTTCGCGCTGCTTCTCCTCGTTGGTCATCTCGCGTTCCTGAATCTCGATATGGTATTTGTTAGCCAGCCATCTCAATGCCTCAGGATAGGTCATCTGCTCCAGCTCCATCAGGAAGTTGATGGCGTTTCCACCCTTTCCGCAGGTAAAGCAGTGGCAGATGCCACGGGTTGGCGAAACGGAGAACGACGGATGTGAATCGTTATGGAAAGGACACAAGCCGACATAGTTGATGCCGCGCTTTTTCAGCGTGACGAATTCAGACACCACCTCTTCTATCTTGATGGAGTCCATAATACGTGCTATCGTCGGTTTGTCTATCATATTTTTCTATCTTATTTTATGATGCAAAATTAATACTTTTCTCTGAAAACACAAAACATTTAGGGAAAAAGACGTACAGAAACCGCATGGAAAGCCAAAATGGAACAAATAATAAAGAAAAGATTACATTTGACAAAGTAAAATACGATGAATATTCCTACCTTTGCAGCCATCAAACAACAAATACATAAACATATTTTTTATATGAGACTTAACAACATCAAGAAAGTATTTTTAGCTTCCGCTGCTCTCCTCTCAGCCATGAGCATGAGTGCAGCAGAGAGATTCGTCAGTTTCAAGCAGGGCGATCTGCTCATCAACGCTAATGACAAGGTAGAAATCTATATGGACGCCAACGACTGCCGTGGCGTGAGCTATGCTGCCAATGCACTGGTCAGGGACATCAGCAAGGTGAGCGGCTCCCAAGCCACCATCACCTCCAACCGGAAGGCAACCATCCTCGTGGGAACCATCGGCCATTCTGCTGCCATCGACCAGCTCATCAAACAGAAACGCATCAACGGAAATCTGCTCAAGGGCAAGCGCGAGAAATTCATCATCACTGTGGTGGATAAGCAGCTTGTCATCGCCGGCAGCGACCGTCGAGGAACCATCTATGGCATCTACGAACTCTCCCAGCAGATGGGCGTATCGCCTTGGTATGACTGGGCAGACGTGCCTGTGGAGCATCACGACTCCATCTTCGTAAACAAGGGAATCTATACAGATGGCGAGCCAGCCGTACGCTATCGCGGCATCTTCCTCAACGATGAAGCTCCCTGCCTCACCTCGTGGGTAAAGAACACCTACGGCACCGAGTATGGTGACCACCGATTCTATCAGCGAGTGTTCGAGTTGGTGCTCCGCTTACGTGGCAACATGATGTGGCCAGCCATGTGGGGCTGGGCTTTCTATGCCGACGATGCAGAGAACGAGAAGACGGCTGATGAAATGGGCGTGGTGATGAGCACCTCGCATCATGAGCCGATGGCACGCAACCACCAGGAATACGCCCGCAACCGAAAGGGATGGGGACCTTGGAACTATCAGAAGAACAAGGCTAACCTGCAGAAGTTCTTCCGTGAGGGAATAGAACGCATGAAGGGAACCGAACAGATTGTAACCATCGGAATGCGTGGCGACGGCGATGAGGCGATGAGCGCAGAGGCTGATACAAAGCTGATGACCAACATCATCAACGACCAGCGTAAGATTATCGCTGACGTAACCGGAAAGAAAGCAAGCGAAACTCCACAGCTTT
>OBCL01000437.1_pt1 | contig 11120 bp, 10 predicted proteins | sample 1495931 | NCBI WGS metagenome assembly OBCL01 (sample SAMN03418275, study PRJEB22391) | human gut metagenome | biome: human-gut; feature: organic feature; material: feces | host: Homo sapiens | place: Tanzania | collected 2013-01
CAAAAATTCCAAGCTCAAGGCCCACAACTGCTGGTCGTCGGTGGTGGCATCAGGTATCACCATCGGTTTCGGTGGCTCCGTGGGAGCCGAGGCTCCTATTGTGCTCACGGGTTCGGCCATCGGGTCAAACCTGGGCCAGATTTTCCGCATGGACAAGAAAACCATGATTCTGCTGGTGGGCTGCGGCGCTTCTGCAGCCATTGCCGGCATCTTCAAGGCGCCCATTGCCGGACTTGTGTTTACGCTCGAGGTGCTGATGGTAGACCTGAGCATGGCTTCCTTGCTGCCTATCCTTATCAGTTGTGTAACAGCCACTTGCTTTACCTACATCCTGATGGGCTCCAAGAGTCTTTTCGATTTTACGCTTACCAGTCCGTGGGCGCTCGACCGCGTGCCAGCCTGCCTTTTGCTGGGCATTTTCTGCGGCTTGGTGAGCCTTTATTTCATGCGCACCATGTCGGCGTGCGAGGGCTTCTTTGCCAAGCTTTCGCCTTATCCATACGTAAAACTGCTGTTTGGCGGACTGATTCTGAGTTCGCTCATCTTCCTCTTCCCTTCGCTCTACGGCGAGGGCTATTCGGCAGTCAACGTGCTGCTGAAGGGACAGAATGTGGAAGACTGGGGACAGGTGATGAGCCGTTCGCTCTTCTACGGGCACAACCAGCTGCTCATCCTCTACATCGCCTTGGTAACCTTTACCAAGGTTTTTGCCACCTCGGCCACCAATGGTAGTGGCGGATGCGGTGGTACCTTTGCTCCTTCGCTCATTATCGGAGGTTTTGCCGGTTTCCTCTTTGCGCGCCTTTGGAATGTGAATCAGGTAGGTGTCTATGTTCCTGAGCAGAACTTTACACTGATGGGTATGGCGGGCCTCATTACGGGCGTGATGCATGCACCGCTTACGGGCATCTTCCTCATCGCCGAACTCACGGGCGGCTATCAGCTCTTCATGCCGCTGATGATTGTGTGCATCTCTTCGCTGCTCACCATCAGCATCTTCGAGAGCCACAGCATCTACGCCCTTCGATTGGCAAGGGAGGGCAAGTTGCTCACCCACCATGTAGATCGTTCGGCACTTACGCTGATGAGCATGCAGAGCATGGTTGAGAAGGATTACCATCCTATCAGTCCCGATCTGCCGATGAGCAAGCTGGTGAGCGAGATTTCAAGAAGTAACAACAACTTTGTTCCGGTGTTGGATGATGCCGGAGTGCTGAAGGGCGTGATAGATATCACCCGTCTGCGCCACATCATCTTCCGCACGGAACTGTATAATCACTTCAAGGTGAGCCAGCTGATGATTCAGCCGTCAGCCACCCTGGGCGAGAACGAGCGCATGGACGAGGTGATGGATAAGTTTGATAAAACCGATGCCGCCCAGCTGCCAGTGATAGATGTTAACGGCGTGCTGAAGGGCTATATCAGCCGCACCAAGATTTACGAGGTATATCGCAAGATTGTGGCGGATATGTCGGCAGAATAATTTTTTATAAAATGGAGAAGAAAGATTTAAGAATCATATTCATGGGAACCCCGGAGTTTGCGGTGGAATCCCTCAAGCGCCTGGTAGAGGGCGGATATAACGTGGTGGCTGTGGTTACCCAGCCCGATAAGCCTGTGGGCAGGCATCAGGACACCCTGCAGCCATCGCAGGTAAAGCAGTATGCGCTTTCGCAGGGTCTGCCAGTGTTGCAGCCGGTGAAGATGAAAGACCCTGAGTTTGTGGAGCAGTTGCGCAGCTATCAGGCCGATTTGCAGGTAGTAGTAGCCTTCCGCATGCTGCCTGAGGTGGTATGGGCGATGCCTAAGTATGGCACCTTCAATGTGCATGCCGCCCTGTTGCCACAGTATCGTGGTGCAGCTCCAATCAACTGGGCAGTAATCAACGGCGAGAAGGAGACGGGTGTCACCACCTTCTTCCTAGACCACGACATCGATACCGGTCGCATCATCATGCAGAAGCAATTCCCTATTCCTGATGAAGCCAATGTGGAGTATGTCTATGATGGCCTGATGCATCTGGGTGCCGAACTGGCACTGGAAACCATCGATGCCCTGATAGCAGCCGATGGCAATATTGCATCCATTGCCCAGGAAGAACTGATGGGCGAGGGCGTGGAGTTGAAATCAGCCCCAAAGATTTTCAAGGACACCTGTCGCATTGATTTCCACAAGCCAGCCAAGCAGGTTCACGATTTCGTACGTGGTCTTTCGCCATATCCTGGAGCCTGGACGGAAATCAAGAAGAAGGCACCAGTGGTTGTCTTTGAGGATACGGATGGCGAAATGCCAGAGGCTACGTCTCATCCTTCGAAGAAGAAGAGTGTGGAGAAGGTTCAGGTGTTGAAGATTTTCAAGACCCACCAGTCTGAAGAACCTCGTGGCGCAGCACCAGTAGGTTCTTTGAGAATCTTCGAGAAGAAGTTGCAGGTAGCGTGTCTTGATAATTGGCTCAACATCCAGGAGCTGCAGCTTTCGGGCAAGAAGCGCATGGATGCCGCCGCCTTCCTCAACGGCATGAAGGACATCGCCTATTACGAGTGCCAGAAGGGAGATGAAGATAATTTTTAATTCATAGTAATATGACCAGAGAAGAAGATATTAAGAATGCAGTGGAATGCATGCGAAAGGGTGGAGTGATTCTCTATCCTACAGATACCGTTTGGGGCATCGGTTGTGATGCCACCAATCCGGAGGCTGTGAAGAAGGTGTACGAGATTAAGAAGCGTGATGATTCCAAGGCGCTGATTTGTCTCATTGATTCTGCCGACCGCATGGCGCGTTATTTCCGCAACGTGCCTCAGGTGGCGTGGGATTTCATTGATGCTGCGATGCCTGTGAAGCCTACCACCATCATCCTGGATGATGCCAATGGCGTGGCTCATAACCTGGTAGCCGAGGATGGCAGTCTGGCGATGCGAGTTACTTACGAGGAGTTCAGTAAGCAGCTCTGCTACCGTTTCCAGAAGCCTATAGTAAGTACGAGTGCCAATGTAAGTGGCGAGCCTGCAGCCCAGAACTACCGCGACATTTCCGAAGAGATTCTGAATGCCGTGGATTACGTATGCTGGACTCGTCGCCAGGAGCACAAGCCTCACCAGCCATCCAGCATCGTAAAGATTGCGAAGAATGGTGAAGTGAAGGTAATTAGATAAAGTTCCGCCTAGCGAAATGCAATCGCCTAGCGGGGTTCGTTTTCTATATATAAAAAAAAGGTGCATCGCAAGAAGTCTTTCTCTTGCAATGCACCTCAATTTTTTTACCTATAATGATGCTATCTTCTACAGATGGAAATCAATTTCCTTGAGCCATGCCTTGGTATCAAAACAAGGACACTCCTTCTTGACACCAGGCAAATCGCGGTGGCCCAGGATGGTGGCATCAGGATAATCCTGAGCCAGAGAATACAGCAGCTCCTCCAGCGTAATCTTCTGCGCCTCAGTGCGCGTATCCGCAGGATGACCATTCTTGTCCAAACCACCCTCGTAGCAGATGCCAATGCTATGCAGGTTGTAGTGACGGGCATGCGCACCCACCTTGTCCTCATGACGGCAAGGATACAGAGTGCCGTCCTTGGTGATGTAATAGTGGTAACCAATCTCTGCGAAACCACGAGCCTTGTGGCACGCCTCCAGATCCTCAATGCTGAAGTTCTGGTTCACACGGGTAGCGCTGCAATGCACTACAATCAAATTAATCGTTCTTCTACATTTCATTTTCTTTTTCTTTTTTAATGGTTCAACTTAGTGTTCTTTTTCTCTCAAGCCTTTCACTCAAGGCCTTTCTCAAGCCATCTCACATCATTTACAAGCCCTTGCAACTCTGTACACAGAAGGCGCTGATGATGGCAGTTAATACCGTGATGGTAAAATTAATCACTTTCTTGATAGTCTCTCTCTTCATTTGTTATCCCTTTCCTTTTTTTGTTGTTACAATGCCGAGTTTACAATACCCTGGTTACAATACAATGTGCTCGTTGTCGCCGTTAGACCCGCTGTCGCCGCCAGAGGTGCCTGAATCGTCCTTGCCGGTTCCTCCTGAAGTGTTATCACCCGTTGATGAACCTCCCGAAGTGTTATCGCCCGTTGATGAACCTCCCGATGGAGTATTGCCTCCACCATTCGAACCTCCGCCATCAGTTCCTCCGCCATCAACAACAATCACTCCCTTATCCACTCTCTTGATAGTGGCATCGAGGTTCAGGCTGGCAGAAATCAAGTTACCCGTGGCGCGGGCTCTCGACTTCACTCCGGCAATGTTCTTGGCAGCCGACCACTCGCCAATGCTCTTGGCACCCATCTTGTTCTTGATGCCCAAGCTGAAGATCGCCAGGTCGTTGATCTTCACTGCAATGCCCTGCAGGTTCAACTCTCTGATGCAGTTCACGGCGTCGGTAAGCATACCCTTGATGGCACCCTTTGAGAATGGGGTGTTGTGTGACGACATGTGCTCTGCCAACTTGTCGAGATCATAAGTCTCGTTAACCACTGGATATGCGTAGTACAAACCATACGCATTCGGCATCTTCTTGTTCTTGTTCTGTTTCAATACTACCTGAATCATACTTTTTCCCTTTCGTGTTAAAATTGTTAGTTAATTTAGTTTTAGTAACTCTCCAGTTGATGCATCTCCTTCTGAATTACGATGCAAAGATACGGCTTTTTTTCGACTCACTCTGAAGATTCGCGAAGATTCGCGAAGATAAGCAAAAAAAAAATCGAAAAAACTAAAAAAAAGTTTGGGAAACCCTTACGGATCTCCCAAATATTCAAAAATTAGCTCCTTTTGCCTCGGAGTAAATCCCCAGCTTCTACTGTTGTAACCATCTGCCTGAAGCTGTTCCATGAGTCCCTTGCATTGCTTGATCCAAACCATCAAGTGCTTTTCGGCACTCTCAGGTTTGGCATCAGGGAAGTAGAGATGAGCGATGGCTCTCTTGCTATATTGATTTGGCATACTCTCTAACTTGTTTCGGGTTCAGAAATGACTAAGATAGAAATCTCAGTGACTAAGATAGAAATCTCAGTGACTTAGATAGAATCCCCAGTGACTTAGATAGAATCACGGGTTAGGGTAGTTCGGATTGTAGTTCGAATACATCGCCACTTCCGCACCGCTCTTTTCCACCACGAGCCAGAAATTTCCCGTACGTCGGTGTTCACTCTTGAAACCAAGTCTCGCCATGATGCTGCCGATGCTCTGGTTCGACATGTTCTGGCGCAAGGCAGGGTTGGTGCAGATCTTTTCCATGATCTCTGCTGTGGTAACCGACTTGATGAACCTGGGCTCTGTTGACTCATCCGGGATACGGAAAAAACGCAATATCTGCTCCTCTGCAAAGTTGGAAACCATGAAGAGGCGATTGTGCTTACGCATCTTCTCCACATCCTCGAAAGTCTGCCAGTATACCCAGCCATCCTCTCGCGGCTTGTCCTTCGATACACTCTGACCCAGAGCCACAGCCTGAGAGTAGAGACCCTCGTAGTTGATAGCCTTCTCTCTAGGGCTCACAATCTTGGTTACAATCCATGGCGAGAAACGGCGGTTCTCCACATCGGTGATGATGTGCTGCTGGTTGCTCGTTCCGCAGAGCGAAGCACGATGCTCCAGCTCAGAGCGGTACTTGTCATAAGGGCGACGGAAGGAGAACACCTCCTTGGTCATGTTGCTCTTGAAGGCACTCAGGTTTCTGCCGAATATCGCCTCAAACTCATCCAGGTTCACACTAGCCTTGGTAGCCTGAGCCTCCATGGCATCCTTGTCCAGATAGTTGCTGGTACTGTCGTTCAGATAGTAAGTCTTGAGGCATGGAGGGAGCAGGGCACCCAGAATGGTGGTCTTGTAGATGCCGCCCTTGCCCACCAGAATCAGCATCGACTGGTTCACGAAGTGAGGATTCACCCATGCCACCACCATCGACACAAACCACTTTCGGAAATATTCCACAAACTCCTCCTGGGTGTGGCAATACTCTGGACGGTCTTCCACCGTGATTCGCATGGCAAACTCCCTGATGTAATCCGTCTTGCCATCCCACTTCGGCAGACTGCGCAGATAGTGATCCAGCGGATTGAAAGGCTGGCTGTAGTCGCTGGTCACGATATCCCCCAGTTTCTGCACACTGGTATGGATACCCTTCAGGTCCATCTCCATCCAGATGGAGTGCAGGATGTCATCGCTCACATCGGTATACTTCAGGTACTTGCCATCCTTCACCAAGCGGCTCATCACCTGATACTTGCCGGTAACCATGTTGTGAACGAACTCGTAGTTCTGGTCGAGCCACTGTCTGATGAGCTTCAGCGTGGCCTGAGCCGGATAGCCCTCACCCTTGGAGTAGAAGTGCCATTTGCCGGCAAGTTCGCCATGGTTCTTGTACACACTTCTCACCACGCTAGCCGTCTCGGCATACTGCTGCGAGAACTCGGAGGTGGCATACTGCAGCGCCTTCTCCTCCTCGATGCCGTATTTCAGGCAGCAGTAGGCAAAGCTGGTAACATACTCGTTGTGCTGGTGCTCCTCGAATCTTCTGCCCCAGCTCTCAATCATCACCTTGATGTGGGGAGCCGCCTCCTCGATGCTAGGGGTGTAGCCGCTCTTCTTCTTGCGGGTCTTGCTGCTCTTAGGTCTGCCGCCCTTGTTTTTCTTCTTCTCGTTCTTGATGCGTTCCTGGGTATCCTTCAGTTCGCCGGGAGTGAGCTTCAGGGGGATTGCATTCCAGTTGAAGTAGGCAGCAGGGTCGTGGGCAAGACCGCAGAGTCTGCCGATGTCGGTGGCCTGCTGGTCAGCCTCCCAGTCGAGCAGGGTGTTGTAGAAGCCGATGGCCTTTCTGATCATGGCGTTGAAGAGTTCCACGATGGTGAGGTCGCAGTTCCCGGCTCTGTCGTATCCCACGATGATGCGGATACCCTGTCCGCTGATGGTGTGGTAGACGGCGAGGGCATAGGCCGACTGGCATGCAGCATTGAACATGCTTTCGATCTGTTCAGCCGAGGCATCATGGATGTCGTAGTCCAGGGCAATCATTCGGGTCTCCGCCTTCACGTTGTCGAGGGTTCTGCCTCTGCCGTCATACTGCAGTGAGGCAGAGATGGCAGGGCCTAGAGGCTTGAGCTCGTCGGCATAGCTCTTGCTGATGGCCATTCTCTTGCGATAGGCCATGGTTAATGAACTTACCATGGAGTCCTTTGTGATAAGTCGCTCCAAGTCTTCTCTACTGGCGAGAGGCATGCTCTCGGTACTCTTGAGTGATGCGAATAGTGACGGCATCACGGCGTCGTTTGGTTTTTGGGCCATAGTTGTTATTTTTTATTGGGTCAGCTGGAGATTTTTTGCCTCTTCGGTCGGCCCGGGGTTAGGTGAAACCAAGGCTGTGATGTGAAGGCTTGGTCTCAAAAAACTAGTTTTCCGATACTAAAAACCTATATCTAAAACCCTGATATTCATTTCATTTACCTTTATAACACGCTGTATATACAAAAGTTCTGGACCCTAGGGTTCACATCACACTCTCGAATCAGCGGTCATTCGGGTTTGAATTCGGTTGCAAATGTAGGCATTTCCAGCGGGTTTCACAATAGTTTCATGTTGTCCACTAGCACAAATTGGCCCAAAAAATGCCTTGTTTTAAGGAAAATTAAGTCCTGTTTGTAGTTGTTTGCAAAAGAATGAGTGCTAAAAGTGTCCATATTTTGGTAGGGAAAGTGTACCTTTGTGAGTAGATAATAAACAGAAGAGCAATGATAAGTGATTCAAACATGCCATGCAAGGGCGTGTGGAATTTACTTACTAAACTTGAATAGAAACATCTATATTTTATAAACAAAATTAAATATTTTAAATTATGGCAACAAATCAAAACGAAGGAAATGTACCGATGGTTAAAGTGTGTAAATTTTTCAAAGATTTTTTTGATGAGGAAGTGAAAGGTAAGAAGCGTCTCACTGGCGCTAGTTTGATGCGTGACTACGGTGTTACAAAATATTGTCTTAGAAACCTTAAGAATGGTCATGAAATGTTTACCGGTGGCATGAATAAGATAGGTTGTGCCTATCTCGAGCAGTTTCCTACGCAAAAAGAGCGATTCCGGCAGGTTATCAAGCTGTTGGATGTACAGCGCGAACAGGATATTGAGAACTATGGACCGGATGGTTCTCCTTTCACTGTCACCTTCAAGGATATTCTTGATTTATATATTCTTGAAGAGGCTGAGAAACTCGCAAAGACCTACGACCATGAAGAGCTGATGGAAAAACTGCATCAGCAGCTGATTAAAAATGGCCTGTTGTTGGATTGATATTCTGACTGTTATCTGTACAAAAAAATCTGCCCCTCTGCTTCACAGCAGAAGGGCAGTAAATTCACGTTTACATGCATCGCATTTTAATACATCAGCTTATGTAAAAATGTAAACGTGCATTCGCAATTGATTAAACTTTATCTTACTTACTAACTAATCAACTCTATATCTATTTACCATCAACGGCCATTATAGATGAACACTGATGAACCTGGCAGATTCAATGTCAGAGGAGTATCAATGTCGATAGGCTTGTTGATAGGCATACCCTGCAATTCAGCCTGGCTGAAGGCATGGGTCAAAGTAATCTTTCCACGAACATAAGAAGGTATCTCCAACGCCTCTCTCAGGGTTGTGGTGAAGCTCTGTGCACTGGTAGAAGGGTTACGCAAGGTGAGCACACTCTTCTTGCCGTTCCATGCAGCCCAGCCATATACATTTGCCTTCTTGCCATCCCAAGGATTGCCACCAACCCAGTGAGCATCAGGCAATACGTCAGCCTGTTCCTGCTGCCACTTGATGCACTCTGCCAGGTCTTTCCACAAAGCACCTGCGTTGCCCTGATTGTCCTTGATTTCGTCCATCAGCTTGTAGTCGTTGTACAGCTCAACCATACCAGAACCACAGGCAAAGGCGCAGCGCATTTCACGAACGATTCCGTCGTAATCCATATTCTTGGAAACGGCACCCCAACGGCTCAGGATGAATCCGTGAGTCATCAATGTGTTGATAGGACAAACAGGAGATCTCTGTATGAAGTTCTGATAAACCAGACGGTCGCGATAGGTAATCCAGCGCTCACGGTCTGTGCCCTGGTCACCAGCCTCGCCGTAATCACCCTCCTGACGCCATACAGCATCTGTGAAGTGGAACCAGAATGGAGAAGCCCAGGTTCCTACGGTGGTGTTGAGGAAGATGTCTGGACGCTTCTGGCGTACGGCACGCTCGATGCTGATGATAGCCTCGGCATTCTCTTCACCTCTTGTTCCTTCGTCAGGACCGGTGGCTGAAGCCTGTGCACTGATACCATCAAACTTGAAGAAGCGGAAGTCGTAACGGTCAATCATGTTGGTGCAGCAACGGATGAAGAAGTTGTAGTAATCTTCATTGCTCAGCTGCATGCCACCCTTTGAACGCCAGTAAGCACGGCGATATTCGCCAGACTGACCATAGCCGCCCACAGGACCCAGCCAGGCACCGATACCTGTGCCCATCTTCTTGGCCTCGTTGGCTGGTTCATCGAATCCGTTAGGGAAGTTAGGATTGAAGGTCCAGGTTCCATACTGGTCCCAACCGTCATCCCAAACGAAGGCCTTTGGAGCCATCTGATATTTATCATAGAAATGTGTCTTCCAGTGACTTACCACGTCGGCACACTGTTCTACGGTCATGTTTCCTTTGTAAGAAGGAGCTGGTGCATTGTTGCGGTCGATGTTCAACTCATACCATGAAATATATACAGGGTAAGGTCGCCATGCCACAGCTCTTTCACGCTCACTGTAAGCCAGGAAAGAGCGGCGCAACTGGTTAGGCGCAACCAAGCCCACTACGGAACTGATGTTCCATGTTTTTCCAGCCTTTAAAGTGGTGTTTCTTCTCCATAAGCCTTCTATGTGGGTAGCATTGCCTTCGTCCTTGCAGGAATTCAGACCCATTGGGGTTTCCAGTCCGGCAAAGATATGATTGCTTGCCAGGATGGCACCACGGGTGTTACCCACCACTTCTGGAGCGGTGTAGGCACTGTTCTTGGCTACCAGGTAGTTCATGGCCACGATACCTTTCATTGACAGGTCTCGGGCTGCCTTGATATCCATTTCTGTGCGCAGGTAGTGAGAGCCGTTTCTCAATACGGCACGCCAGGTGATAGAGAGGTCGCCGTAGGTAAAACGGGCTTCCAGAGCCTTGCCTGCATAACGGAGAGATGCTGTTGCTGCAGATGGGTCCTCGCCGAGGGTAACTATCTTCACATCTTCAAGCTTCATCCCTGATGCTGAAACGGTGCTGCCGTCGCCCAGGAGAACCTTGAATAATTCTGTGTCAGGCTGCAGTCCCAGCTCAGAACAGCCGTTGAAGTAGAGCTTGCCCCCAGTATTGATGAATGAGGCCTTCAATACCTTGTTGGCCAGCTGATAGCTGTTTGACTTCTGGGTGATTTTAGCTACACCCGGTTGCTTTTTCTGGGGGAAAGATGACAGCTTGTGCCCAACTCCCCATACACATAGATAGTGGCATTATAAGAGTAAGTGCCAGCTTTAATAAATTGTTTTTATTCATACTAATAGTAAGTTGAAGCCCCTAGTTTAAAAGGGGGCACACCATCCGCTCATGGTGTCCCCCCTTTGCGTGACTTAAATTATTTTGTTAATGTACATGTAATGGTCCAAATCTTGGTCTCTCCATTGGCAGCCTTTACGGCATACTTGTGTGGAGTAGTCCAGTCGGCTGGAACACCCAATGCTGGAGAACCTTCAACAGGAGTCATTACGGCTGCAGATGAAATCTGTACTGCCACAACGATGTTGTTGAGATTCACGTTGCTCTTCTCCTTGTCAGAGAAGTTGGTTGGTACGGCAAATGTCAGGTTGCAGGTAGCAGTCTCGGCATTGATAGCCTCTGCAGTCTTCTGCAACTGCTTCTGGATAACCTGAGGCTGTCCGCTTACATTGATCTTGTCTTCGCCAACATAGCGGTACCAGGCATATCCGGCAGTGATGTCATTGCCATCGAAAGTTGGAAGGTCTTCGAGATTGCTCTCAAGACACGAATTGAAACTGAGTGCCATGACGAGCATGGCAAGTATGATTTTAATGAATTTCATATT
>OBCL01000439.1_pt1 | contig 11117 bp, 10 predicted proteins | sample 1495931 | NCBI WGS metagenome assembly OBCL01 (sample SAMN03418275, study PRJEB22391) | human gut metagenome | biome: human-gut; feature: organic feature; material: feces | host: Homo sapiens | place: Tanzania | collected 2013-01
GGAATGATAGACAGAAACAATGCAGATGTTGCAAGGCAAGCAATGGGACGATGGCGAAGAGCAGCGCAAGTGACAGGAGAATAAGAACCCTATTATAAGGAACAAATCTTATTGGACAATTTCCTAAGCAACTAAGCTATAGGTTGATTAGGGCAAATACAATGTTGTACAAAAGAGCAGTGGAATAAATGGGAGTTGTAAAATATATAGGAGCAGTGGTGATAGTGATGTTACTGAGCATTGCCAAAACCTATGCCCAGTCAGACCCAACGTTGACGGGAATGATACTGATGTACACCAACAAGGCAGAGAAACAGTTGAAGAACCAAGAACAAGTGATGTTGATGATGACCACGGGGCATATCTGGACAAAGGAAGAAGTGAAGGCAACTACAGACTTGCATCGAGAGTTCAACAACTACCTTGACTCGTTTCGTTCGATTGTGTGTTATGCAGCGCAGGTATACGGATTCTATCATGAGGTGACGCAGCTCACAAATAACATGGGTGGATTAATCAAACAACTGGATGCCCATCCAAGTAATGGATTGGCCGTAGCGTTATCTACCAAACGCAATAAAATCTATCGTGAGTTGATACTGAACAGCGTAGAAATCGTAAATGACATACGAACAGTATGTCTGTCAAAGAATAAGATGACAGAGAAAGAACGTATGGAAGTAGTGTTTGGAATTCGTCCGAAATTGAAAGTGATGAACAAGAAACTGCAACGACTGACAAAAGCAGTGAAGTACACAAGTATGGGTGATATATGGTTGGAGATAGACGAAGGATCAAAGCCACAAAAAGCCAACAAACAAGAAATCGTGAATGCTGCAAAAAGAAGATGGAAACAAGCCGGACGAAACGTGATGCCGTAGCAATAAGCTGAGATAAGCCTCTTTAAGCCTTTCGAAGTTGAGGATGAAGGTTGGCATAGTAAGTTTTGTAGGGAATTGTAAGGCTATTAATAGTAGGTCGGATAAGGTAGATACGAGGCCAAATAAATAATGAAATAACAAAAAACGATAGAATATGTCATTTTGGAGTAAACTATTAACAGTAGGTGGCAAGGCGTTGGGAGCCGCAAAGACTGGAGCGAAAGCCTCTGCAAAGTCTATGGGCAATTCTGTGATTCATCCGTCACAAACCCTGAACAACGCAGGTAAAGCGGTAAAGACAGCTACAGTAGGAGGAACTGTAGGATATGTCGGTTGGGAAAAACTCACCACAGACAAGAGTGTGACACGCATTGTAAGTGATGCCGTTATCGGAGAAGAAGCAACCAACGCCATTGCAGGAACAGCCAGCGATGTAAAGGAATTGAAAGACAAGGCAGGAGAAGCGGTAGACAGTATGAACAATGCCATGGGCGACATCAACAGCAAGTGGAGCGGCATGAGCAAGTTCTTCCGCAATATCTTCAATGGAAACGGACTGGATATGTTCGGCAGTTTCTTCAGTAACCTCGGCAAAGGCAAAGTGTCGGGATTGAGTCTGGCTGGACTGGTGGCAGCAGCTTATCTCATCTTTGGTCGTTTCGGATGGTTGGGCAAAATAGCAGGAACCATGCTCGGCATGATGCTGGTGGGCAATAATACCAACCTCAATCATATGATGGGAAGTGGTAGCGCAGGAGAAAGGCGTAGTGCAGCAGTGGCCACTGCCGAAGATACACAAGTAAGAGGAATGAGAAGATAACAGAAAAAGTATGCAATATACAGAAGAAATGATATTACAGTCCAAGAGCGGATATTGTATGCCGTTTGAGGAGCAGCCTGGTAAAGAAGTGGCAATGACATTGGGATATGGAGAACAGACACATCCATCTACAGGAGAAAAGTTCTTTCATCACGGACTGGACTTTATGGTCAACCATTATCCTCTGTCCGCAGTGGCAAGTGGCACCGTATCTGGAGTTGGCAGTGACAGCATACACGGCATATACCAAACGATACGATATGGTAAATACGAGGTAATCTACGGACACCTTGCCAATGTGTATGCCAACTTCGGGGAGCCAGTAGTAGCAGGACAAGCAGTAAGCCTGAGCAGTGACCGATTGCATATCAGTGTAAAATTCGACGGAGAGGAACTGAATCCGTTGGAATTCCTGACCATGCTCTATGGCAATATCAAGGCTTTGAAACATCAAGGAAGGATTGGGGCGATAGACATTGACGATTTTGACATGAACATCGCCACACAATATGACAACGACAGAGAAGAAATCGAGTCATTGATGCTACGTTATCTGCCTTTATATATGGATGACCTACGGCATGGACAATACGCATTGTCGCCCCATCGGGAACAATCGCTACGTAACATTTTCTCGTTGGGAGCCACGAAACGCTACTTCTTTGAGGTTATGCCAAGCATGAGCAATCCGTTGGGTATCAGTCAGAGAAGTGTACCATTGGCATGTAAGGTACAGAATCTCCTAATTAGGGATTTTCTTGACTATTTGGCATTACGCCACAATGTGTTCCTATCCACATTGAATGAAGCATTAAAAAAAAAGTCCACAGCGACCTCCTAAACAGTAGTGGAGTTATCGACCCACTAATGAATTTGGAGGTGGACATTCAGAGCTTCGACATACCGAGAATAGTCAGCGTATACCCCGACCGCGCAGGAGTAAGATGGTGGACCAAAGCCTGGTTCAACAATCATGAGAACGGAGAGAGTTCTGTGGAGATAGAACGTCAGCAAGCCATTCTGTTTATTCTTGACCGCATAGAGAAAGACGAGTGGCTTACTGAATATTTCCCAAAGCAGATGGAAGTATACCATCATGCGATAGAGCAGACCAAAGAGCAACTGTTGAACCAAACCCTGTAAGTAACAAAGCAATGAGCATAAAGAACAGCAAACGTTTTGCGGAGATAGAATATAGTCTGAAACATTACTTTGAAGGCAGTGTCTTGTCTGTAATGAAACAGGTCAGAAAGACATTGAACGACAAGCAAGTCAAGGAACTGGCAGACTACCAGCGTAGTCCGGCAGGTATCATGGCATCATCCAATCCTATGTTGATAGACATGGGTTGGCAAGCAGTGCGCACAGCTGGCGAGTGGAACAGCAAGACCACCGAGGACTATCTCAGGATGTGCAATGAGAAAATGCAAAACGACAAAGCGATGCAGCGTGACTTCGCATTGTTGTCAGCAGAATGGCGTAAAGCCGTGGTAGAACAAATCGGACGTACAAAATACGATGCACTATCCAAACAAATAGGATGCGATTTGGCATACGCCTATATCGGTCAGCGGATGGAAGACCTGATGATCAACAAATTGGTTGTGGATGACATCCCCAAATCATCGATGGAATACATCATGCGAAAGGCAGCCAAGCAAAGTATCTGGGGATTTACTGAGGAATTGATGAAGTCCCCATTAACCAAAGAGATTGAGGCAAGAAGCGAGAAAGCCTATAAGCCAAGTACCACAGAGAAAGTTACGGGACGAGTGACAGGTTCTGCAGTAGATGCCGTATCGATGGGAGCTTTTAATGGTTGGACAACCTTTGCCAAGTTCGTTGGCTGCGATGTAGCATTAGGATATGCCTTAGACAAAACCGTTGGCAGTACAGAGCACCGCAAGGAGCAAGTAATGGAGCTAAGCATCAGCAAAGGAATCTTTGGCAGTACCAGCAATGTCTTCAACGGCTTTCGTAAACATGCCAATGAACTTGAAGAATCTGGAGGTTTCCTGCAAACGCTTAACGGACAGTTATCGCATAAAATCAAGTTACCAACAAAAAAATACAAGCCTGTGACATGGACAACAAACAGCAATAACAAATCCCCTTTCCCAGTGTTTACACCAAATACGGACTTTCTGAAGCCCAAAGACATACGTAAGGATCCAAAATACAAGGACGTTCCGTTGATTGTAGCACCAGGAAAGGAAGATGACTATCTGAAGGAAAAAGCTCAGCAAGAAGCGGCAAAACAAAAAGAGGCAGAGCGCAAAAGTACGGAAAGAGAACCGGGAACTGACGGTTCAGGAGAAGCACAATCTGTTGACGCATCAGCAGATGAGGATCAAGCCAATCAGTTGCAGCAAGCCAATGAAAACGGATGGGAAGGACTGTTGGCAAATTTCGGGTTAGACGATTTCGGCGACATCACCCATAACCTTGGCTATGTGCTCGCCATGTTGCCAGATATGTTAGTAGGATTGCTTACTGGCAAGACGAAGTCCTTGAACATGGACAACAGCATGATACCATTGGCAAGTATTGTGGCAGGAATGTTCGTGAAGAATCCGATACTTAAAATGTTATTGATAGGTATGGGAGGAGCCAATCTGATAAATAAAGCCGGACATGAAGCATTGGAGAGGAAAGCCAATGAAGGCTCAGGGCCAGATAGATATGCAGCAAGCAATCGACAAGTTGCATACAGACAATATGCAGACGAGCCATTGAATCCACGTTTAAGCAATCCAGTGCTAAAAGGCAGTTGTTTGATAGTACATATCGACCGAGTGCCATGTACCATTCAATTGCCACAAACCGTGGTGGATGCATATCAGGCAGGGGCATTGCCGTTGAATACCCTTGCCAATGCGATACTTGCAAAAAATGAGCAGATGCAATCTGTGGCCATGCAGCAGTATGAGAATGGTCGTGAGGAGCGTGAGACAGTCAGCAGATCAAGAGGAATACAATAAGAATATAATAAAAGTACAATATGAAAGACAAGAGTCAGGCAGAAAAAACGGCAGCAGAGAGACAAGTGGAATTACTCTCTACGGCGTTGGGCAGTGCGCCATCAGCAAAAGGATATTGGTTGAACGCATCGGGTAAGACCTATCCAAGTTTCTATCCCAAGGGATTGACAGTAAGTCCGTTCAATGCATTGATCATGTCATTGCATTCGGACAAGTCTGGTAGCAAGACCAACCTTTTTATGCCTTTCAGTGAGGCAAAAAGACAAGGAGTGGCGGTAAGGGAGCATGAACGAGGAGTACCGTTCCTTTTCTATAATTGGAACCAATACGTCAATCGTAATAATCCAAAGGATATTATCAGTCGAAACGACTATCAGGCATTGGCTGCAGAACAGCAAAAGCAATATAAAGGTGTGCACAATCGAGAGATACGCACACTGTTTTGCATTGACCAGACCACAATGCCATTTGCCAATGAGAAAGAATACAAAAAACTGTTGGCAGATTATGGCACAGCTGAGGAGCGAGGCCAGGGAGAAGGAGATGAACGAGCCATGCATGTTCGCTTCAATGACTTCCTATTGAAAATGCGTGACAATCTGGTACCCATACGTACGGACGGCAGCGGTGTCGCACATTATGACACGGAAAAGGATGCAGTGTATATGCCACGCCAAAAGGACTTTGAGCATTACAATGACTATGTGCAAGAAACATTGCGCCAGATTGTCTCTGCCACAGGACATCAGCAGCGGTTGGCACGTGAAGGCATGGTGATGAAAAATGGTACAGCCCCATCGGAGGATGCCATAAAAAGAGAACGATTGGTGGCAGAATTAGCTTCTGGAGTGAAAATGTTGGAGTTGGGACTGCCAGCGCGATTGTCAGAAGAAGGCTTGCATCTGACAGATTATTGGGTTCGTGAGTTGAAGGAAAATCCCTGCCTGATAGATGCTGTAGAGAGTGATGTAAACAATGCCCTTTTAGTGATGCGCAAGGCAGAGCAAGGAGAAAAGATAGAATACTCCACCATGCGAAATCAGCGAGAGACCAAGGAACTGATGGACCAGTTGCCTAAACACTATCTCATAGCGGATGAAATCAAACAGCATCCCGACAAAGACAACAAGACCATCGTATTGGTCATCGACAAGGAGGAAAAGACAGCCGACGTGGTTATGCCGTCAGGAGCCTCATTGGAAGTGAACAATGAGATACAGGGCATGAGCAAGCAACGCATCCAGAAAGCATTGGAACGTGAAGGCATCGAAAACGTACGCTTCTACAATCCTGACGGAGCATTGGGGTATCGCCCCGATGACAGTTACTTTGCGGACAAGCAAGTGGACATCGCCCGACTGAAAAATTGGTCGTTGGAACATCTATCCACATTAGATGCCAGTCCTGCTGTAGAGCGAGCCAAGGACGTTGGATTCAGTCAAGTACAGATGATACAAGACGACCAAAACCGTTGGGCATTGTATATCAAACCCGAGGGACAGAACGGATATAGCATATATCCAGACAAGGCAGACATCAACCAGTTCTTTAGTACACTGAAGCAGTCGATGGACAATTTTGAAGCAGTAAAGATGGAGTTGGCAAACAAGTATCACCATCGTGCAGCCGTACAACCTGACTTGAAAGTGGACCTGTTCGGGAGCAATGACCAGGACATAGATATGAACCGCATAGAACGTGTGTGCGTGTTCAAGACCAAAGAAAATGGCATTCTTTGTTCAGCAACCATCGACGGAGAGAAGATGAAGCCCCGATGCATTACCCCACAGCAATGGCAGCGGTTATGGGTAGCAGAAGACAGAAACAGCTATAAAACCCATTTGGCAGCAACCCTATTTGCTGACGTGCTGAAAGCTGGAGAAAAACAAGAACAGACATCATCGGAGAAACAGGAAGCTGAGACCGAGGTGAAGCAGGAACAGCAAGGAAGCACAGAGAAGCATGAAGAGGAACACCGGGAATATCACGAGGAAGAAGACAAACAAGACAAATCCGAGGAGAAAGCCAAGGAGGAAAAAGCAACTGAGGAAAAGAAAGCACAAGAAACCCAACGCGAGAAAGAGCAAAAAGCATCTGGCATTAAAAAGCAATGGGATGACTTGAAAGCCAAGCACCCAGATGCATTATTGTTGTTCCGCATTGGTGATTTCTATGAGATGTACAATCAAGATGCACGCAAAGGGTCTGAGATATTAGGAATCACGCTGACCAAACGAGCAAGCGGCAATATCAAAGAAATGGCAGGATTTCCATACCATGCCCTTGACACCTACCTGCCCAAACTGATACGGGAAGGACAACGAGTAGCCATCTGCGATATGTTGGAAGAGCCCAAACGGCACAAGCAGGAGGAAGTGAAAGAGTTGGTAGAACCATCGAGAGGAATGAAGCGGTAGGTATACCAATGAAATTAAAAAGGATAACAAAAAGTTATAAGAACAATGAGCAAGAACCAAGCATATGCCGACCAATATGCAGAGGCGGCTATGGAGCAGATGAAGCGTTATGGCATTCCTGCCTCCGTTACCTTAGCGCAAGGCATATTGGAAAGCAGTAATGGAGAGAGTGAACTGTCACGATTAGGGAATAATCACTTTGGCATCAAAGCAACAGCTTCGTGGTTGAAGAACGGAGGTGAATATCTGGTATATACGGATGATAGACCCAATGAGAAGTTTTGCAAATACAGTTCTGTGGCTGACAGCTACGAGCATCATTCCAAGTTCCTCGCTAATAATCAACGTTATGCCAAGTGTTTTCAGCTATCACCAGATGACTATAAGGGTTGGACTAAAGGGATAGCCAAAGCCGGGTACGCATCAGGGATGGGGTATGCGGCACATTTGCAGGACATCATCGAGCGGAATGGGCTACAGAAGTATGACCAGCAAGTGATGAGCGAGATGAAGGCGCAAGGGAAGTCATACGGAGTGGAGAACAATCCAAGACAAGCGATAAGTGATGGACAAGCACAAGACAAACAATCAAATGGCAAGTATTCATTCCCAGTAGCACGTGAGGAATATCTCTTCATCACCTCGCCGTTCGGTATGCGTCAAGATCCGATGGACAAGAGCAAGCAGCAAATGCATAAAGGCATAGACATCCGTTGTAAGCATGATGCCGTATTAGCAACCGAGAATGGCGGTAAGGTGGTAGCCATCAACCAGAATGTGAATACAGCAGGAGGAAAAAGTATCACGGTGGAATACAATCGTGAGGACGGCAGCAAGGTGCAAACCACCTATATGCATTTGTCGGAGGTAAATGTAAAAGTGGGCGATGCCGTGTCAGCTGGACAAAAGATAGGTGTGACAGGCAATACTGGAACAAGAACCACTGGAGAGCATCTGCATTTTGGAGTAAAAACAATCTGAAGCAACAAGCATTGTATAACGGCAATGACCTGTTGGCAAAATACAAAACCGATGTGTCAAGCAATACAGAAAGCATGTCACCCGATGCATGGATGAAGAAGTTGCTGTCATCTGAAGATAGCGGTGTAGGATTACCAGTTGGCAGTGACCCTATCTTGGAAATGGCAATGACAGCTTTCTCATCGTTGATGATATTGGCTGTGAAAATAGATAACAAAGAAGCCGAGGAACAGAAGGCAGCTATCAGTCAATCAGTCAGTGAACGGTCTGTAGATTTGACTTCACTGGTATCAGGCATGAAAACGTGCAGTCTGAGTATTGGTGACAATGGTCGTGCGATACTGACGGCAGACAATGGCAATGTCAAAGTAAGCCGTGAACTGACATCAGCAGAATTGAGCAGACTGTCCGCCACCTTGAACGACCAAGGATTGAACGAAGAAACCAAACGGTTGCGAGTAGCAGGAATGGTAAACAGCATTGTCATCAGTCAACAGGCTTCTCAAAATTTTGAGCAAGGAATGCAGGAACAGCAGGGACGCAACGAAAGTATGCACAGATAAATGAAGTGTGATGATTGAGATAACTTTTTTAAAAGTACAAGACTATGATGAAATGTAATGTAACTATTTGCGGTGTGGTGAGCAAAGCTGCCACATGTCGCACGAATAAAGAAGGGAAGCCATTCGTAACATTTAGTGTTGCAGTGGTCATCCCTGCCAAGAACGGAATCAATAAAACAATTGAAGTTAGCGTGTTGAAAGATGGAACACTGACGGAAGCAGGCAATATTGTGACGGGACAGCGCATAGAAGCAGTCGGTGTGCTTATTCCCAGGAAACATGGTGAGAACATGTATTACAACATGAATGCGACAGTTATCCATACCGATACAACAGTAAAGGCAGACAGCATTGTAGGACAGTTGGAGTTCCGTGGAAAGATAGGTAAAACCATCGACGAGAAAAAGAGCAAGAAGGGTGAGCCGTACCAAATGTTTTCAGCTTATTCAGCGACTAAAGCAGAAAACGGTTTTGAATACATCTGGGTACGACTTGTCCGTTTCAACAAGGAGCGTGAGGCGTGGTTAGTACCAGGATGCCGAATAACGGCTAAGGGCGAACTGGAGTTATCACTCTATAACGACCGCCTAACATTCTCATGTAAAGTGGACGAATTGGCGGAATACGTACCACAGCCGTATAACCCTAATGCTTGACGCTTATGGCAAGATACAACAAACCAACCAGTGATGGTCCGAGCAGTGAGGAAAAAGCTTTGGACCAGTTTGCTGAGATGATGATAGAAAAAATCCAAAGCATTGACAAAGACTGGAAAAAGCCTTGGTTTACAGATGGTGCACTGCAATGGCCGAAGAACCTTAATGGTAGAGATTATAACGGTATGAACGCTCTTATGCTGCTCATCCAATGCGAGAAACAAGGTTGGAAGATACCCCGTTTCTGTACATTCGACTGTGTGCAGCGGTTGAACAATACGGAGAAAAAGGATGCCAACGGAGAGACATTGCTACGTGTGTCTGTGTTGAAGGGTGAGAGAGCGTTCCCTGTTTTTATAACCACTTTTACCTGCGTGGACAAGGACACCAAGGAACGCATCAAATATGATGACTACCGTCAACTGTCGGAAGAAATGAGGAAGCAGTACAATGTATATCCGAAACTACAAGTCTATAGAGTTTTCAATGTACAGCAGACCAACTTGCAGGAAGCTCGTCCCGAGATGTGGGCAAAGTTGGAAACAGAGTATGTAAAACCAGCGCAGGAACAAGGCGAACAATTCTCATTCGCTCCTATCGATGCAATGATCAAGGACAACCGCTGGATTTGTCCCATCAAGCCACAATATGGAAACAATGCATATTTCTCAATTAGCAAGAATATGATTGTAGTGCCAGAGAAGCAACAGTTTGTGGATGGAGAATCGTTCTATGGAACCTTGTTTCATGAAATGGCACACTCGACTGGACATGAGACAGTACTCGACCGTTTCAAACCTACAACTTTCGGTTCATCTGAGTATGCACGTGAGGAATTGGTGGCAGAATTAGGCAGTGCGCTTGTCGCCCAAAGATATGGAATGGCAAAACATATCAAAGAAGATAGTGCAGCTTATTTGAAATCATGGTTGCAGAGTCTGAAGGAGTCACCACAATTCATCAAGACCACGTTGCTTGATGTGAAGAAAGCGACATCGATCATCAATCAACATATTGATAAGATGTCGCTCGAACTGGAAGAAGCACAAACGGAGGATGTTGTAAAAGAAGCAGACCAGAAAGTTGCAGATAATAAGACTGTAGCACCATATTATGCTTCTGTTGCCTATCTGCAGAGTACCGATGACACAAGTGTATTGGATAGTTTGAAAGATGTAGGTGACTATGCCCGTCTGCTGCAAGAGGCAAAGGAATATGACCAAGGCGATGCCATTGATTTGGAACACACGTATAAGAGTGCCTTGCAGAACCGTGGTGACGATGTATTGGCAGACGATGCCCATTACGCTGTGGTATATAATGGTAGTGTTGGCGGCACCTATGAGGTGATGCGCAAGGTGACAAAGGAAGATGTTCGTGACAGTATTACTCGATACGGATTGCCTTCTGAGGCATCAAAGGATGTAGAAGAGGTGGCAAAGTCGATGATTGCAGAAGACTTTTCTGATTTGTCAAAGCGCAAAGCTCCAGTCTTTGAAATGCCAAATGGCGATATGCTGCATCTGCAATACGACCGTGAGCACGACAGTTTTGAGGTCGGAACTGTTACCAATGCTGGGTTGGCAGTGCAGCATATTCTCAGCTACGACCACAGCTTGTCACTTGCAGACAATATCGAGGACGTGTATAATACGCTTTGTGAGTTGCCAGACTATCAGTTACAAGAGGAAAACGCGGAAGAAGAGAATGTGGCAAAGGCTACGTTCCGCAGATAAGAGAAGTCAGCCGTAGGGAGAAGTTATAGTCCTCTCCTTACGGCTGGGGACCACGATGTGCTTTTGGAAAACATCTTTGAAT
>OBCL01000442.1_pt1 | contig 11066 bp, 7 predicted proteins | sample 1495931 | NCBI WGS metagenome assembly OBCL01 (sample SAMN03418275, study PRJEB22391) | human gut metagenome | biome: human-gut; feature: organic feature; material: feces | host: Homo sapiens | place: Tanzania | collected 2013-01
TTGAGCACCCTGCCCGCAAGCCGATATGGCTGTCGCATTTCGAAAGCCGCTATCCAGACGATGACAATCTGAACGCTCTGTACGAGAGTGGCAAGAAGGTGCCGTACTACTTCTATGAGAACTTGATGTGGATGCAGCAGTGCAACCCGCACCTTACTGAGGCTGACGGCAACATAACGCTTGACGGCAAGACGGTGCCAGGCACACGTGCCAACCGCGCGAAGAAGTTTGCCCATGAGATGCACCGCTACTGGCGTGTCAAGGCTGCTCTCTACTATTATATTCTTACAGATTATGTTGCTGCTGTAGACCAGCGCTCGAAGAACATGATGCAGACCTTCATGCTATGTGATGATGGCGTGATGCGTTCTGACTTCAACAACTGGTATGACGGCGACTGTACAATGGGTGCCGACAACGACTGCGGTCTGACCATCTCGGCATTGCTCAACCCGCTGCTTGTCGGCGAGGGTGAAGAGGGCAGACTGTACCAGGGCTGGGACAGCGTGTTCTTCCAACGTCTCAACGAGAACCCAGTTATCTGGCTTGACGACTACAAAGAGGGCGACGAAAAGAGTGGCTACACCGACAAATCGCGTTTCGTGACGCTGCATGATGTGGCTGATGAGATGCGTAAGGCTGTGGACAAGCAGGGTCTGAAGGTGTTTTCTTACGACGGTCTTTATCAGATATGGATGACAAAACGCATCCTGAAGTGGGCTAAGGTGATTTCGTCGTTTGACGGCGAGCGTAAGTATATCCAGCACTCTAAGGCGAGCGCCAACTACTTCTTCGCCTTGCATGGTTTACGTCTCGACGATATGCCAGAATATATCAAGACTCGCTTCGCCTATCGCGACGGTTACTACCAGGTGGGTGATCTGTACACTAAGCCGATGAAGATGCGTGCGTCGGGCAAAGCGATCACTGTGAGCATCACGGCGGCTAAAGACGGTTTCTTCGGCATCGGCGAGGATCGCGCAGATACCGCAGCAGACTCTACTTATCTCAAGAGGGGCAAGAGCTATACGTTCTTCAATGACAGTCCGCGCAGTTATTCCGAGTCGGGTACCATGTTGTACGTCTTCGGTGCTGCTTCGCTCGCATCACTGGACATCAGTGCTGCTACGCCGAAGTCGCAGGGCTGGGATATACAGTACTGTAAATTGCTGCAGCATCTTGTTGTCGGCGATGCAGACTACGTTCCATACACTGTCGATGGCACGCTTGACACGCTCAACCTCGGCAACATGCCTTTCCTTCAGTCGCTTGACGTGCGTAACACGCTCGTAGCATCCGTTGACGCGAGCATGTGTCCTCGACTGACGAGCATCAAGGCTTCAGGCAGCCGTGTGCAGAGTGTCGAGGTTGCAGAGACATCGCCAATCACTGAACTTACGCTTCCGGCGACGCTCAAGACTGTCAAGTTTATCAACTTGCCGAACCTAAGCTACACGCTGACAGGTGGCAACCTTCAGATTGCATCTCTCGCCAATGTGCAGACACTGCGCATCGAGCACTGCAATGAGATAGAGCCGTTGACAATGCTTCAGCGTGTTGTTGACGCTCAGACGGGCAACCGTCAGCTTACTGCCATCCGAGTGGTTCAGACGCTTTCTGGTGACGGTTCGCTGCTTGCCTTGTTACTGACTCTTGGCGTGCGCGGCATTACCGAAGACGGCAAGTTGCAAGACAAACCGGTTGTCGAGAGTGACTATCAGCTTACTCGTGTGCGAGAGCAGTCGTACATAGACGACCTCACTCAGCATATCGAGGGTCTTACGATAGTCATGTCTATCATGGCTTATATTAATGCTGTTATCGATTTCCTCGGCGAACAATACTCCGGCGAGGCAGAAGTTGAAGATGTCACTCTTGACAATATCAACGACTACCTGAAGCAGTACAACGGTGAGACTTATGATGACTACTACAATCGTCTGGCTGAAGCCGATGATGATATTCTTAACATTATTGACAAATAACAAAATGGCAAGCAATCAACAAAACATTACTGGCCTCCTGCTCGCTAAACGCGAGCAGGTTAAGGCTCTTCAAGACTTGGGTTTTGCCGATATTTCCGAGTCTTCACGCGCTTCGCTCTTTGCAGAGCGTATTCGTTGGGCTGCAGGGCTGCTCGACATTCGTGTGGCTGCTGACCGCAAACGTGACGGCAAGAAATTCTACTTCACTGTCGAGGAGTGGCAGACCATTGACAATGCCGGGCGGTCAGAGGAGTTTGCACGGCGTGGCGTTCGCATCAGGGCAGACGGTCTTTCGTTCGTCATGTCTCTGCAGTATTACGCTGACAAGACATGGGGGTCACGGTCTTCTGTCAGTGACCTTGCGTCTTTTGACGGTCGTGCCGGTGCCTGGTCGCATCAGGATGTTGCTCGATTCAACCGAGCAATACTTGACTATTATGCCGACAAGAACGCCGATGGCGTCATCGGCGCCCCTGCAGCTGAAGCTGCAAATGGCTATCATGCGTATCTCGAAGATGACGGGGTCATGGTGAATGGTGTCGCTATAGATGACCAGACATCATGGATGCTGCCTGACGTTGCGCAGGCGTTTGTTATCTATCACAACCGCAAGGCTATTGACACGGTCATTGCTCAGGTTTGGGGTCATGCTTTTACGCTTGACAAGACAGGTGGCGCAATATGGACCTGCGTGCAAGTCAACGGCGGTATGGCTTACCGTGTATCGGTGTTTAGCGGTGGTGTCTATTATACAAACAAGACAGACAAGTATATGGTAATACCTATTTCTGAAGAGTAATTATGGATAATGCAAATAACAGTTCGATTATTCTCGGTCTTAACAAACAAGACCAGATTAAAGCTCTACGCGATGTCGGCTTTACAGACATCGCTGACAATGCTACGTGGTCTGACATCGTTAATCACATGAGGTGGGCCGGTGGTCTGCGCGACCTGCAAGTGGCTACATATCTCAAGACCTCGCTCAGAGACCCGTCGCCGCAAAGGTCTTATTTCTCTGAAGACCAATGGCAGACGATGACCGTGAACGAGAGGTCAAAGTTTGTTCCGTTCGGCGTGGCCATACGTGCTGAGCGCATGGCTTTCGTGTTATCGCTTCAAAACGCCAAATCAGACTCTACCATTCGTTTTGTGTGGGGTCCTACGAACATCAATGTGCCCGGTCTTAAAGATTTTAGTAACAAAAACGAGGGGGTGTTCGAAGATGTTGACGGCGAGGCTAACACCGACCTTATTCTTGCATGTGCCAAGGAGCAAGGGGCCAGCTTTCCTGCCGCTACCGTTGCGCGGTCTTATAAGGCTTTCACTAAGGCTGCTGACAGCACGGCTATCGACGACCCGACCAAATGGTCGCTTCCAGCCTACGGCCAGTTGCGCTTGCTATATAAATACCGTGAAGAGATAAGAAAGTTTTTAACAAACAATTTCGGTTCTTTGTATTCTTTAACACTTGACTGGCTTTGGAGTAGTACTGAGTGGGATGCTGGTTACGCTTGGAGCGTAAGCCTCAGCAACGGCAGCGGCATCAACCACAACAAGACAAACACGGGCTTCGTCCGCCCGGTGGCAGCATATTAGCTCTTCAACCCTTTAACTCTTTAACTCTTTAACTATCAGGTAGTTATAAAAATTCGCTTTGTGGCTGCATGTCTAATCAGCCGCGAAGCGGCTTTTTTTATTAATAAAAATTAATAAACAGGGGTATAATAAGTTTGTTAATTTTTAGTTAATATTATTATGGCTAATCAACGTCTTGCACAAACACTCCCTATATACAAACAGACTTACGAGCTGCTGTTGTTGATAGTTCGCGCTCGCAAGCAGTTCTCCCGAGAATACAGATATGATCTCGGGAGCCACCTCTTCGAGTCTGCGCTTCGCTGTCTTGAGCTTATACAAAAAGCCAACACAGCGATTCCGGCACCCGACTATTTGCCTCAGTTCGAGGGCGAAGCAAACAAGTCGGCCAATGGCTTGATAAGGTTGGCGTGTCTGTTTATAGACGAGTGGCGCAATCGTCGTACAAGCCGTAGACAATATCTCGAGGAGTTTATCGTAGAGTTCGGCACTGTCAAGATGCTGATCGGAGTATGCAAAGAGCTGGAGCAGATAACCAATTCCACAGCAGCGCAGATGGCTGTTCTTACCGAGAGTATCGGTAGACAAGCTACTGCATGGAAGAAGACTGCACAGTAGCCAGAGTCATAATTCTCAACATCAGGGCATTATGAGTGAGCAATATTTTTCTTTATATGGGTCGCTCTCTTCTTCGCTTGAGGGAGAAAAGAATTACATAGTAGCGACAGCGAGTGAGTGGGATGCTGGTAACGCTTGGAACGTAAACCTCAACAACGGCAACGGCAACAACAACAACAAGACAAACACGGGCTTCGTCCGCCCGGTGGCAGCATATCAAGATTATGTCTACAACACTCCGACTTCGTTTTTCGATGCCGCAGAATCCTGCGACAAGAACAAACGGTCATCTGCTGATTGCATCGAATTCTCCTTAGATGCTTCCGACAATATTGTCCGTCTGTGGCGCGACGCTGTAACATTAAGTTATGAGCCGTCGCCTTCAGACGTTTTTATTGTACCTTATCCAGTCAAACGTGAGGTTTTTGGCGCCCAATACCGTGACCGTGTCGTTCATCACTGGATAGCAGAGCGCATAGATCCATTGCTTGAAGCAAGGTTTAAACGACAATATAACGTTTCAAAAAATTGTCGTAAGGGTTTTGGTTGCCTTACGGCAGTGAAGTCTCTCGCTTCTAAAATCTACAGCATTACCGAGGGGTATACTAAAGATGTTATTGTTATACGGCTTGACATCAAGGGGTTCTTTATGTCTATTGATAAAGATATTTTATGGTGGATGTATGAGGACCTTATCATGGCTGACTATCATAAACCGGACAAAGACCTGCTTCTCTATCTGCTTCATAAGACCATTTATGACGCTCCGCAACATCATTTCATTCGTAGGTCTCCAAGGTCTGCTTGGGACGATTTGCCTTCGGACAAATCGTTAATGGGCAATGATCCTCGCATAGGTATAGCTATAGGCAAGCTGCCTTCACAGCTTTCAGCCAATTTCTACATGTCTGTGCTTGTTGATTATCTTCTTAACGAACTCAAAGTTGAAGAGCTTGAGATGTTCATGGACGATTTCGTCATTCTTGACTCCAAGGGGTTCGAGCATGCACGTGCTATGGTGTCTAAAATAAAGGTATTCTGTAAAGATGTGTTACACATCAATCTTCATCCCAAAAAGATTTACATACAGCCTTATCAGCATGGTGTGCTCTATGTCGGTGCAATGATTAAGCCTAACCGTATATACATTTCTAAACGTACACTCGGTACTGCTTATCGACGCATACACTTTTACAACAGCAAACTGCAAGCGGGCGAGGGCGAACAGTGGGCAGAGAGGTTCGTGGCCACTATTAACAGTTATCTCGGCTTGATGATTCATTATAACACATACAACAAGCGCAAGAAGCTGATTTCGTTGTTCGATAGAGGGTGGTATAAATACATCTATGTCGAGGGGCATTTCAAAAAGATTGTGCTACGAAAGCAATTCAGACCTATTCAGAAAATTAAAAAGCAAATAAAAAATGGCAATCACAAACAATTCTTCATGCCAGAACTCGAGATGGAAGTGGGTTCCAATACAGCAACTTCCAAGCGGGGCCTGGCTGTTATTTATCCGGATGGAGCACATCATCGAAGACACATTCGAAATAGAGGTGAAATACCACCGCGTGGAATACTTCCACCGCCCGACGCTTGACGACATCAAGCGTACATGTCATCGCATAGCTATGTGCTATCTCGGTGAGATCAATTACAATCCAGAGAAGTTTGACTTTTCACCTTATATGGTTTATTGATGTCCGACTGCAGGTCTGCTTTATGGGGTATATTTGCATGAACTAATTTTATAATGTTATGCGCAAAATCAATCTCATCATCATTCATTGCACAGCAACTATCGAGGGTCGCGATTATACGGTCAGCACAATAGACAGCTGGCACCGTCAACGCGGATTTGACTGTATTGGCTATCACTATGTTGTGTATCGTGACGGCACTGTACACGAAGGTCGGCCGGTTGCCAAGGTCGGCGCCCATTGTGCAGGCCATAACGCCAACAGCATCGGTGTGTGCTATATCGGCGGTGTCGATGACAAACAGCATCCAAAGGATACACGCACGCCAGCTCAGCGCGACGCTCTTGTCAATCTGCTCATGCGTCTAAAGCGTCAGTATCCTGCCGCCGTCATACGTGGTCATCGTGACTTCTCAACGAAGGCGTGCCCGTCGTTCGACGCTACATCGGAGTACGCTGACATTTCTAAAATGTGATGTTTATGACAAAGTTCGACAGCAGCAATGCTTCAATAATGTCCGCAAACGAGTTTAATCAACGCGTGAAAGATTGGGGCGAGACCGTCCGTTCTCGCTCGCTCGGTACGCTTGTTGCGGAGACTAATGTGTATAGCGGCGAACTTCGGTCTCGACTGAAGTCTGCCACTAATACGGCGCGCGACGATGGCTTGGCTCACGCCGTAGCCTTCAAGTTTGTCCGCTACGGCGTATTCGTCGCCTACGGCGTAGGTAACGGTTATATCAGGCTCAATGGCAGAGTTGTGCGCGGTTCGCACAATCCGAACCGTCACGTTCCTCCAGGTCCGATTCGCCGAAGACCGGTAGATTGGCTTGACAAGAACGTCGAACAGCAGATGCAGGGCCTTGCAGACATCGCCGCCGAATACTATGGCGACCGAGCAGCCAAAGACGTGCTCGAACAAATAGACCGCGTGACAATTGTCAAAAAACAACATTAAAAAAGGCAGGGAGCTTGATTGTTTAGCTCTCTGCCTTTTTTAGTGCTGCAGACCTTACCAACTGTGATTTTTTTGCAGATATTCTTTTGTTTTACCTGTAAACACCCATTTATTATCATCGTTGAGTATAAGGTCTTTTTCTTTCATTTTCTTACGTAACTCGGGGTCGTGTACGTCGTTTTTACAATATCGTGGCACCCATCGCCAATCACGGTACACCATATCCCGTTTCTTCATTTCCTGACATAGCAGTAGCGGGTAGCCGATGCTCAAGGCTTCCTTAAATTCGGGATATTTTCTGCCAAGGTCGTCATCACACATTTTATTAACTGCCTTGCCTGTGCTTCTCACGAGAAAAACAATTAGCAACACAACTACTAAAATCATGGCTTGTGTCTGAGTTAGATGATACATAATTGTCGTTTATAGGGTTATTTGTATTTGCAGTAAAGTTAATGTTTTTTTTCGATATATGCAAGTTTTTGCATGCTTTAATTTGCGTCCTTTGTCAAGATGTTTTTATAGTCTATTTTTGTACCCGTTAATATTGTTTTTATGGCTAAAACTTATAATCGCACAGTCAAGGTTTTTATTGACGGCACAGAGGTAGAGGGTACTATCCCTGTTATCCAGAAGCGCATTCGTGAACTTACACGCGATGTCAAGAAGATGACTATCGGCACCCAAGAGTATAATGATAAAGTCAAGGAGATTGCACAACTCAATTCTATCCTTGCTGAGCACAAGCGTGCCGTGCGCGGTGTCGTTGAGGAGTCGCAGTCGCTCGGCAAGCGGCTCGGCAATTTGGCTGACTTTTTCAATAAGTGGTACTACTCCCTTCAGACAGGCCTCGATGCTCTCGGTGGTGCTACTACTAAAATTCGCCAAAGTGTCAATGATTACGCTGACATGGAAGAGTCGATGGCGGATGTACGCAAATACACTGGACAAACGGCGACACAAGTGCGCGAAATGAACGAGGATTTCAAGCGCTTGGATACACGTACGACTCGTGATCAACTTAACGCTCTTGCTGGTTCTGCGGGTCGTCTTGGTATCACCAACAAAAAAGCAATCGAAGAATTTGTCGATGGAGCTGATAAAATCAAAGGGGCACTTAAAGATGATCTTGGCCCAGGCGCAGTTGAAAAGGTAGGCAAACTCGCACAAATGTTTGGTGAGGATAAAAAGAAGGGCTTGCGTGGTGCAATGCTTGCTACGGGTTCTGCGGTCAACGACCTTGCTCAATCTTCATCAGCTAACGCTGGTTACATTGTTGACTTTACCGCAGATCTTTCAGGCGTAGCTATTCAGGCTGGCATGACACAATCTCAGATTATGGGTCTTGCGTCTGCCCTCGACCAGAACATGCAGGAAGAGGCGACAGCTTCCACTGTATTCTCACAGTTGATTACAAAAATGTATCAGGAACCGGCACGTTTTGCTGCTCTTGCAGGTGTAGATGTCAAGAACTTCACCAATTTGCTAAAGACGGATGCTAACGAAGCTTTATTACGCTTCCTATCTGCCATGAAGTCAACTGGTGGTTTTGAAAAGATGGCACCGCTTTTTTCAGAGATGAAGCTTGAAGGCACACGTGCAGTTGGCGTCCTATCATCTGTTGCAACACATCTTGATCAGGTGCGCGAGGCACAAGCCGTTGCTAATGATGCGTACAGCAAAGGCACTAGTATTCTTGATGAGTTTGATGTACAAAACTCTACAGTTCAGGCTGGTATTGACAAGGCTAAAAAACAATTTCATGAACTAAGCATTGAACTTGGTGAGAAACTCTTACCACTTGTTCAGCACGGCATTACTGCAGGTTCTTTGCTCGTCAGAGTCATGAAGATTATATATCAAGTCGGTGAGTTTATTGCAAAACACGCCGTTGCAATATCAGCTGTGGCAGCTTCGCTAATGTTATACAATGGGGTGCTTACACTAACAATAATAAAAACCAAGTTATACAATGCTTACCTACGGGTTGCCATAGCTCTTGATACTGCATATAGAGCAACTATGACGCTCACACGTTCGGCAATGGTAGCTCTACATGCCGTATGGGCTTTGCTAACCAGAGGCGTGCAAGGCTACATCGTTGTAATGCGTGCTGCTCGTCTGGCGAGCCTAACAAACCCATGGACAGCTCTCGCGACGGTGCTTTCAGTTGTGGGCGTTGCCATATACTCTGCCACAAAAGCTTGGCAAGCGCACAAACAAGCCATACACGACAACCTTCAGGAGGTCAAAGAGGCTAACGCTATTAAAAAGCAGCAAGCCGAGATTGACAAGAGGGTAGCTGAGAGCCATATTGAGGAGAAGACACGCATTGCGCAGCTTAACAAAATTATCCATTCTAACGCTTTTTCCATTAATGAACGCAGGGCTGCCATCGCTGCTTTGCAGAGAATCGTGCCTTCGTATCATGCTAAAATATCAAATGAGGGCAAGCTTTACAACGACAACATAAAGACCGTCAAAGAATATATCAAACAGCTCGACAAGCTTGCCATGGCGCAGGCTATCAACGAGCAGAAAGTTGATATAGCACGCGAAGAACTTGCCCTCAAGCAAAAAGAGCAGAAGATTCGTTTTTCTATTAAATCTGTTAATGCAGAAATAGAGGCTCATCCAGATCTTTACAGATCTCACGATTATCATTTAGGCGGCGGCACAAAAAGGGTTGTATCTAAAGCACTGGCTAAGAAAGAGCAGGAGCGAGGCATTCACGAAGGCCGTTTAAATGCGAACCTGAGCCAACAGAGAGTTCTCGCTGCGCGAAAGAGGGCCTTAGATAAGACTGTTAATGGTGACAAAGAACTGCGAAGTGCGCTTGCAAGCGTGGTAACAGAGGGCGGTTCTGAATCTTTGGGTAAAAACAATGACAACAAACCCGGCCATTACGTCTCGTCATCGCACGAAAGCACCAAGCCTGACCCTGAAGTCGAACGCCAAAAGCTCGTTCAGAAAGAACTCGACTACATCACTGCAGAGTACGAGAACAAACGCACACAGGCCAAGCAAGCTTACCTCGACGGCTCTCTCGCCACACAAGAAGACTATAACCGTAAGGTTGAAGACCTTGAGCTCGAAGAGCTTAACAAAAAACTTGAGGTCGCTGGTCTTGAGCCGAAGAAGCGTGCCGAGATAGAAAAGAAGATTCTTGACTACAAGGTGAAACTTTACGACCAACTCCACGAAATTGAACAGTCATTCGGTGATACCGAGGCGGAGCAGCTCGCCCATGAGCTCGACACTATTAAGCAAAAGTACGACCAAGACCTCGCGCTACTTGAGAATCTTCATGACAAGAAGATTATCAGCGAGGAGGTTTACCAGGCAGACCTTAAGAAGCTTAAAGAGCGGTTTACGGCAGAAACTGACAAAGCCAACAAGGAGTCGAGCAGCAGGCTCATCAGTGATGCGAAGGCAACATTTGACGAGCTTATGGAGAGTCAACGCAAGACCAATGTTAAAGCAGGCTATCTCGACGAGCAGAGTCAAGAGAATAGATCAAAGGCTTGGCAAGGGTACCTTCAGAAACTCCTCGATGGAACAAAACTTACTGCCGAACAGCGCCAAGCTATTCAGCAGGAGATAGACAACGCAGAGCTCGAGCAAACAGAAGCCTCCCTTAAACGCAAGCAAGAGCTTACGCAAAAATACAATGACATCATCTGTGAGGCTATCGTATCTGCAGGCCAGCAGCTCGGAGAGCAGATGAGCAAAGTTCTTCAAGGCGAGAAAGCTCAATTTAAAGATTTTCTGCGTGGTATTCTGTCTTTAATCATTGATGCGCTGGAGAAAACCATTCTTGCGGCACGTGCGGCTTCCATAGCCAAGAATGTCAGTACCCTTGGAGCTGCAGGTCTTGCTAAGGCTGCTGTCGAGACGGCGCTTATCACGGCTGCTTTTGAGATGGCTAAAGCAGCCGTTGGTAGCTTCGACACCGGCGGCTTTACTCCTGCTGGTCCCTGGGATAAGCCACAAGGCATTGTGCACTCCAACGAGTTTGTAGCGAACCGATTTGCCACAGCAAATCCAAATGTTCTGCCAGTGCTCAACCTCATCAATGAGGCGCAGCGCTCTGGCAGCGTGTCGCGTCTATCGTCTGAAGATATCGCCGCCGTGGTGCCAGGTTCTTCGCAGTTCGCGCCTCGTAGAGCAGTTGCCGGTCCAAAAGTTACTATATGACCGCATT
>OBCL01000444.1_pt1 | contig 11042 bp, 4 predicted proteins | sample 1495931 | NCBI WGS metagenome assembly OBCL01 (sample SAMN03418275, study PRJEB22391) | human gut metagenome | biome: human-gut; feature: organic feature; material: feces | host: Homo sapiens | place: Tanzania | collected 2013-01
TTTGTCGCGTAGGGAGTTGAAGCCATGCTAAGCTCCTTCATCGTGTCGTCGGAGAAGCCTGTGGCGTGGGCCAAAGTGTAGGAGTACTTGTTGTTGTAGACCTCATAACCAGCCATGAGCGACACATTGTGCTCGCGGTTGATGCTGAAGGCATAGTTGAGCGTGCTCGTGAGGGTCTTTGTTATGTCGTAGATATTGTATTTGTAGAGACGTCCCTCGCAGGCAGCTCCGTCGCCGTGGTAAGGGTTGTACCATTTGGTCTCGTCGAGGTTGGTATAGTCGTACGACAGGCTTGTCTTCCAATGAACGCCAAATATATTGAAGTCGACGTATGGATTTACCAAGGCACGGTAGGTCTTGGTGTTGTAGCTGTCCATCTGGCTCAATGCCAAGGCATTCATATCGTTGAATATTGGATTTGTCCAGTTGTACTGCACGTTGCCCTCGCTATCGTAAGTCTTGTTGCCATTGGCATCGAGCTGATACAAGGGCACGCCATTTGGCATGAAGAGAGCGTTGGTAAGAGGCGACGCTCCCTTTCCACCTCCAGGAGGAGTGTTCTGGTTGTTCACCGAGAGTGTGGAGTTAAGGCCAATGGTCAACCACGACTTCACCTTGCTGTCCATATTGGCACGAACAGAATAGCGTGTGAGATTGGAACCTATGCCGATACCTTCCTGATCAAGATAGCCAAGCGAAAGATAATAGTTGGAACGGCTGTTGCCACCGCTCACGCTGAGGTCGTACTGCTCTGTCTTGGCCGTGCGATAAAGCTCATCGAGATAGTCGGTATCATAAAGAAGCTTTGCACCCGAGGCGAGAGTGCCTGTGCCCGAGAATGGATTAGCAACGTTGAACGGGTTGAATCCGCCATACATTGCCTGAACCGAGGCATTGGCATTGGCACTTGCTGTGGCTGCATCAAGACCCGACTCTATGTTCTGAGTATAGAATCCCTGATAATAAAGCTTGTAATGGTCGGAAGCGTTCATAAGGTCGTAGCCGCCTGAAGGAAGACTCGACGCACTAATCTGTGCCTTGAAATCGACTTTAGGAGCACCAGACTTGCCCTTCTTTGTTGTGATGATAACCACACCATTGGCTGCACGCGAACCATAAAGCGAGGCTGCGGAGGCATCCTTCAATACCGAAATCGACTCGATATCGCTTGGATTAAGGCTCGCCAACGGGTTGGAACCCGCATCACCATATTCTATATCCGACACCTTGGAAATGCTTGCCGAAGAAATGGCAACACCATCGATGACATAAAGCGGAGAACTTGAGGCAGACATAGAGCCGATGCCACGTATGCGCACCTGACTCATAGAGCCTGGCTGACCAGAAAGGCTCTCCACCTGAACGCCTGCCGTGGCTCCCTGCAGAGCTTTCTCGAACGAGGCAGTAGGAGTCTTGTCGAGCACGTCCGAACTTACTGACGCCACCGAACCAGTCAACGCGTTTTTCTTTGCTGCACCATAGGCAACAACCACTACATCGTCGAGCGAATGGTTGTCGGGCTGAAGCTCTATCTTCAGGTTTTGCCCCGCCTTCACGCTCATAGGATTCATGCCTACATAGGAAATCTCAAGTTTTGCACCCGCAGGAGCATTAATAGCGAAGTTGCCATTAATATCGGTAACTGCCACTTTTGAGGTTCCTGCCACTTTGACGGTAGCGCCAATCACAGGCGAGCCGTCCTCTCCAGAAACTACGTTGCCATTGAACGTAGAAGAATTCTGTGCCAATACTGTGCCACTAAGCCCCAATGAGGACATAGCGACAAGCACAGTTGCTAATCTTTTATTCATATAACTCTCTCTATTAAAAAATTAATACAATCTTTTTACTGAGTGCAAAGTTATGCAAAAAGATATAATTTTACAAAATTTTTAAACGAAATGGTATATTTTTCCTGTAAATACGACTTTTTGTATGAATAAAATCTAAATAATAATCAACATGAATAAAAACCACATTAATATATAAAGCAAATAAAGTGCATCAGTATTATTTACTTATGCTTAATAAAGGCCTTTGAGAAGGAAGTGGAAGAGCATTACAATTACAGTTGTTACAGTTGTTTTTAAAGGGTATGTAATGTATCACATCCCCTATATATACTTATAACTAATTAATAATAAGTAAGTTATATAAGAAAGAGAAAAAACGACACCCTTTTAAAAACAACTGTAATAACTGTAATTGTAATGTTCTTGCCTTGTCCAACCTTCTCTAAAAGGCTTTATTTCAATCACTTACAAGATTTAGAAACAATTTTTCCAACCGTTTCATGCCTTTGTTATGGCCCCAAAAAGCTTATAATTCAAGCAAATCTCGAACTGAATCCAGAGCAAATCCCGTAGGTTTGCCATTGTTTAACATATAAATTACAATTATTCAGCATTTTGCTAATAATCGACTTCAACATAAAGATGATTGATTTTCAGGATAAAGTTGTAATTTTCAGAGGTGGTTTATTGTTTCCGCGTCCCGAACAAATCCCGAACAAATCCCGAAGGATCCCGAACGGCTTTCCAGAGTTTCATCCATGCAAATAAAAAAAAGAATACGCAACCCTCAGAAATCAGAAATCCTAATGTCAGAATAAAAAAGAAAATAATAGTTTGATAGTCTTAAGGCTTAGAGCATTACTATTCGAAAATTACAACCAAGATAACAATTCGTTCTAAAACCACATCATTCAAAAAAACAAATAAATAAACTTGATTAAATCATTACAGAACCTTCGCCTTCTCAGGCTCATTTGTCGTTACAAAGTCTATTCCTTGACGTAGGAAATATCTGATGTCGCCAAGATCATCCACAGTCCAGACGTTGGTGATGAGACCGAGCTTGCGGGCTTCCTTAATCCATGAGGGATTATCCTTGAGCACCTTGTCCTCGTAGTCGATACCCGCATATCCGGCCTCCTTAGTCTCGAGGGGAGTGAGGTCGCCATTGAGATACGACACCTTGGCATTAGGCGCGTGGCTCACGAGATAGTCGCAGGCGTGCTTGCTGAAAGAGATGTATTCGGTTCGGTCTTCCAGTCCGGCTTCCTTCACAAGCCTGAGGGTGGCGTCAATACAGCGGTCTTCGTCGCTCTTCTGTATATGCTCCTTCACCTCAAGTATGAGTTTCATGTTGCCAAGTGGCTTAGCGGCAACGAGATACTGCTGCAAGGTGGGTATCTTCTCGCCATTCTTGAGCAGCTTGTCCTTAATGTCGGCATAGTTGGCATTCTCTATCTTTATGCCATCCACATCGTCGTCGTGGAACACCACCACCTCACCATCACGTGTGATATGAACATCAAACTCCGAGCCATAGACTCCTATCTTGTAGGTGTTTTGAAGAGACGATATGGAGTTTTGTGCAGAACCCTCCGTCTTCCAATAACCTCTGTGGGCAATCACCTGCCCTGCCCTATCCTTGGCTGCTGAAGGAAGAATGGCTCCCAACAGCAGCATCATGCAAATAATTAAGTTTTTCATCTTTAGAATTCAATTTTAAACATCATTCCTACTACAGAGCGCGAACCGCCAACATAAGTAGGGAATCCAATCTGACGACCAGAGTTGCCTGCATCCACCACATACTTCTCGTCAAGAACGTTCTTGCCAAAAGCTCCTATCTCGTAGTATACCTTGCCCGGCTGGAAACGGTAGCCTGCTGTGAAGTTGAGCAAACCAAAGGCATCCTGAGTAAGCTCTGGCTCGTTGCTCTCCTCGAAGAACACCTTCGACTTCCATGAGTAGGTAGGACGGAAATAGAACGAGGCGTTCTGACCGGTTGGCACACTCAAGTCGAAGCCAACAGCAAAGCTGTTCTTTGGAGTGAGGCGGAAACGGTTGCCGGCATATCTCTGCACATTACCGTTGTCGTCCTTGTCGTTGAACTTACCCTCGATATACGACCAGTTGCCGAAGATATTGAGATAGCGGCACGGCGAATAGCTAAGGCTTGCCTCTAAGCCCAAGCTGTGGGCACGACCAGCATCGTCGTATTCGTATTTGCTTGTAGTGGCATTGAACACGGAAGTCTGATAGTTATACCAATCGTAATAGTACACGCAGAAGTCGTAGTTCAGTCGGCCTTGCATAAGGCTTCCCTTCACGCCACCCTCATAGCTATAGATGATTTCGGGGTCGAGAGTCTCAAAGTCCTTAGGGTCGTTGTTGAAGTACAACACTCCCGGTCGACGACCACGCGACACGCTAACGTAGACGTTGTTGCGACCTATCATATAGTTGAGCGCAGCACGTCCTACCCACGACCAATAGCTGTCGTTGGCAGTCACCTTTGCTCCATTCTCCGTGGGATGATAGAGCACGGCACCAAACATGCTTGGCACAGTGGATGAAGAATAACCAGTCTGCTGATGCTCGTATGTGCCACGAACACCCAAGGTTAGGTTGAGATGCTTTGTAAGCTTGAGCGTACCGTCGGCATAAAGTTCCACGGCTTGGTTGGTGCCATAGTTCTTGCCCTGCTCCATATAGTTGGTATCGAGCGCCTTAGCAGATATGCCCTGCAATGTGGCTTGAATCTTCTTGCCATTGTCGCCCATTCCTGCCAACACCTGGTCTAAGTCCATGCCAAGAGCACCAAGAGCTGTTTTGAGGTCGCCATAGATATCGGGAGTTGTGGCTTGAGGCATGAGCTTGCCATTCTCGTCAACCGAAGGACTCTCGGGGAACCACTTGTTCATCAACTGTGCAAGAGCAGCATCCACCATAGGCTGATAAGCAGCAGGAAGCATCTGGCTGAGCAATCCCTTGACATTATCTATCTGACTGCTGAGCGAAGCCTTCACGCTCTTCTGTATAAACACGGGATAGAGATACTGCAAATTGGCCTTGGCATTCACATCCTGCCATGAGTTCTCGTAGAAATAGCTTGTGCCAACAAAACCAGAGAATCGGTTTTTGTCGTCATAGTTGAATCGGAATTCCTGGCTGAACTGTGTTCCCTTTTCCTTTTCCTGACAGAGCAAGAGAGGCAGATATGTGCCGTCAGCATCAAAATGCTCCTCGCTACTGAAGGCTCTGAAACCAGTCAGGGAGTTGAACGACCAACGCTTGTTGATGTTATAGTCGATGTTGAGCAAGGCTCCACCCACATTGCGCTTAATGCCAAGATTCTTGCCTGCCTCAAGATTGGCAGGACTGTTGGGGTTGCTGTTGCCATACATGGGATTGATACTATGGAATGAAGTGCCGGGATAGTCGTCGTGCTGATAGTCGAGCACCAGTCCGATGGATGTATCCTCATTGGCCCACCATTGTGTGGAGTTTCTGAAAGCCAAGGCATTCTTGCCATTGAGTCTGCCTCCTGCCTCATTCTTTATGAAACCGTCGCGAGCGTCGTAGTCGAAGGCAAAGCGGTTGGCCAACTTACCTTTTATGATAGGTGTGTTTAAGAATCCTGTCACTTGGCGCTGGTTGTAGCTGCCATAATTCATCGAGAGTTCTCCTGCAAGATTGTCAACAGGCTTATGACGAAGAATGCTAATGCCGCCTATCTCTGCACCCCTGCCAAACAAAGTGCCTTGCGGACCCTTAGCCACCTCCATACGCTCCAAGTCGAACAGCTCCACGGCAGAGGCCCGGCTTCTTGAGGTAGACACGCCATCCATGAACACAGACACTCTGGGCTGAGAATAAGCCTCGCCATCATCCGAGGTAACGCCACGGATTACATAACCAGGATTGTTAGGACTCTGCAGCTGAATCTGTACGCCTGGGGTGAACTGTGCCACGTCGTCCAACTGGTGCAGATTGAGCTTCTCCATCACGCTGCCCGTTACGGCACTCACAGCCACAGGTATCTCCAGGCTGCTCTGTTTCTTCTTCTGAGTTGTCACCAACACCTCGCCAAGGGCATGGCTGTCCTCTTTCATCACAACCTTAATGTCCTTGTCGTCGGCACTCTTTGTTACTGTGTTGTAGCCTATATAAGAAAAGGTGAGTCTGTCGCCACGGTTCACGTTAACCCGGAACTCACCATTAATATCAGTCTGAACATTCTGGTTGCCGCAGCGAACCACCACACCTGGCAATGCCTCGCCCTGCTCATTCACAACCCTTCCGCTTACTGCACTTATCTCAGGCGCATTAACATTAGTCTTCGCACCATCAACAATGTTGCCTGCCTTTGCCTGCACGCCAATAGCGCCCTGTGCAAACAAGGCAACAGCAGTAATAGCCAAAACTTTCTTTTTCATAACCTTCTTTATTGTATTTTATCTTATTTCATGTTTCTATATCCGATGCAAGTGTTGTTGTCCTTCACACCAGTATCTGTAGAAAGATGCTTGCCTATATTCTTCATTATATAAGCCCACTTCCAAGAGTAATGCTTCAGGTGCTTGACAGCCGTCTTAAAGCGAGACTTGAAATCAGCAGATGGCTGCTCGTCTCCTGCCAAATGCATGGCGTATGCCTCGCCCAATACATCGGCACACTCTGTCTTCACCTCAGCAGGCACTTTCTTAGGAACCAATGTCTCCATAACGCTACTAAGGGCAGAAGTGTCAAAACGCTCACTCTTTTGTTGAAGCGTTTCTCCGCTGTCTTTCATTGAGGTTAGCGACTCCACCTTTTCGCTACGTATCTGCAACGTTCCCTTGTCGGTATCCACATCTATCAGCCGATAAGGATGAGGATAACTGACGGTAGAACCAGTCTCGATGTCGGTAATACCATATTTCTGGGAAATGTCCTGCGCGTGGAAATGACCGGTAAAACAAACCTTTATGCCCATTTTGGCAAGTTGTCGGGCCTCTTTTTTCCAGCCTTCCACCAAGTATTCCTTCATTATCTTGTCCTGCCAGTCGAAGTGGCTCACTATGCCGTGGTGCATCATCATCAACACATCCATGCCAAGCTTATGTGCTTTGTCTGCCTGGGTCTTGATGAAGTTCATGGTCTGTGGCTTTATGCGTCCTGCCGTAACACAGATATCCTTGTCAAAATCATTATCCTCATAACGACAGGCATCCACGGCTATAAGCCGCGTCTTGTCGTCGAGCTGAACCACGTAGGAGAGGGAGTTGGTGTCTGTAGCCAAGGCCTCGCCATAACCATATTCATAATAAATATGTGTGAAGTCGTTGGCAGATATTGTTGTTGTTCGTCGTGTATTGTCGCCGTCGTATATCTTGGCATGAGGATTGTTCACGTCATGATTGCCTGGAACTACAAACACCCTGATGCCTTGCGCCTCCAATGGCTTAAGGTATCTGTCAACCAATAGCTCATGCGAAACTCTCTCGCCATCCTTAGTTAGGTCGCCTGCAATAAAAACCACTTGTGGCTGAAAGGCAAGCAAATGGCTGCTTACAGAATCCAATAGTTCAGGACTTTCTATGAGCATTTTTCTATCGCTGGCGATATAATCATAAAACGCCTTTCCTTCTTTCTGCAAGAGCAAAGGAGACATAAGGTGGACATCCGATATTACAGCCAACCACTTGAGAGGCTTCTGTTGGGCATAGAGTGCAGACGCACATAATAATGCCGCACCTAAAGCTATCCTGAATTTGTACATAACTGATGATATTGTATTTTTTCGGTTGCAAAAGTATACAGGTATTATTTCATCCGGGTTTCTAAAACATGAAGAACGGATGAAGTTGAATTTATTGGACTACGGAGTTGACTTCATTGGACTACGGAGTTGACTTCATATGGCTATGGAGTCAACTCCTGCAAAAACCAATAATATTTAACTTTTCTGTAACCGTATTGAAATGTGTATTGGATACTTTTGCACATGTAAAACACGTTAGAGAATTGTTATTAATGAAAAAGATTAAGATTTTCAGTTTTATTGTTATGGCGTTGCTTGGATGCGGAACAGCCTCAGCACAGCAGTCCAACGCTTCTGCCATACAACGCCCGAAACTTGTAGTGGGCATTGTTGTCGACCAAATGCGTTGGGACTATCTCTATCGCTATCAGAAGCGATATACCGACGGTGGATTCAAGCGATTGCTTGGCGAGGGATTCTCATGCGAGAACACCATGATTCCTTATGTGCCTTCGGTAACAGCCATCGGACACACATGTATCTATACTGGCAGCGTGCCCTCGATACATGGCATTGCAGGAAACAACTTCGTGAAGAACGGCAAGAAGGTGTATTGCACGGATGACGAGACCGTAAAGCCTATAGGCACAACAAGCGAGGCTGGACTTATGTCGCCAAGAAACCTGTGGGCTACAACCATTGGCGACGAGATGAAGATTGCCTCTAACGGCAGAGCAAAGGTGGTGGGCGTGGCCTTGAAAGACCGTGCTTCAATACTCCCTGCCGGACATAATCCGAATGGAGCTTTCTGGTTTGACGACAAGACGGGCAATTTCATCACAAGCTCCTACTATATGGATAAATTGCCCGAATGGGTGGAGGCGTTCAACGGCAAGCATATTCCCGAACATTATCTCTCGGAGAAGTGGAACACGCTTTATCCTAAAAACACATACGCAGAGAGCACAACCGACGAGAACGAATACGAAAACGGCATAAGAGAAGGAGTGAAAGCCACTCTGCCGCTTAATCTTCCTGCCCTATACAAGAAATATGGTTATGGCATTATAAGAAACACTCCGTTTGGCAACTCTCTCACATTGGACATGGCTAAGGCTGCCATCGATGGTGAGCAACTGGGAGCCGACGACGAGACCGACCTCTTGGCTGTGAGTTGTTCAAGTACCGACTATATTGGCCACCAGGTGGGCACACATGCCATAGAGACCGAGGATACGTATCTGCGCCTTGACAAGGCCATTGCCGACTTCCTCTCTTATCTTGACACAAAGGTGGGCAAGGGCAACTATCTTGTTTTCCTTAGTGCCGACCATGGAGCTATGAACAATGCGCGCTTTCTGCAAGACCGACGTATTCCTGCCGGAAGTTGGGACGCTAAGGCTGTAGCCAAGAAGCTCAACCAAGTGCTGTCGCAGGAATATCCCGATGCAGGCGACATTGTGAAGACTGTGATGAACTATCAGGTGTTCTTCAACCGCGATGTGATAAAGAACCGGCAGTTGGATTTCGACAAAATCAAGCAGACTGTAGTAAATGTGCTGAAGGAAGACTCATGCGTGCTGTATGCTTGCGATATGGAAAAGACCATGACCGAGAGTATTCCCGAGGATGTTAAGTTCCGTATTATCAATGGCTTCAACCGTGAGCGCAGCGGCGATGTGGCTATTGTGCTGAAGCCTAACTTCTATGCCCACGGAATGAAAGGTACCGACCATGGCGCATGGAATGCCTACGACACACACATTCCTCTTGTGTTTATGGGATGGGGCATCAAGCATGGCGCTACAACAAAGCAGACATTCATGACGGATATCGCCCCAACCATAGCGGCCTTGCTTCATGTGCAGGCTCCTAACGGTTGCGTGGGAAAACCGATATTCGGGAATGAAATATGCCAATAATTCTAATTAAATGATAATCATCAATTGATTATCATTTAATTAAGTTTCGCAAGCGAAAGTAATTATAGGAAGTTATAGGAAGATTACTCGCTTCTCACGTGAAGTGAATGGACTCTTGGCATTTTCAACGCAAGAAGCGAGCATTCGGAGATATTCATTTCTGTTTTTTATCCCAACTGGCTTATAATTCGGAAAATTTATCTAAATTTGCCATATAATACATAAAATAATAAAATACATATGGCTAAAGAAATAGAACCCAAACTCCAGACTATTGGAGTCTATCTAAGAAAAACAGATATATTTCGTATTCCAGAATACCAAAGAGCATATTCATGGAATACAACGAATTGCGATAAACTGTGGCAAGATGTAGAAGCATACATAGCCCAAGATGCTGAAGATCCATATTTCTTCGGCACTATCATTATTGATTGCTCACAAGACGGATATTTAAATCTGATAGATGGACAGCAAAGGACAACTACATTTTTACTTTTGCTTAAAGCCATGCACCTGCGTATAACAGAAGTGTTGAGTTCAATGGCAGACACAGAGGAAGCGGCAGGTTTGAAAAGAAGTTTACAACAAAGTTTAGACTACATTTTTGAGATTTTATACCGTGCTGATGTAAGAAAACAGATAGAAATAGAAAAGGATTGGAATAAAGCAAAAGGCGTGAAAATCTTGGAGAATGTGTCTATCAATGAATTGTATAAGAATGAATTGAAAAATATCATTGAAGCTCGGACTTTCGCAGATGCAGAGAAAGCTGTATATAAATATCCTCGAAAACAAAAGGATAATAAGTATACAAATTTCTTTAGGAACTTCAAATCTTTTTACGAGAAACTTCATACTTACCAAGAGTCCAATTTGGATGTGTTGGCAAATGGCTTCTTGAACAAGTGCCAGATTATAGAAATTAAAAGCTGGCAGATTGAACAGGCCATAACAATGTTCAATTCGTTGAACTCTACAGGTATGCCGTTGTCTGATGCCGACATTATATCAGCCCAGCTATTCTCTAACGCCCCCGATGGAGTTGATTTCAAAAGTATATGGGAGCCAATTATACGGCAAGCAGATGAATTAGCACAAAAGAAGGTGGTCAACATAGATAGTGTACTTCAGCAGTTTATGTATATAAACCGTGCCGACAAACAGGAATATGAAGAGGGACAGTTGAATACACCTGGTGTAAGAAAGTACTATACTGTGATAAATCCGTCCTTATTGGATGACCCGATGAAAATATGTGATAAATTTAGCAGAATTTTGAAAATTTGGAATCTAATACAAGGATATCCAATTACCAAGTTGCTATTGAAGTTTAATGAGAACTTCAAACTCTTTCTCATATCTTATCTATTCAGAGTGTCTGAAGATAATCTTTCTGAGCAAGATGTTACACCGATAATGGAATGTATGCTTAGGCTGTTTGCTCTTCTTGAAGTAAGTGATTTCGGTTTCTCCTCACGCTATTTCAAAACATTCTTGTTCAATGAGAACTTCAAATTAGTAAACCCATCATATCCGATAGAAGATATCATAGCAGATTTCGATGCACATATCTGTGTCAAG
>OBCL01000445.1_pt1 | contig 11041 bp, 6 predicted proteins | sample 1495931 | NCBI WGS metagenome assembly OBCL01 (sample SAMN03418275, study PRJEB22391) | human gut metagenome | biome: human-gut; feature: organic feature; material: feces | host: Homo sapiens | place: Tanzania | collected 2013-01
CTACAAGCAGAATGAACTGAAGCAGATGGAGAAGCAGATGGGCATGCAGATGGAGCAGAACATCTTCAACCAGCTTGCCAAGGAGCATCATGATGAGATTATGAACTTCCGACGCAACCGCGATCGCGAGGGCTTGATGAAGCTGCAGGATGAACTGGTGGATGAAACCAAGAAGCGCGGCAAGGAGCAGGGTTATCCTAAGTTTACCGAGGAGCAGCAGAAGGCTTATACAGAGATGGGCGGCACCCCATTCCTCGACAACCAGTATACTGTGTTTGGAGAGGTGGAGGAAGGCCTCGACGTGGTAGAGAAGATTCAGAACTGCGAAACCATGCGTGGTGATAGGCCTAAGGAGGATATCAGCATGGAGGTTTCTATTATAGAAGAATAAAAGGCATTTCTCGCAGTTTTCTATGAAATCTGCGAGAAATCTTTATTAAGTATCAGCAACTATTCATTCGTATTTATAAAAAAAGATTTTAAAAGAACAAATCAAAATGAAGAAGATTCATGGAAAAATGATGAAGGGCATCACGGCCAGAAGCCTGATGATGCTCCTGGCTCTGGCAGGTTCTAACTACTGCCATGCTCAACAAGCCACCATCGTGGTGAACAACCCTACTTCCACCCCCCGCACGGAGCTTATCTCTCTGAGCATGAATGAGGTGAAGGCAAAACTGGGCAATGCCACCCCTAAAAAGGGAGAGACTTACATCGTAAAGAACAAAAGCGGACAGCAGATTGGTTCGCAGATTACCCACGATGGCTATCTGCTCATCGATGCCAGCGTGCGACCTCACGGTTCCGCCACCTACTACGTAACCATCGGCAAACCTTACCAGCAGAAGGTATGGGCAACCGGTGCGCTCTATAAGATAAGAAAGGATGATATCGCCTGGGAAAACGACAGATGTGCCTATCGTGTATATGGTCCTGCCCTTCAGAAGACTGGCGAGCGCTCCTTCGGCACCGATGTTTGGGTGAAGAACACCCCCGACACCGTGGTTTACGAGCGATACGTAAAGGATATGAACGGAAATATCAAGGGTGATAAGATTGATGCCAAGGTAAGAGCTCTGCAGAAGCAGGAGAAGGCTGAGAAGAACAAAGCAAAAGCAGCAGCCCTTGCCAAGCAAATCAAGGTCCTTCAGGCAGAATCAAAAGAGGTGGATATCCTCACTTCCTTCCATCTTGACCATGGCAACGGCCTCGACCCTTATCACGTGGGTGCTACACTGGGATTGGGTGCACCAAGCCTCATGGTGGGCAAGAACCAGGTATTGCCTTACTGCTATAAGGATTACAGGATTCTGGACAACGGTCCGCTCCGCTTTACCGTGGAATTGACTTACAATCCATCTACCGTGGGCGATATGAAGAACGTGGTGGAGCATCGCATCATCTCGCTCGACAAGGGCAGCAACTTCAACAAGATGACCGTATGGTATGACGGCTTGACCACTCCTACCGATTTCGCCACCGGTTTCCCTATCCACGAGGAAGATACGGAATCGAAGACCTTTGCCAAGGATTACGTTAGCTATGCTGACCCTACGGATAACATCGAGGTGAACAACTCGCAGGTTTTCGTGGGTGTACTCTTCCCAGAGGGCATCGACAACACTTACTACCAGCTCTTCGACAAGAAGCACGATGGTGCCACCGGTCATGCCCTGGGCTTGAAGCGCGGCTTGAAGAACCAGGAGAAATACAGCTATTACTTCGGTGCAGCATGGAGCAAATATGATGTGAAAAGCTATGCCGAATGGCAGATTCGCATCAAGGAATACCTGGATGCGCTGAAAACTCCACTCGGGGTTGAAGTAAAATAGGAAGAGAAGATTATATCTGAATATCATTCCATAAGCATCGGGAAATACATTGAGAGGCTCACTTGCGATGTTGCAAGTGAGCCTCTCCAAATTTATTTTATCCCTGAAATATCGCCACCTTGATGACACCATCCTTTCGGTTCTCGAAAACATAGTATGCCTGCTCTATTTTTGAAAGCGGGAAACGATGAGTAATCAGAGGGGTGGTATCTATCTTTCCCTGAGCTATTAAGCTCAGAATTTCCTCGCAGTCACAACCATCAACACCTCCCGTCTTGAAAATAAGGTTCTTGCCATACATATCAGGAAGTGGAAGAATCTGCGGCTTGTCATACATGGCGACAATGGTGACGATGGCATTAGGACGGGCACACTTCCAGGCAAGCTGGAATGTATTCTGCCCACCTGCTACTTCCATCACCACATCGGCTCCTCCATGCTGGCTATGACGCAAGACAAAAGCTTCACAATCATCAGGTTCTACAACCATCACTTGCGGATAATGCTCCAGAATGAATTCCCTTCTGGCCTGTGACTTCTCGCAAACAATGATGGTACGTGGTTTCTTGAGCAGGGTACAGAGCAAACAACAGACACCCGTTGGTCCGGCACCAATGATCAGAACTGTATCCTCTTCGGTAATTTCAGAGATTCTCGTCGCCCAGAATCCAGTGGCAAGAATGTCACCTACGAAGAGAGCCTGTTCATCGCTCACCGAATCCGGAATTCTGTTCAGTCCCGTGGTAGCATACGGAACCCTCACGTATTCCGTCTGTCCGCCATCGATTCTGCAGCCCAATGCCCATCCGCCATGTGGAGAAGTACAGTTGTTCACGTAACCATGCTTGCAATAGTAGCAATCTCCGCAGAAGGTTTCCACATTCACGGTCACCCTGTCACCCGGTTTAACGTGGGTAACCTGCTCCCCCACTTCCTCCACGACACCTACCATCTCATGTCCGACCGTAATTCCCGGTACGGCACGAGGAACAGAACCATGCTTGATATGAAGGTCGCTTGTGCAGATGCTACTCAGCGTTACTCGCACGATGGCATCATGCGAGTCTATCAACGTTGGCTTCTTCTTTTCCGTGAAGCCAAACTCTCCTTGCTTGATATATGTAAATGCTTTCATGATTAAAAAGTAAATTCCAATTAACATTGCAAAGATACACATTATTAATGAAACTCAATAAATAAACAGCGAAAAACTTTCTTGAACTATCAACTTTACAAGAAGATATGCCATTATGCTCCATTTGGCATGACAAGATTTGATGAAAATCAAGAAATCAAGCCTTTTCTGCATTTTCCGACTAAAAAATTGTGTGCGTACACAAAAAGGCATTACCTTTGCACTCGAAAAGATAAATAACGAATAATTAAAGTAAAGAAAGGATAACGATTATGATGGTATTAGGAATGACATTAGCAGTTGTAGCTGCTCTTTTTGCAGAGGTTGTAAATGTAAACAAGAAGATTAGCCTCGGCAAGTAAACAAGCTTTGAGAGGCATCTTAGGATGCTTCCAAATAAAGCTTCTGATAAGGTAAAGATTGGATAACAACAAATATAGAGAAAGGATAAGATTATGATGTTTTTAGGAATGATTTTAGCAATGGTTGTTGCAGGATGCGCTGAATACGGTGCAAGAACAAACATGAAGAACTTCGCTTAACAAGCGAGGCTTTCTGAAAATTTGAGAGAATTGAAATAAGAAGTTTCCATATATATTATACAGAAATGGCAGCTGTAAGCATTGTGAAAATGCTTGCAGCTGCCTTTTTTTGCTGTTTAACCAATCAGCGTTTCACTTTATTTTTTCTGGAATACTCTCACGTAATCCACTTCCATCTGAACTGGGAGGGCGCTTTCGTCAACACCCTTCATGCCGCCCCAATCACCGCCCCAAGCCAGGTTGAGGATAACATAGAATGGTTTATTGAAAGGCCATGAACCCACATCATTTTTACCATCATTGTTGAAATTGAGCAGTTCCTTACCATCTACGTAGGTCTTGATATAATCAGGAGTCCACTCCAGGCGATAAACGTGGAAACCGTCTTCAGCACCCGCAGTCAGACGCTCCTTGGTAATCTGAGTTTTCATCACGTGATTAAACTTCTCAGTATGGAGCGACGAAGAAGTATAGTTAGGATTAACGCCAACCTCTTCCATAATATCAATCTCGCCACATTTAGGCCAAGGATTTGCTCCGAAATCATTGTTGCAAGGCATCATCCAGAAAGCAGGCCATGTGCCCTTACCCTTAGGCAATTTGATGCGCGCTTCGAAGATACCGTAAAGCCAGCCCAGACTTTCGTGGGCATATACGCGCCCCGAATATATCTTGCCGTCGCTGCCCTTGAAACAGTTGATGTAAAGCCGGTTATCTGCAATTTCTGTTACGCGCTTACCATCAGCAGAGCCATTCACATAATTCTGAAGTTCATTATTCACCCAGCCCGACTTCTGCACCTCATGACGCCAATCGGTACTATTCAACTCTGAGCCTTCATTAAACTCATCATTCCAGACCAGTTTGTATCCTTCCGGAATCACCATTTCGCCACCTTCAATAGGAGTAACCAGTTTTCCTGCCTGATGCACTGGCACCGATACCTTCTTATCCTCTAATGAGATCTCGACACTTCCGTCAAGAGCTACAGACGATTTATTCTCTTCCACATCTACAGTTACCATACCCGTAGCTTTGTTATTACCGCTGGCACTCACTTTAAACCAAGGGTGTATATCTGCAGCAGAACCTACACCAGGGAAGGAAGCTCTCGCCTCCCAACCACCAGCAGATGCCACTACCATGATAGTATAAGTACCGCCCCTAGCAGGAACATCGATGCTCGTAGGCGAACAGTTTATCTTCAGTTCCCTATCAGCATCTGAAGAGCTACTGCTGCAAGAAAGCAGCATAAGCGAGAGAAGGAAGGAAAATATTTTCAAGAATTTCATGTCATTTAAAATTTAGAAAGGGAGCCACTCCTACTTATTCATAGGAGCAGCTCCTGTATAATTCTATATAAACCAATAAAACCTAAAGCCTATTTCACAATCAAAACGATATCACTGACAGTTATTTCTGCATCCTTAGGAGCACCGGCAAAGTCCATTACAAGTTTTATTTTGTCCATATCTCCAGGATTATTACCTTTAATCACGGCATCATCATAACGGACAACATATTCACCTTGTACATCAGTATACATATCAGCAAACAAGAAGCTATCATCATTGCCTGTATCACAAAGCTTAAAGGTTGCAAGAGGTAACGGAGCAGAAGTTTTTACTTTACAAGAGAAATCAACTTTCTGTCCCATCTTGATAGCGACAGGAACTTCTGTCAAAGCCCATTGTGCGTGCCACTGCTCAGCTGGAGTTTCTACAGGTATCACGATAGAATGCTTGTTACCCTCATGCTTGACAACAGGAGTACACTCGATAGGTGCCCATCCTGCATCACCAAACCAATTGGTGTTTGCGAATGACTTATTCTCATCTACATCCTTCCAAAGGTTTCCAGCAGTATTATAGTCGAATGGCACCTTTAATTCTACAGGAACTACAGTACCGTCATCATTGGCATGATCTTTTAACACCAGACTTTCTATCATGATTTCATCATCAGCCTGATTTCCACCAAAGTCGAATACCACCTTCAAGTTTTGAATATCCTTACCTTCGAGGTCTGAGCCGAAAATACACTTAGGCTCTCCTGCCTCAAGACCGGTATTTACATCCTTAGAGTCAAAGAGAATGATGTCATCACCACCTGCGCCAGAATCACAAAGTTTCACCTTAACGGCATTATGTCCCTTGGCAGATGTAATGATGCAAGAGAAGTCATAATGCTTATCTGCGCTAGTAGAGATACCCAAATCAAGAAGAGCCATCTGAGCCTGCCAACGATCGGTTGTAGCCTGTGGCAATTTGACTGTATAGCAGCCCTTCTGCAAAGAGCAATCAGGAGCAGCTATCATGTTCCATCCCGGTGCATACCAGAAAGCCGGATTGTGAGACGGATCATCATTGTTTCCCGGATTATTCGGCAATGCTAATCCCTTGAACATATTAAACTCGCTGTCCTCTACAAAACCGCCAAAACCATTCATCTTTGTCTTTTCGACAGAGAACTGCTTCTGAACAGATTCCTTGCTGATACCATTACGGTTTTTCACGAAGCACTCCACATTATATGTTCCCTTCTTGCGATAATACTTAGAGAGGTTGAAAGCAGAAGAATAGGCACCATCTATCACCCATACCGGAGTAATGCCTGCCTTGCTATCAAACGTGAAGTTGGCGGTGTTGGTCTCCTGGTCAACATCTATCTTGAAGTTGTCGGCGAAGTCGGCTACATTAGGCAACTCACCGTTGGCACCAGAGAACTCCTCTGCAGAACATGCGCTGAGCATCAATCCACCCAGAAGAGCATAAGCCATATTTCGAAATATCTTTTTCATATTGCTGAAATCTTAAAGTTAATATTTTATTAGGGGGTAGAGGAAACTATTGTTCCTCTACCTTAATAAGTTTTAATAATTATTCTGAACCAAAGCCGGGTCGGAATCAAGCTCAGCCTGTGCGATAGGAATATACTTCTTGGATTCTGTCCAGGAGTTGGTGCGATAGCCGTAGCTGTCTGGTACCAACACGGTAGCAGCCTTGCCTGTGCGAACGAGGTCGAAGTAACGCTTACCCTCGCCTACAAACTCCAAGTGGCGCTCATTGATAACATCATCCAGAGTTACGGCTCCAAGCTCTGCGATTCCTGCTCGACGACGGATTTTATTCACATAATCCTTTGCCAAGCCAGCATCACCACCAGTCTCAAGCAACAGTTCTGCAGCATTGAGATAAGCTTCGGCTACTCGATAGAAACGATAGTTGTTGTTATAGTTCAGATTGGTATCGAAACCTGCATCGGCATTGTTCTCAGTAAAAGGACGGTACTTAGCCAACCAAAGACCTGTATCTTGATAGCGCTTATGATAATGCGTATCATCAGCATCACCATCAGTACCCATTCCACGACAATCCCAGCAAGTTGCTGCACGACGAGTGTCATTGTCAGAGTACAAGTCGTATGTTTCCTGTCTTACAGGCAAGAAGCCCCAACCATCGCTGGCTTGCTTCACCCAGCCATCACCGCCTGGCCATGCATTAGGTGAAATCAAAGTAGGAAGAATTGTGCCACCGATAGCCAATGGAGAACTCCAACCACGCTCGTTGTTACCATCCTCGTAGTTGATTTCCCAAATTGACTCCTTGCACCATTCACCACTTTCCTTCCAAATGTCGGCGAAATTATCCATCAATCCATATTTGCTCTTGTCGTTGATAATCTCTTGCATATATTGCAATGCCTTTGGATAGCGGGTCTTATCGTTTTGGTACATTACCATTTCGGCATACATCATGTAGCACATCGCCTGAGACATACGACCGCTGTTCTTGTCATCCCAACGCATAGGCAAAACCTTAGAGTCAATGACTGCCTCAAGCTCGGTAATGAGATTATTATACACCTCGTCTGCCTTCAACTGAGGAGCTGTATATGGAGTGCTCAAATTCTCAAGATAGAAAGGGATATTTCCGAAGTAATGCCACAAGTTGTTGTAGAAATATACTCGGAGGGCACGTCCCTGCATCTCATAGGAAGCCTTATTTTCTGCGGTGAGATTACCCGCAGCCCAAGGAATATACTTCAAGAGGTCGTTGCAACGCTTGATGCCAGAGTAATCAACTGTCCAAAGTGAACTCAATGTGTTGCTAGCATTCGCCTCAAAGTTAAACAGCATATGCCACTGTTGGTTATCATTTTTGTCACTACCTCCTACCCAGAAGTCATCGCCCATGATTTCGGCATCGATATTAAGAGCATTATACTGTCCCAATCCCCAATCTGGCCAGTGGATAGGGTCATAAGCAGCATTCAAAGCCTCATTGATGTGCTCATCTGTGGTATAATATTCCTCCAGAGGCTCACCCGATGGGTTCTCTACCTCAAGGAAGTTGTCGCTACAAGATGTGGTTGCCAAGGTCATACTGGCTGCCATCACACCGAGTGCTATATATTTCATTGTCTTCATAATTGTCAATGTTTTAAGATGTTCTACATTTAGAATGAAAGGTTGAAACCGATGGTGTAGGTGCGTGCTTGTGGATAGATACCACGGTCAACACCGAGAGAGGTACCACCAGAAGAAATTTCTGGGTCAAAGCCCCAATACTTTGTCCACGTTATCAAGTTCTCCGCCATCACATAGAAACGTAAACAGCTGATGGAGAGCTTCTGTGTCAAGTTCTTTGGCAAAGTATAACCCAATGAGATATTCTTCACACGGAGATAAGAGCCATCACAAATATAGAGATCTGATACCTGCCAGTTGGTTGCATCACCAGCCTTCAAGATAGGATACTTGTTGGATGTACCCTCACCTGTCCAACGGCTCAGCATCCAAGATGGGAAGTTACCTGAGTAGACATCTGTACGATAAGTGGCATCAAACACCTTATTGCCTGTCACGCCCTGCAGGAAGAGGTTGAAGTCGAATCCCTTCCACTCAGCACCAAGGTTGAAACCGAAGGTCCACTTTGGTGTGCCGTTACCGATATTGGTACGGTCGTCTGCACTAATCTTACCATCACCATTCACATCAACGAAGCGGACATCACCTGGTTGTGCATCTGGCATAATCATATTACCATCCTTGTTGACATAAGCCTTCACCTCATCCATGTTCTGGAATACACCAGCGGTCTTATAACCATAGAAATATGGGAAAGGCTGACCATTGCTACCACGGGTGCCACCACCTGAAAGACCTTGGAAGCTATCGAGGTCAATATAACCAGTGTCATTACCAAGGTTGGTCAACTCATTGTGCAAGTAGCTTACATTAGCCTTGGCATTGAAGCGAGCATCAGAAATGTGCCACTTGTAGCCGAGTTCAAACTCAAGACCAGAGTTCTTCATATCACCCACATTGCCGATAGGCTTTGTCTCACCTACATAACTTGGGATAGGCATGGTAATCAACATACCGTTGGTCTTCTTCACATAGTAATCGGCACTGAATGTCAATGCACTGCCGAAGAAGCCGAAGTCGAAACCGATATCAGTCTGTTCACTCTCCTCCCACTTCAAGTCTGGGTTGGCTGTAGCATTCGCCTTAGAGCCATTAAACTTGGTGGCATTCTTACCGAAGAGTACGTTGTTGCCCATAGAGGTCAGCACTGTGTAACGAAAATCGCCGATATTATCGTTACCATTCTTACCCCAGCTGGCACGGAATTTCAAGTTGCTCAACCAGTCGCGAGTGCTCTCCATGAATTTTTCATTCATGATGTTCCATCCAACAGATGCAGATGGGAAAGTACCATACTTATTATTGGTTCCAAAACGGCTTGATCCATCACGACGTACAGTTGCCTGGAACATATACTTCTCGTCATAGTTGTAACTGATTCGACCGAAGAGAGAAGAAATGGTATGAACCACATTATTACCACCATATACAGAGTGCTGAATGGTAGGAGTTCCTACAGAGATTATCTTTCCTTCTTCATCAGTAACGATAGTTTGCACATAGTTACCTGTTGCATAGTCGATAGAAGGCTTGTTTACATTCACCAAGTTCCAACGGCTACCACCTAGGTAATCGCTCTTGTTCTTCATGGCACTCTGACCTAACACCACTGCAAAACTATGCTTACCTATGGTCTTGTCGTAAGTCAAAGTATTCTCTACCTGCCAGTTGATACCCTTGCTAGAGCTCTTGGAAGCTGAGGTGTGGGTTTGCTTGTTATTACCAGACAAGTAGTACTTAGAAGCCACATAGCTGTCTGTACCCCAGAAGCTGAGGTCGGCGCTGTAAGTAAAATGATATTTCAAGTTGTCCCACAACTGGAGGTCGATGGAGAACTTAGGCACAAACTTATGTGACCAGTTCTTGGCTGCAGGAATACTCATCATAGCCAATGGGTTGTTCATTTCCTGATAGGTGCCTGCCATACCAGGAATGGTATAGTAGTTGCCATTGGCATCACGAGGAATATCATAATAATCACGTGTACCTAATATTTTTCCTTCACTATCATAAACGTTTGGATCTTCCAGTTTGTCATAATAAGACTTTGCTACATTCCCATCTGTAACAGTTGGAGCCAATGTTGGAGCCATATAGAGGGCACTGCCAAGCACAGAGCCAAACTCTGAATTGGTTGAGATACCGGTGCTCTTGACACGTGTATATGCCATATTGACGGTTACATCGAGCTTGTTGAGGAAGTTGCGCTCCTTCGATGCATCCATCACATTATATATATTGTTAGAGCGGAGTGAGAGGCGCTCATAGTTGCTCTGTCCGTAGTTGCCGCCTACGATACCCTCCTGCTTGTAATAGCCCATAGAGAGATAGTAGTTGATTTTTTCAGAAGCACCACTGATGCTCACCTCATGATTCTGCACTGGTGCATTGTCATTGAAAACAAGGTTTTGCCAATCAGTACCGAAACCATTAATTGCTTTGCCATTGGAATCTGTCAAGGCATAAGGGTCTGCAAAAACTGGAGCCTGACCGCCGTTTACGGCACGCTCATTCTGAAGGATCGCATAATCGGTAGCGCTGGTTACATCGCGCTTCTTCCATGCACTCTGCCAGCCGTAAGAGAAGTTATAGTTAATCTGTGCCTTGCCCATCTTACCCTTCTTGGTAGTAACGAGGATAACACCGTTGGCTGCACGTGCACCATAAATGGCACCAGAAGCGGCATCCTTCAGCACCTCGATACTCTCGATGTCGCTAGGGTTGAGATAGTCGAGACCACCCTCGATAGGCATGCCGTCTACGATATAGAGAGGGTCAGAGTTGTTGATGGTACCTGTACCACGTACACGAACCTTGGAACCCTCACCAGGCTGACCTGAAGAAGAAGTTACGTTGACACCGGCAGCCAGACCCTTCAATGCGTTATCAACACGCACCGGGCTCTTGCCAGCCAAATCTTCGGTGCTCACTTTAGCGATAGCAGCAGTTACCACGCTCTTCTTCTGAACACCGTAACCTACAACAACCACTTCGTCCAGAGCTTTGTCGTCTTGTTTCAGAGTAATCTTCATGTTGGCTGAAGGACGAATCTCTGCATCCTTGTAGCCAATGTAGGTAATAACCAAGGTCTGGTTAGCATCTG
>OBCL01000446.1_pt1 | contig 11009 bp, 8 predicted proteins | sample 1495931 | NCBI WGS metagenome assembly OBCL01 (sample SAMN03418275, study PRJEB22391) | human gut metagenome | biome: human-gut; feature: organic feature; material: feces | host: Homo sapiens | place: Tanzania | collected 2013-01
TATTGAGATGTCTGTCCTCGTTGGCTATAATAAAATCAACTACAATCATTTGATTAATTTTATCAACGATATCCTCAATGCCTAAAGATTTGCAACAATTAATATAATGCTGATAAACAGATAAGTGATTAGGTTTAGAATCCCTTTGCAAAATCTTCCAAGCTGTAACAAGTTCCGTATCTCTTGAAATGAAATCTTCGCAAACACTGTATGGCTTTTCGTCATCAATAATGACAGAATAATTGACATGGTCAACATTCAACTTATCCATAATCAATGATGCAATAGCCTCATTAAACGGCTGTTGTTCATATGGCAAACTTCCTGCTTTAAGAAGACAACGTTTTTGATCAATTATTTTCCATCTTTTCTTTAAGCAACCGTCAGATGTGTTGTCAGGTGAATTCAAACTGATATTTTCAGAATACTTTGCCTTTCCGAACAGAATATCACCGACATCTTCTGAAAAATCATTATCAAAGAAATTTACCAATTCCCATTCCAAATCAGAATTAATAGGCTTAGCCCAATACTGATCCGACAGGCTTAATCCATAACATTTTGCCAAAAGCAGTTTCGGAGTGCTTACACGCAAAATTTCAAGTGCATCTCTTACACCCGACCTGCTTGCAGGAATTGAACGATCGGTCCACCATTTATTGAGTAATGCTCTGTCAGCAGATAAATCGTCTTTGGTTGTACCGATAGGAAGATGAGCAAAGTTATATATTTCGCCTATTTCAACGATTGAACCGGTTTCTTCATCTAATGATAAATCAGCCACTTTTATGTTTTTGTGCATCAAAGTATAGTTCATAACAACACTCCTTCCTAACTTATTTTCATTAATCATTATACACAATCTGTTATTTAAAATCAATTATTAACATTTTATTTAATTTATAACCTATTAATATATACAATCATTTTGCTATAGATATTATTGGGTTCAAAGACGGTGTGTTTCTTTAGGGCTCAAAATAAGTTCTGACGAAAAGTGCGGAAAGCCTCATTTTATGCGAGTTTGAGAGGGTTTTGATATTGTCAAAAACCGACAAATTAAAAAAGCGTTTTGTTTTTGACTAAAAAGTTCAATCAAAAAATATCAAAAACAGGTTTTTTCTTGATTTTTTTGTTTTTTATTTTTTTATGTTATAATTATATTGAAGACCACAGGTGTACCCATCTCGCAACAGTCCACCGGACTATAAACATAAGTTATTTGATTCACGACATTCTGACAGAGAGAAAACTCAAAACTTGTGGTCTTTCATTCAAAATAGTAATTGTGGCGGTTTTTTGTTTTTTCAAAAAATTTGTTACAATTACTATGAATGTCGGAGATAAACTGAATATATCCATATGAGGGACTGCTCCGATGAGTGGTCTTTTTAATTTTTTTAGAAAGGTAAATATGATTAACAAAATAAAATTATCCGATTATCCAATAAACATAGATACAATTTGTTTCAAAATCAATGCGGAATTAAACGAGAGTTGCTATTCCGATTGGGAAAATAAATATAAATTTTATCAAACAATCAGATTTTTAAACGGAAGCAGAGTCAGTATCAGATATTATCATTTTTATAAATGTCTTTCTATTTATATAGATTCGTTGCCGGGACTTTTGTACGGTTCGTCGCAAGAACTATACAAACACAGTGATTATCCTCATTTCAAAAAAATACTTTCCGATTTGCTCAACGATGTTACGGGTCTTGATGAATTCAAACCTGATGTTTGGGATTATGCAAGAATTGTTCGATTAGACTTGAATCAGGATTATTATTTTTCGTCAAAGAGCAACGAAGAAAAATTCAGGGAATGGGTCAGCAAGTTCAATATGCCATACGGAAAAGATGTTGTTTATAATTCAGGCAAGAAAAACGGAACAAAATCGACCAACTTAACTTGTTATTCTAAAGATGAGCAGTTAAAAACGAAATATCGAAATTTTGAAAATCCGTACAGTCACAAATGTTTTTGCACGAGGGTTGAATTTCAGATGAAAGCAAATTATTGGAAAAGCAATAAAATATATTTGCTTAACATTCTTTCAAACAACTGCGAAAAGAAAACATTTTTTGATATGATGGTCAACAAAATGAATATGAACGGAGCGATTATGAACAACGGTCAATTCTATTATTTCCTCAAAAAAATACAACAGGAAAAACGCAAGGACTTTGCAGAGAACATCAAAAAGTTTTATAACGAACTTTCAAAATCGGGATTTTCAAAAGCAAAAAAATTGCCGTCATATAAAAATTACATCAAATACACAATCGAATCAGGCAAAAACCCGATAAAAATCAGCGACTCGGTTTATAAGGAATTGGTCGAATTAAAAGATATATATTATAGTGAAAAAAATTGAAAGATATTTTGAAAAAAACAATGCAAAATCTTATTTTTAAAAAAATCGTTGTATTAATATAGTGAGGGGTATGAAATTTGCCCCAAAAACAAGAAAATTTGCAAAAAAAACTTAAAAAATTGTGCAAAAAATTTTCTTTTTTAAAAATCGTTGTATTAATATAGCGAGGGGTGTAAAAATTGCCCCAAAAACAGCAAAGGAGTGATAGATTTGCTTTGATAAAACAGCAAAATCTAACATTAGTAAATACTATTTTAAAAAATAATATGGAGGTAATAAATGTCAGAATACACTCAAACAAACACAAAACAAGAAGATTTAAACACCCTTATTAATAGCGTTAACGAGTTAAATTCAATCGTTTCGACATTAATTGAACAAAACAACTATGGCATCGTACTTTTAGATAAAGTTCAAGTTTCTGCGCTTACAGGTTGGTCATCAAGGACAGTTATCGATGTCTTTAACAGCCCTGAATTGAGGGACAGTGTTATAAAGATAGGCAAAAAGGACCAAATTGAAAATGGTGTATTTTTAAAATATCTTCAATCCGGTCCAAAAAGAGACGAAAGCACATATTGGTTAAATAAAATAAACTGAAAGGAAATGATTATATATGGCTAAAAAAAGAAAAAAGGCAGCTAACAACGAAGGCTCAATGTCTTATGATAAGAAAAGAAAGCAATTTACATATAGAATTACATATTTAGATCATATTGATAATAAGAAAAAGAGAAAAACATTTTACGGACAAAGTGAAAAAATCTGCAAAAACAAAGCAGACGAATTTTTAAAAATCAAAGCCCGTAATCTTTCAAAAGAGAAAGAAGAAATTACTGTTGCAGACATTTTAGAGGATTTTTACACCCTAAAGCATAATCTTAATCGTATCACAGATTCAACATATTTGAGGAAAAAATACACATTAGATATTTACAGAAAAAGTAATATTGCAAAAATTCCTATAGTAAAAATGAATGTAAATGATATTAAAATATTTTTGAGTAGCCAAAAGAACAAATCAAACAGCGATATTGATAAGATATATTCTTCTTTAAATGCAGCTTTTGAATTGGCTATCTCTGAAAATATCATTGATAAAAATCCCTTAAATGATAAAACGGTTTTAAAGCCTAAATCAAATAAGCCTGACAAAAAAGTAAGAGGGTTTACACAAGAGGAACAGCAAAAATTCCTTGAAACACTTAAAGACTATAAACCAATAGCTAATAAAAATTATTACAAACCTCAGTTTCTTATTTCACTGATGACAGGAATGAGGATGGGAGAAATAAACGCACTGACTTTAAATGACATTGATTTAGACAACAAGGAAATTCATATTTACAAAACCATAACTAAAGACACAAACGGTAAAGCAAAATTAGGAGCTGCAACTAAAACGATTGCAGGTCAACGAATTATACCGATTCCTGAAAGTTTAATTCCGATACTAAAAAATGTTATAGATAATTATGTACCAAATGAAAACAATCTATTATTTGTAAATAAAAGCAACGGCGGAGTTATATCAACCGGTCAAGTAAACTGTGCATTTAAACGATTGTGTGAAAAAGCCAATCTTGAGGTTGACGGTCAGCATATGTTAAGACACTCTTATGCAACAAGATGTATTGAAGCCGGAATTTCTGCACCGGTGCTAAAAACATATTTAGGTCATACAGATATATCTACAACTATCAACACATATGTTGACATATTTAATAAATTCCAAAAAGAAGAATTAAAGAAATATGAAGATTATATGAAAGATAATTTTGATATGAGTTCTATTTAGATTAGAAAATATTTTTAACGGGACAGACTTCCTCACGAGGTCTATCCCCTTTTTTGATTTTCACCTTTGCTAAAAGTAAAAAAATGAGGGCAAAAATGAGGGCAATTTTTTAATTAGGTACGATATACCAACGACACATTAAAATTCATTAAACATCGTTTATTGAATGCTATCCACAATATATTGTGGTTTATAAACAAAAAAATACAGATTAACCAATAGATTAATCTGTAAAAATTGGCAGGGGCAGAAGGACTTGAACCCTCGGCACGCGGTTTTGGAGCGAAAAGCACGCTTTCAGTTAAGCCGCGTGTTAAAATACAGTCCCCCTAAAATTCCGCATAAAAACAGCACTTTCAGGATTAGAAAGTGCTGTTCGTTTTTGTCTTTATAGTTTTTGATGAAAATTGATGCTTTTTTGATGCTCTTGAAAAATGAATCGTATTCATAACTCAAATATAACGCACCCCACTTCAAGAAACGCTGACAAATAATAGTATCCATTTATGTTACCTTCATTCATCTTTAATGGTATAGTCTACTTCTATCGGAGCGTTATACTTCATTTCTTTTTTGATTTTTTGAGTCGTGTAAATTGTAATAATCATTTTTTCTAAACCTGTCAAGAAAATAGAAACACCGTAAAATGCAGTGATAACCAAAGAACTCTCAAAAGGATTAAATATCAAGATAATCCCAAATGCAGCCGACAACAATGAAGAAATTAGCAAAACAAACCATTTTGCAAAACCAAATCTTTTAGCATCTATTGAGGTCTGAAACGAAAACAGGCTTTCAACCAAAGTCAGAATACCTATAATCACAGGAAAAACACTCATTATCCACTTCGGATGACACAATATAATGAGTCCTATAATTATAGAGAATATTCCCAGTGCTAAATCAAACTGAAAAGCAATGTTATATTTATCCTCAGAAAAGTAAGCAAATATTTTTACTATACCAAAAGCAACTGATACCGCACCAACAATATAGCAAATTGCTACCAAAGAGAATTTAGGAAAGAAGCAAAGCAACAGCCCTACCAGCATAAACAACACGCAAGCAATTAAATAAGCTATTTTAACTTTCTTTAAATATTTCATAATAAAGTCCCTTTCATAAAATGATTTGTATTAAATTATCAACAAAACCAAAAACAAACCACAACACACTGATTCTTATATGCTTATGGATATATAGAGGATCAGACAAAATCAGGATTTTGGTGCATTTCAACTTCATTAACCCATGTATCAAGCCAATTTTTAATGAACAAAAATACAAATCGTTTATCTATTTCATTCAATATTTCGTGGCGGTCATATTTAAACAACTTAATCGTTACATTCAACATTCCGTTGGCATAATATTGCTCAACAAGCTTTTCACAGGCGGTTTTGCCGCCCACCGGGTCATTTTCACCGGACACGACTAAAACGGGTAAAGATTTTTTTATACCCAAGAGTTCTTTATTCTTTGCAATTTTTTCAAGAACAGCAAAGAAATCTTTATAAGCTCCGGCTGTAAAATCAAAACCGCAATATGGGTCTGCAACATACTTATCTACATTCGTCATTTCACGAGACAACCAATCAACGGGTGTTCGTGCCGGTTCAAACGGTTTGTTGTTATTTCCGATAGACATTTTAACAAGGGTTTTACTGATATAACGATCGCCGTGTTTTTTACAAATGATTGTTGCAAGTGTTTTGCCAAAGCCTGCAACAGGTTCCGGAATCCAACCGGTACCCATTATAATTGCACCGCTCACATCGTTACTGTGTTGCGTAAGATATTGACGCACGCAAAATGAACCCATACTATGACCAAGAATATAATTAGGAACATTGCTCCATCTTTGTTTAGTAAACTTAGTAACCTCAAACATATCGTCAATTATAATTTTGTCGCCGTTTTCCGATGCAAAATAGCCTAAATCCATTTCGCTTTTTGCTGTTTTACCGTGTCCTAAGTGATCGTGTCCTATAACGCTGTATCCGTTCTCGGTTAAATATTCTGCAAACGGTTCGTATCTTTCGATATACTCTGCCATACCGTGTACCAACTGAAGAACAGCCTTAGGTTGACCCTCTGTTTCCCAAAGGACAACATTCAACATATTTTTTCCATCCGTTGACGGAATTTTGACAGTTGATTTTTTCATATTGTTGCTCCCTCCGATTATAGATTTCCTTTTTCAATTTTGCGTTTTGATGGATGCAATGTGATGAGTTTTTCGGCGGTAGGCGCCCAATCGGCTGCATATTCTTTACACTTACCGCATAATGAACACACCGGCTCCGGACTCTTCATGTCCGTACTTTTTGCACCGACCTTATTTACCAATATCTCAAGACATTCCGGATTTTCAAGCATCGGGCAAGGTCTCAGTGGATTGTTGTTGAATGGTTGTCCCTTTTGATAAGCCTTGAATAAAGGTTGGCTTAAACAATCAAGCAAGGACATATCGTGAATATTTGCATTGGAATAGTGAATAAAAACACAAGGTTCAACATCACCGTTTGGATTAATATGGCAATAAAATCTACCACCTGCAATGCAACCGCCTACAAATTCACCGTCGTTTTGGAAATCAAAAGTGTATATCGGTTTACCGCCGACATTTGCTCTTATTTCTCTTACACGATGATACATATACTCTCTTTGTTCAGGCGTTAAAAGCAAATCTGTAGTTGCATCGTTACCAACCGGCATATAGTGAAAATACCATGTATATCTGACACCGTTATCAATCAAGAAATCAAGAAACTCATCACTGGTTACTACTTTGTAGTTCTTAGAAGTGTAACAAATGGAAGTACCGAAAAGCAGCCCGTGTTCTTTTAACAATTTCATTGAATGGGTTACTTTTTTAAAGCATCCTTCTCCTCTGCGAAAATCATTTGCTTCTTCAAAGCCTTCTATACTGACAGACAAAGAGATATTACCAAGCTTTCTCATCTCTTCGCAAAGTTCTTCGTCTACCAAAGTGCCGTTTGTAAACAAATGAAATGCACATTTATTATGTTTTTTTGCAAGCTTAAGGATGTCATTTTTTCTCATTAAAGGCTCGCCGCCGGTCATCATATAGAAATAGATACCTAACTGTTCACCTTGGCAAATGATACTGTCTAAATCTTCATAGGATAAATTTAAGCTTTTTCCGTACTCGGCTGCCCAACAACCTTTACAGTGCATATTACAAGCGGATGTCGGGTCCATAAGAATAATCCAAGGAATTTTATAGCCATATTCCTTTTCAAATTCCACTGTTTTTGAGTAGCCGTAAAATGCTGACTGATATCCTAAATTTAATGCATGCATTTTTACAACATTAGGGTCAAGCTCGTTTATAGCCTTGTTGACATATTGCATCCATTTGTTGTCATTATCCGAAATAAGATTTCTTGCCCCGTCAAACACCTCAGTGCGAAATTTATCGCCCATTATTTTTTGAGATAAATCAACAAGTTTTAATAGTTTTTCTTGTCGCTTATCGGAATCATTAATATATTTGATAGCGCCTTCAATTGCCTTTGATGCTACTGAATATGTAACATTGTTTTTGAAATCTGCGTAAGCCATCAGATCATCACTCCTTTTCTAATTTTAATTAAATCACAGCAGCATCATAAATTGATATGGTTAGAATTTTAAAAATCATCAATAATTGTGCACTTTCGTCGTTTTGTACCAAAGTTCTAAATATTTATATTCAATGATAATATAACAACCCCTCTAAACACATCGGTAATGTTTAGAGGGGTTGTTTAAATTTGTCATTATTTCACAAATTTTAATTTTGATACAAAACTTTAAGCGATTCTTCTAAATTATTAGGAAAAATCTTTCCGAGTTTTTTAATAAATTCTTTCGGATCTGTCTTTATTCCTTTATGAATCCATTCATAAAATGTGCCTGTCACAGCATGCTTATAAAAGGTAGAAATAATCGTAATGTCCGCATTTAATTCTTCATTACAATACTTAACATATCTTTCTTTAATAATCTTTGCTATGAATTCGCCAAGTACATTATCAATGTAAACCGTGATTTGTTCTATGTATTTTGATGAAAACACATTAGTAATAATATTTTTATTAACAAGAACACTGTTAGCAATGCTTTCGAAAACATATTCCCAGCTAAACTCTTCAGGAGATTTTTCAACAATTGCCGATACAGAACCGTCAAAAATATCTTTTAAAACATCGTAAATATCGCAATAATAATAGTAAAATGTATTTCTGCTTATTCCGCAATCATCAATAATTGTTTTAACCTTAATGTTGTCTAATGGCATTGATTCCAATAATCTTAACATTGACAATTTGATTTCTTTCTTTGTAAATTGCTGCATTTTATCTCCTTTAATAATCCTTATCGGTCTATGTATCTGTCTTTTTTTGCACTTTTATTAACTACACAGTAAGAAACTATAAAAAGAACTGCAACAAACAAAACAAAATACCATGTCTTTTGAGTATCCTGTAATGTTGCGATATAATCATAGCATCCATGTAAAAGAGCAGGAATAAAAATGCAGAAAAATCTGAATATTCGGCTTAAAACATTATGATTTTTATTATAGTATTTTTTAGCAATGCCATAAAAAACTCCCATAAAAACGCCGAAACATGCATGACCGGGTATTGCTGTTATTGCTCTTACAATTGCCGTCGAAAATCCGTAGCTTAATACATAATTTATGTTTTCCCAAAGAGCAAATCCCAATGAAGTAAATGTTGCATAAACCACGCCGTCATATTGGCAATTGAAATCAGGGCTGTTCCAAGAATATTTTTTCATCATTAAATATTTTGAGGATTCTTCAGATATTGCAACAACGACAAAATACAACAATATATTATACAACTCTGTGTTTTCTTCAAGGAAAGAGCTTAAAATCCATTGCCCTATTCTTTCTTCAATCATTGCAATTAAAGTTGACAGTATGCCTGCAATTACAAGTCTACGGAGCAATCTCGGGCTTTCCTTTTCAATATGATCAGATCTATATACTTTTATCATTAAAATAACAGCAGGAATAACTGCAGCCAGCACCAATATCCAATTATAAACTAAAATCGGTTCAATTAAATAATAGAACATCTTTCTTGCTCCTTACTGTTGTACAAAATTGCTTAAACTCATACGAATAATAAAATGATTGCAACTCTTCAAATTAAGTTTACCACATTTTAACAATGAATACAAATCTTTTGTTTGTTAGAAGTTTAACTAATAAATTCTCATAAAATATTCAAATAGGGAGGCAATTCGATTTGAACTGCCTCCCATGCTTTTTGTTATTTAATTAATCCGCTTTCTTTTAAAAGCAATTCAATGTCTGTTCCTTTTGCCTTTTTAAGCACCGCTTTAAGCAAAATCTTTTCTTTAAATGAAAGAGGTACTTCGTCAATCGTCTTTTTGTCAATCGCATAATAGCAAGCACGCAAAAGCTCTCTTACATCGTATTTACTGCCCCAAACTTCAGGTACACCACGGTCAACATCAAGAAGTGTATACACGCTTTCCATACCCGTTCTGATTGAGTATTCGGTTGTGAAAATTGTGTCTCTCGGCGTTTCTGCAAACTGACCGATGAACGCAAAGTTAACTGCTCCGTCAGGCACAACCTTAGGTCTGTCACTCTCTTTTCTTGGTTGGAAGAAAGCATTAATATATGGCATATAGCAGGTTGTAGTGTTGCAGGCATTTTTTGCAAGGTCTTCAATCTTGCTTTCATCAATGCCGATATGATAAAGCCATTCACGACAAACTTCTTCGCCCGTGCAATTTCTGATAGCTTTTTTAACATAATTGCCCTCTTTGTTTGTGTTAAGAGCATAAAGCCAAACCAGAACTGTATTTTTGTCCTGTGCTTTGAATTGAGGTTGACGGTTAATTGTCCAAGAAAGGTACCAATTTTCCGTGCTGTCTTTAACAGTTACGATACCGCCGGTTGTTACTTTGCCCTCACGAGGATCACGCTTGCAAACATTGATGATGTGCTTGATTATCTCTTCATCAGATGTTTGCACAGTTGCACTCATCCAATTTGTTGCTTCAACATCATTGCAAAAAGCATTTGGGTTACCGTATTCACCGTGTTTAGCTTGCTTTGCGATGTTTTCCCACATATCCCAAGATTCGCCGCAGCCGTTTTTGATACCTGACAAATCGGGAGCGGTATTTTGGTCGCCGTAGCAAGATGTGTCTGTGCAACAACCGTTTGTAATAAATACAAGGTCATCCTCAATCAAATCAATGCTTTGCTCTTTGCCGTCTTTAACATAAACAATTTGCTTTGCAATTTTTTTGTTGCCCTTATCTTCAATCACAACGTTCTTAACATCCATTCCGAATTCAATTTTAACCCCGTGTGCTTCAAGATATTTTACAAGCGGCAAAATCATACTTTCGTATTGATTGTATTTGGTAAAACGAAGTGCACTGAAATCAGGTAAGCCGTCAATATGATGAACATAACGGCACAAATATCTTTTCATTTCAAGAGCGCTTGACCAACGCTGAAAAGCAAACATAGTTTGCCAATAGAGCCAGAAATTTGTTGACCAGAATGAGTCAGGCAGAACATCTGAAATTTTTTTGCCCTCAAGATCTTTTTCAGGTGTGATGAAAAGAGTCGAAAGTGCCATTGCGGATTCTTTGTCAAGTTTAAATTTTTTGTCAGTGTGGGCATCTTGACCTCTATTGATTGACGCACGGCAAAGGGAATAATTCGGGTCGTGTTTGTTAAGCCAATAGTACTCATCGAGTACCGATACGCCCGGCGTTTCTATTGAAGGCACATCACGGAACATA
>OBCL01000447.1_pt1 | contig 10991 bp, 10 predicted proteins | sample 1495931 | NCBI WGS metagenome assembly OBCL01 (sample SAMN03418275, study PRJEB22391) | human gut metagenome | biome: human-gut; feature: organic feature; material: feces | host: Homo sapiens | place: Tanzania | collected 2013-01
CTTATTTCTAAGAAGTTAACCGCTTCTTGTACTACTTGTCTGTTTATGTAAAATCTTTCAAAGAACTCTTTCTTTATTGCTTCGAGTAATGCTTGATTTCTCAAAAGCGAGTGCAAAAGTACGAACAATTCTTGAATCCACCAAATTTTTCACGAAAAAAGTTTTATTTTACCTTATATTTTAACAGTTATAAACAATTATAAGCGTTTTTCTTTCTTTTTACTCCTTATAATATACATACACACATGTCATGTGTGTGCAGGCACACAGGCACGCATACCCATAGGCGTACGCATACGCAAACATATTTAATATACGATAAAAACAGGGAGAACTTTTGGCTATTCCAATATTTCTTCGTACTTTTGCTCTACCAATCAGTTAGGTTTAACAGAAAACGGAAATTCATCATGAAAATTATTGTATCAGAAGAAATCGAATCAGTTTGCCCCACCTTTGTAGGTGCATGCGTAGAAGCCAATGTAGTAAACACCCCATATTGTCAGGAACTCTGGGATGAGATTCATGCACTTGGCGAGAAGTATAAGGAGACGCTGACCACGGAATCCCTGAAAGAGATGAGCGGCATCGCTGCCACTCGAAAGGTATATCGTGCCTGCGGCAAGGACCCTTCACGCTATCGCCCTGCTTCAGAAGCCCTCATCCGAAGAATGCTGCAGGGCAAGGAACTCTATCAAAGAGATACGCTGGTGGACCTGGTGAACCTGGCAAGCATCGCCTACGGCTACAGTATCGGCGGTTTTGACGCCGATAAGTTTGAGGGAGACACTCTGACCCTAGGTGTGGGCAAGGCAGGCGAACCATACGAGGGCATCGGCAGAGGCATAATCAACATCGAAGGCCTGCCTGTTTACCGAGACAATATCGGTGGTGTGGGAACTCCAACCAGCGACAATGAGCGAACCAAGATGAATAGCGACACTACCCACCTGGTGGTTCTCATCAACGGATATGATGGAGACGAACAGCATGTTCGCGAGAATGCTGAGTACATCATCCAGCTTCTGAAGAAGTATTGCCAAAGCGATGGAGGCAGCTACTTCATCTATCAATAGTACTTCATTTATAAAGAAAGAAATCTCTCTAAAAAGAAAAAGGGGACCGGCCACTGCCGATCCCCAAGACGAGAGAGATATAAGTGTTGACAGTGTCAACAACGAGGCAAAATCACTTTGCCTTATATCTTTATATTCATTATCTCTTATATGACAAGTGCCCTTACAAACATAGCTTTTTGTCACAAATCATCCCTCTTTTGTTTAACAACTTACAAATTCGGGTGCAAAGATACATACATTTTATAAAATAAACAAACTTTTTGCTAACAAAACGCCACAAATACCTCATTTTTCTATCTTTTTCGTATATTTTCTGCATATTTATTTGCTTTTAGAAACATTTTATCACCAAAAAGAACCAAAAGGTAAGTTTTATTAAAGGAAAGCTGCACTTTAGATTACCCCATATTCCAGCAGGGCATTCTTAACTCCATCCTCATCTACATGGGTGGTAATATAATCGGCCACCTGCTTCAGTTCTTCGCCGGCATTGCCCATTGCCACACCCACTCCAGCTTCCTTGATGATAGAGATATCGTTGCCGCCATCGCCGAAGGCCATCGTCTCTTCAATGTTCAAGCCCAGATAATCTGCCATTGCCTGGAGTCCCTTTCCCTTGTCGGCTCCACGCGCTGTGATGTCGGTAAAGGCAGGATGCCATCTGCCGGAAGTGCAGTTTTCGAGCGTAGGCATCAGGAGCGCCTCCTGCTCCACGGTGCAGAAAGGAGTAACCTGCAGGATAGCCTCATCACCCAAACTGTTGATATCGGTGACGAAAACGCTGCTGTCTACCCCCAGTCCCTTGCAGAAAATCTCATAAACCTCGTCCGTATAATGATGAATGGCAAAATAGCTCTCGCTTACCACGATGGCAGGATAGTTATCTCTATCAGCAGCCTCGATGATTTTCTTCACGTCAGAAGGAAGAATGGCGTGCTGGCTCACCAATGTATCCTCCACAAAGCAGCGGGCACCATTGGCAGTGATGTAACCATCGATGAGATGCTCTATCTGACCGAGGTTATTGATGATCTGCTTGGGGCGTCCCGTAGAGATATAAACCTCTACCCCATTCTTCTTTGCCTGTTCCAGGGCGTCCACTGTGCTCTGCGGAATCCTGTGGGTTTTGAAACTCACCAACGTGCCGTCAATGTCGAAAAACAATGCTTTTATTTTCTTATCCATAAATATGTCTTTAAAACCTTAATATATATATATAAAAGAGGTGTAAGCCTCATATTGTCCTGATTTTCAGGTGCAAAATTACTAAAAAACAGATAATTAGCAAAAAAAATGTAGATTTTTTAAATTTTCCTTGCCACTTTCGCAGAAAAAACGTATATTTGCTTCGACTTTCATGCACAAGAAAACATCTTGACCCATGCATAGGAAAGCAATCCAAAAACCTAAAAGATTATGAAGAAGAAGAACTACGCTCTCGTAGCATCCTTCCTGATGATGCTAGTAGCGACGCTTACTTCATGCGAAAAGTTTGCACTCGATGAAACGAGTACTGACCCACATGATGCAAACGCCAATGTAACCTTCCATGTCTCCATGGGAAAGAACCAGTCGACAGAATTCAACACTAAGGCTGCTGGATTCAACACCAAGGCTGCCGACAGCAATGCCATCCCGCTAGAGAAAGTATGCTCCCGACTCTCACTCGGCATCTTCGACGAAATAGGAAAGGTGAAGACCCTCAACACCCTGTCTACAGACAAGGGATACGGCAACCTCTCCGTCTCCCTGGACGAAGGTGAATACCGGGTAGTCATCATCGGACATAACGGAGCCGGCAACTGTACCATCAGCTCTCCGGAAAAGATAAAATTCAGCAACAACAAACTCACCGACACCTTTTATTATTACGGCAGACTCAACATCACCAGCGAGGAAACCGAAGAGACGATAGAACTGAAACGAGCCGTGGCACAATTCAAGGTACACATCACCGATTCCGTCATCCCAACCAATGCCCGAAGCATCAGGTTCTACTACTTGGGAGGCAGCAGCACCCTGGACGCCACCAGCGGTTACGGATGCGTGAACAGCCGCCAGACAGAAGTCTTCAAACTGGCTAAAGGCCAGAGAGACTATTCCGTATATACCTTCCCGCACGAAGACAGTCAGGGACTGAACATGAAAATCAGCATTCTCGACGCTGACGGCAAAACCATCAGGGAACTGGATAAAGACAACATCGAGGTGAAGTGCAACTACATCACCAAGGCAAACATCAGCATTGCCGAAAGTTCCGGCGACACCCCAGGCGGCGGCGACGGAGAAGATGAAGACGATAAAGGAGACGGCGGATTCAATATCCAGTTCAATCCGGAATGGGAAGGAGAAATAACCGTTGAATTTGAATAACTTATCACAGCTAATTTGAATAACTTATCATATCATTTAGGAGAAAAAGAACAACGAGATTTCATCTTGTATGTTCTTTTTTTCCATAATATAATATATTTTTCGATTCTTAAAGATTTGATAATTAAATTTTCTTTGCCATTTAAGAATAATTCCATAATTTTGCATCCGATATTATATAATATTATTGTAAAAGGATGAAAAAAATATTAACTCTTATCATGCTGATGGGAGCAATGACTGCTGCCGAGGCTCAATCTCTGGAATTGAACCTGGACAGTTGCCGTGCCATGGCGCTGCGCAACAACAAGCAGCTCAATGCCTCTAAGCTCAAGAAAGACGTGGCGACCAACCTGAAGAAGTCGGCACGCACGAAATATTTGCCTAAGGTGGATGCCTTGGGCGGATACGAATGGTTCAGTAAGGAGATTTCACTGCTCAATGAGGGTCAGAAATCAGCATTCAGCAATCTGGGATCCAATATCCTGGGCGGCATTTCAGGCAACGCCAACAATATGATGACCGAACTGGTGGGAAAAGGACTGCTTACCCCGGAACAGGCGCAGAAGATTGGCGGATTGCTCAACGAGAAAGGTGGACTTATTCAGCAGCAGGGCAACGCCCTGGGTCAAAGCGTGGTAGATGCCTTCCGCACCGACACCCGAAACATGTGGGCTGGTAGCGTGATGGTGCGACAGCCTATCTACATGGGTGGAGCCATCATCGCTGCCAACAAGATAGCCGACATCGGAGAGCAAATCGCCGACAACGACCTCGACATGCAGACCCAGCAAACCCTCTACAGCATCGACCAGGCCTACTGGCTCGCCGTTTCCCTGAAACAGAAATACAAGCTTGCCACCAGCTACCATGACCTGGTGAAGAAGCTGAACGAAGATGTGCATAAGATGATTCAGCAGGGAGTAGCCACCAAGGCCGATGGACTGAAGGTAGATGTAAAGGTGAACGAAGCCGAGATGAAGATTACCCAGGCAGAAGACGGACTGGTACTCTCGAAGATGCTGCTCTGCCAGCTCTGCGGCATCCCGATGAACCAGCAGATAACCCTTGCCGATGAAGACAAGGAATCGCTGGCCCTGTCAGGAACACCGGTGGATACAGAGCAGCAGCGGGTAGCCGCATCCGACTCTGCCATGAACACCCGTCCGGAGTTGCGCATGCTGCAGAACACCCTCGACATCTCGAAGCAGGCCACCAATCTGGTGCGTGCCGTCTATCTGCCACACGTGGCTTTAACCGGCGGATACACCATCTCGAATCCGAATGTATTCAATGGTTTCGAGAAGAAGTTTGCAGGTGTATGGAATGTGGGCGTCATCGTTCAGGTGCCGGTATGGAACTGGTTCGACGGAGCCTACAAGGTGCGTGCAGCCAAGGCTGCCAGCAACATCGCCCAGATGAATCTCGACGATACCCGCGAGAAAATCCATCTCCAGATTACCCAAAGCCAGTTTAAGGTAAAGGAGGCACAGAAGAAGCTCAGCATGGCGATGAAGAACATCGACAGTGCCGAGGAAAACCTGAGATGTGCCAACCTGGGCTTCAAGGAAGGCGTGATGGAGGTGACCGATGTGATGGCTGCACAGACTGCCTGGCAACAGGCTCAAAGCCAGAAGATTGACGCCGAAATCGACGTGAAACTGACCCAAGTGGGCTTGAACAAGGCACTGGGAATCCTGCAGTAATTATAAAAACATAAAATAAAAATCAGAAGAATATGTCTAAGAAATCACAGCATAACAACATATTGCTCGCCGTTATCGGATTTACGGCAGTAGTCATCCTCGTGGGTGTCATCGGTTTCTTCACTCTGGAACAGAAGGACGACACTATCCAGGGCGAAGTGGAAGTATCAGAATACAGAGTATCCTGCAAGCTGCCGGGTCGTGTAGTAGAGTTGAGAGTGAAAGAGGGCGACTACGTTCACGTGGGCGACACCCTCGCCATCCTCGAAGTTCCAGAGATGAAATCGCAGGAGCAGATGCTCCAGGCCACCAATGCAGCAGCCGAGGCGATGAAGGATCTTACTGATGCCGGTGCCCGCAAGGAACAGATTCAGGGAGCCTTCCAGCTTGTTCAGCAGGCAGAAGCAGCCGCTACCATCGCCAAGAAAACCTACGACCGCATGCAGAACCTCTACAACGAGGGCGTCATCAGCGGTCAGAAGCGCGACGAGGCTTTTGCTGCCTACAAGGCTACAGAGGCTCAGGTGGCAGCAGCCAGAAGCCAGTATGAGATGGCGAAGAACGGAGCCCGTGAGCAAGAGAAGCGCATGGCAGCCAACAACACCCAGGCTTCGAAGAGTGCCGTGGATGTAGTGAAGAATCTCCTGAAGGAGACCGTCCAGGTGGCTCAGTGCGAAGGCGAGGTAAGCAATGTCTATCCTAAGGTAGGCGAGCTGGTAGGTCTCGGTTCCCCAATCATGAGCATCTCTATCATGAGCGATATGTGGGGCACCTTCAATGTGCGCGAAGACCATCTGCAGGGCTTGAACAAGGGCGATGAGTTCACCGCTTTCGTTCCTGCCTTCAACAAGGAAATCAAGATGAAAGTGTATTACCTGAAGGACCAGGGCTCTTACGCCACCTGGAAGGCCACCAAGGACAATGGCGATTACGACCGCAAGACCTTCGAAGTGAAGGCCCGTCCTATCACCAAGCTCGAAGGTTTGCGCCCGGGAATGTCACTCATCATTAAATAACTTCTATGTTCAAGAGATTATATCATATAGCCCTCAGAGAATGCGGCATCATGTGGAAGAACCCCATCTATCTCTTCTGCATGGTCATCTTTCCCATCGTGGTGGTGATTTTCTTCACCTCCCTGATGAAGGAAGGTGTGCCTACGGATATGCCTGTGGGCATCGTTGACCAAGACCACTCGGCCACCTCCCGGCAGCTGGTACATAAGCTCGATGCCTTCCAGACCACCAAGGTGGTGTCGCATTACGAAAACATCGCTGAGGCAAGACATGCTATACAGAAGAACGAAATCTATGCCTTCCTGGTCATTCCCGATGGTACGGAGGCAGGGCTGATGGCTTCCCGACAGCCTAAGATTTCCTTCTACTATAGCAGTGTGTCGCTGGCGGCAGGTTCCCTGCTCTTCCGAGATTTGAAGACCATCTCTACCCTGGGAGGCGCTGCGGCAGGAATGGCGAAGCTCTCGGCACTGGGAAAGACGAATGATGAAATCATGACCTTCCTGCAACCCATCGCCGTGGATCTGCACATGATTGGCAATCCATACGCCAACTACAACTACTATCTCTCCACCGTGATGGTGCCGGGACTCATCATGCTCTTCATCTTTCTGCTTACACCTTATTCTATAGGAACAGAATTGAAGTTCAATCGTGCCAGAGACTGGATGCGCATGTCGGACAACAACCCATATCTCGCCATCGCCGGCAAGATGCTTCCGCAGACGCTCATCTTCCTGAGCATCTTCCTGCTCTTTGAGTTCTACATCTATTACGTGTTGGGATTCCCTCATCCGGGCGGCGTACTGCCTATCTTGCTCCTGGGCGTGATGAGCGTACTTGCCTGCCAGTGCTTCGGCATCTTTGCCTTCGGACTGATGCCTTCGCTCCGCATGTCGATGAGTATCTGTTCGCTGTGGGGCGTGGTGAGTTTCTCCATCTGCGGAGCTACCTTCCCACTCTTTGCCATGGATTCCCCTATCGAAGCCATCGGTCAGCTCTTCCCTATGCGTCACTACTACATGATTTACCAGATGAACATCTTCAATGGTTTCCCGATGAGCGATGCCGTGCTCCACTGGGGTGCGCTGGTGCTTTTCTGCGCCCTGCCTATCCTCACCGTCTGGAACATCAAGAAGGCCATGCTGGTATATAAATACTTACCGTAATGAAGAAAAGTAGTTTATTATATAAGATTATCAATGGCATCTGGGACATGTGCTACATCTGGAAGACGGAAATGCGCAATGTGTTCCGTGACGAGGGTGTGCTCATCTTCTGCATCCTGGTGCCGCTGGGCTATCCGCTGCTCTACTCGTGGATTTACAACAACGAGGTGGTGAGAGAGGTGGATACGGCGATTGTGGACTTGAGCCACAGCCACAGCTCCCGCGAGTTTATCCGCGACTACGATGCCTCTCCCGATGCCAAGGCCACCTATTACTGCAACAGTCTCGACGAGGCGAAGCAGCTGGTGCAGAAGCAGGCGGTGCACGGAATCATCTATATTCCTGCCGACTTCGACACCCGATTGAACCGTGGCGAACAGGCACATGTGGGCGTTTATTGCGACATGAGTCTGATGCTTACCTACAAGGCAATTTACCAGACGGCACAGAGTGTGGCGAGCCATATCAACTCGGGCATTCAGATTTCGAAAGGTGGAGGATTCACGGATAGAGACGATGAGCTTACCGCCCATCCATTGGAATTCGATGAAGTGCCGATATTCAACACCACCGGCGGATACGGCAACGCCATCCTGCCAGGCGTGCTGGTGCTCATCCTGCAGCAAACCATGCTGCTGGGCATCGGAATGGCGGCAGGAACATCGAGAGAGCTCAACAGAAACCGCGAACTGATTCCGGTGAGCAAGCATTATGGCGGCATTTTCCGCATCGTATTCGGCAAGGCTCTGGTTTATTTCATGGTCTATGCCGTAATGGGTATGTATCTTACGCTGGTAGTGCCGAAGATGTTCGGCTTCGTCAGCATGGTAACCTGGACCACCATCCTGGGCTTCCTCCTGCCCTACATCCTGTCGTGCGTGTTCTTCGGACTGATGCTATCCTGCCTGGTAAGATATCGTGAGAATGTAATGCTTCTGGTGGTTTTCACCTCAGTACCATTGCTCTTTATGACGGGAATTTCGTGGCCGCAGAGCAATATTCCTGCCTTCTGGCAAGGTTTTGCCTGGGTTTTCCCATCCACTTTCGGCATCAGAGGATTCCTCAGAATCAGCAGCATGGGAGCATCGCTAGTCGATATTCTACCAGAGTTCAGAGCCCTTTGGATACAGACCGGTGCCTATTTCCTCGCCACCTGCCTGGTTTTCAGACTTCAGTTGCGCTCAGCAAGACTCAAGGCGAATCTTCCTGCCGAAGTTGCAGAAGAAGAGGATGAGGCAGAAGAAATTGTTGATAATGAATAATGTACAATTCATAATTTCGGGGGGTAACCATACAAAAAACAGCTGTTAACTGTTAACCCTGTTAACCCCCTGATAAAAAAAGCTAGGACTGCTTGCGGGCAATCCTAGCTTTTTGTATTTAAACCTAACCGAATAGATTACTTGTGTGTACTCACAATCTTGGTTGGAGCCTTCTCGGCATTTCTGCGGTTCACCACGGTAACGATGCTCTGGGCAAGGCTCAGGAAAGCCTGACCGGTGATGGAATCTACCTTGGTTGCAGCAGGCGCACCATCATCACCACCCTCGCAGATGCTCTGAACGATAGGAATCTGCGCCAGCAATGGCACATTCATCTCCTTGGCGAGGTTCTTGCAACCCTCCTTACCGAAGATGTAATACTTGTTCTCAGGCAACTCGGCAGGCGTAAAATAAGCCATGTTCTCGATGAGACCCAGGATAGGCACATTCACCTTGTCGTTCTGATACATGTCAATACCCTTTCTTGCATCGGCAAGTGCCACCTGCTGAGGAGTACTTACTATCACCGCACCCGTAATGGCGAGCGTCTGGAGCAAAGTAAGATGAATATCGCTGGTCCCAGGAGGCGTATCGAGGATAAAGTAATCCAACTCACCCCAATCAGCATCGGCAATCAGCTGCTTCAGGGCAGAGCAAGCCATACCGCCACGCCACAAGGTAGCCGTAGTAGGACTTACGAAGAAACCGATACTCAGCAATTTCACGCCATACTTCTCGACAGGTTCAATCAAATCTCTGCCATCCTTGTGAACAGAATATGGACGCTCCTCTTCTACGCCAAACATCTTAGGCATGGAAGGACCGAAGATATCCGTATCGAGCAAGCCCACCTTGTAGCCCAACTTAGCAAGTGCGATGGCGAGATTGGCAGAAACGGTACTCTTGCCAACTCCACCCTTGCCCGAACTTACGGCGATGACGTTCTTCACCTGAGGAAGCATTTTGCCCACCTCTGGACGAGGAGCCGACTTGAACTCAGTAACAATCTCCACCTCTACCTCCTTAGAGATATGATAATGGATGGCAGCTTCAGCCGCCTTCACGGTACTCTTCAGGAAAGGATCCGTATCACGAGGGAAAAGCAAAACCACCTTCACTTTCATACCGTTGATGCTAGGCGTATCCGCCAGCATCTCGCTCTCGATGAGGTTCTTCTTGGTGCCCGGATAAATCACCGTAGCAAGAGCCTCTTCTATCAATTTTGGATATAATGTCATAATTTTTAATTTTATTTTGTGCAAAAGTAACAATAAATAATGTAATAAGCAAATAAAAACTAAATTATTTCAGATATTAAACACTTTTATGTATCTTTGCAAAACTGCAAAATGCGAAGTTTCGCACTTAACGACGAACATCGGTTCAAATATCGAAGAACATCGGTTCAAATATCGACGAACAACGTCATTTAATGAACAATCAACGTTTAAAAACGAAGAAAATGAATTATAAGAAGATTATAATATGCATCGCCTTGGGCTTGGCTGGATTCACTTCGAATCTTTCGGCAACCGAACCTGCCGCAGCCATCAAGAGCCACAAGGCTGTGGATGCTTCAGCACCCAATGTTTACTGGACAGATGCCAATGGCCAGGTAAGCTACAACATCAACGCCAAGACTGCCCCTGTGGTTAAAATCGCTCTCAACCTTTTCGAGAACGACATGAAGGCAGTAACCGGAAATGCTGCCCGCCAGAAAGCCGCCGCTCCTATCCAGATATTCCAGCTCGACCAGCTCAGCAACAAGGAGTTTTCAGGTTTGGAGAAACTCGGTGCGCCCGTTCAGAAAATCATCACCACCAAGGACGCCTACTTCATCGGAGTAAGAAAGAACAAGCTGATTGTGGTGGGAAGCAACGCCCGAGGCACTGCCTACGCCATCCTGGAACTCTCGAAGATGGCAGGAGTTTCACCCTGGAAGGACTGGTACGATCTGAAGCCTCAGCCACGCAAGAGCCTCTTCACCCCCGTAGACCAGCAATGGACAGGCATCCCGAGAATAGAATTCAGAGGTCTTGCGCTCAACGGCAGCAAGTGGATGAAGCCGGAGAACTACAGCCGCATTGCCCGCCTGATGCTGCGCCTGAAATACAACACCCTCTGGCAGGTGGACGGCAAGCACGACGCCACCTACAACAAGGCAGTGGTAGACAGTTTCGACATCTGCATCGCCGACAACTACAAGGTGACGGAATGGACGGGCAAGAAGCACAAGAAGAAGCACAGAAAAACCATCGAGAACGTGAAGATGGTGTGCGATAACGCCGAAATGCCTATCGAGAATGTGGCTCCGGGCCTGGTACTCGAGATGCTCAACAACAGGGATTATCTGGAAACCAAATCAGATCGCCATGAGAAATCCCAC
>OBCL01000448.1_pt1 | contig 10975 bp, 11 predicted proteins | sample 1495931 | NCBI WGS metagenome assembly OBCL01 (sample SAMN03418275, study PRJEB22391) | human gut metagenome | biome: human-gut; feature: organic feature; material: feces | host: Homo sapiens | place: Tanzania | collected 2013-01
TCCTTATGTGGCGTTAGTAAACGGGCAGTCATTTGGTTGTGCCTTAATTTTATTTGTGAGACTAGATTGTATAATCTTAGCGAGCAGACCATTTGGATATCCAAACGGTATTTAACTCATTAGGGACACCCTAAGACCTGAGAAACAATCACAGCCTATCCCCATATGGAAGTGATTTTATATAATTTTCCATAAAAGTCCAATCTGGAAGATATCCCTCTTTTGAGTATTTTTTTGAAGTGTCGATAACTGGAAGCCCACTTATGTTTCTTTGAATCGGGAGTTTAATAATGACTTCGTTTATATGCGCACGATATTTTCTGCCATATGAATATTTGAATTTTTCTTTATCTAAAATTGACACTAAAAATAATGCGACATAAGGATTAAGTGCTTCATCATATCCGATAGATGTTGTAGTTGAACCAATGAAGTCCTCATCCATATAATTCGTGTATCCTACTGAGCCCTCTCCATCACAGATAAACATAATACCATTTCCTTTTGATACGAGAGACTCATCACGAATTACTTTTCTCATAACACCGTTATCATTTTTCTTTGCGCCAATATAGTTTATATCGTTGCCATCATCTAAAGTACCAGCACTACCACACTTGCAATTTTCTATATCAAATAGTCCAGATTGTGTAGGTGTTCTTGATACATAGAATTCTTGCCATTCAGTTACATTCAACTTTTGAGTATTTGTTTTTTTGTTTATAGTGGTAAGAGGCTTGTGGTGTAGTGATTTAATGTAGTTTTTCATCCATTGCCAATCAGGGACATAACCACCATCAGAATACTTTTTTGAAGTATCATTATAAATTGTACCATCATCATTGAGAATTACTGGAAGTTTGATTATAGTGCTTTTTATTCTATCCATTAAAAATGCTCTTCCATATGAATATTTATATTGTTCCTTATTCAAAATGGTAACTACATAAAGCGCTAGTATTTCGTCTAACCAATTGGCACGAATAACTACCATATGGTCGCCAGTAATAAATTCCTCAGATTGGTAAAAACAGGTTGCTGTTGTATCACCTATTGTTATAGCGTTTCCTTCTTGTATAAAGCTACTATCAACGGATGATAATTCTGCAAGAAATTCACAGCCGTTATTTTCTCCTGTTCGTGTAATGTACCTTATACCTGATTTTTCATTTGTTGCAATTTGCAAATCGCCTTTATTTAAAGCCTTCGCTTTGGCAATACTACTAATCAATCTTCCAAAAGTAAACTCTTTCCAATCGTTGATATCAAGATTCATAAATTTTACCCTCTTTCATTAAGTAAGCAAGATAGTTATTCAGAGTTTTCTGGAAATCTTCTTCAGAGAGCTTACTATAATCCGTTTTCATATATGCTTCACATAGCCATTCGGATTTTCCGTCAATAGTTGCCGTTGCCGACTTTCCGTCGATAGACTTTTTGTTATTATATAAATATAGCCATTCTTCTTCGATAACTTTCCATTTTGAATTATTGTTCTCGTCAAACTGCTCGATTCTACCAAGATTCTTCTTCTTTTTAAAACCATCCTCTTTGCAGTATCCGAAGAAAGTTTCATTTACTGTTCCATCTGCTTTTTTATGTGGTTTACCTAACGTAAATAGCATACAGCAAGCCGAAGCAGATGCACCCGGATAGAAGATTTCGTTCGGAAGTGTAAATACTGCTTCAAGCGTGTTATTTTTTAGCATTTCAATCTTTTCGTTTTCAATAATTTTACTTGTCCCGATAGCGGCAGATACTGGAAGAAGAACTGCAAGTTTTACAGTTTTTCTTTGCTCGTCATTGTTTTCTCTTTCTTTATTGATTTCTGCAATAACATCAGAGAGATAATGAATAAACACTAATCCCTTTGTTGGATCTTCCTTGCCATCTTTTGCTTTACCCCAATTCTTTTTATATCTTTCAGGAATACCGATAGGTTTGGCATTATAAGGTGGATTCATTAAAACAATGTCAGGGTTAGCAGTTTTAATAAACGCCTTACAATCAAAACAGCTTCCGAACTTAATATTAGAATTTCCGTCACCATGAATAAGCATATTGGTTGTGGATAGACCGTAAGCTTTTTCTTCAACTTCTATGCCATATATATGTTCTTGTTTTACAATGTCTTGTAATGCCTTTGCCTCATCTTCGGTTTTATCACGACTGCAATCAGCTAATTCTTTAACCATAGCTTGCACCAAAAAAGAACCACTACCGCAAGTTATATCAAGCACACGCTTTGTTCTATCCACTTCGGTTAATCTGCACATAAATTCTGTTATATGGTCAGGGGTAAATGCCTGGTTTTTGTCGGCCTTGCCAGTGTATTTATTAAATGCAATGAAAAATAAATTCAAAATATCTTGTCCCTCAGAACTATTTGTATCAATATACTGATAAATGTCCATAAGGATTGTATCTAAAATTTTAATCCAATGAGTTATTGTCAGCTTTTTAACTTTTTGGTCGTTTAGAACATTTTTCTGGAGCAATTCGATTTTCTTTGCTTTATTATCAGAGCCGTCAAGCAAACTATCCAAAGTTGATTCTATTGCGGCACGAAGTTGTTTGCCGTCCATTACAGACCAATGTGTATCAAGCGTTTTCTTTAATTCTTCATCAATTTTCTTTGCAGCAAATTTTTCGACTAACTTTTTGAGATATAGAAGTGTTGTTCCGACAAACTGACTGCGAAGTCTTTCGTCAATATCCATTTTATGAAGAAGTTCATTCAAATCATAAGTGTTCTTCAACACCTTTTCTCTGTCATTTTGTTTGCTTGCATCAAACAAACCAATATAATGTTCCATTTTATCAAGAACAGTTTCATTAGTTAAAATGTGTTCATCATCAACAGCAGATTTCCAAACCTTGATTTCCTCATTATTTGTATTCGCAAGAATAGCAATAATTTTCTTTCCGTAATGTAAAGCACGTTCTTGTTGAAGATATTCATTAAGTTGTGCTTCATCGGATTTTTTGAACAATTGCTTTGTTTCAACAAGAACAACTATATCGTCTTTTTCAAAGCGTATATCAAGTTTGAAGTGGGATATACTGCGTCCCAAAGCATTTTCAAGATTTGCCCTTGAGCCTGCCTCTTGAATATAGCTATACTCGCCACCTTCAATATTTGATGTCATATATGTATTTCCAATGCGTTCAATCATATCGTGTCTTGTCATTGGATTTTACCTCCGGCTTCCTTATCTTTCAAATATTTTTCTGCTGCTTCATTAAATAAGTCAGCCATACTATGCATATCTTTGTCATAAACAATGGTTGCTTTTAATTTGTTAAATGTTTCAGGGTCCATTCGAAATTGAACTTGTCTTGTTCGATTAGCTTTATTCTCTTTAACCAAATATAGCACCTCCATAATGATATCATTAAATCTTGATATAATGATATCATTGTTACCCTTAAAAGTCAAGGCACAGTTTACGGAGAAAAATTCGTCGGCTATGTCTTTTTCTTTTTATCGATTAAAATTTAATATAAAACTAAAACTATATTTTCATTTTCGATTTAATAAATTGAAAGGAGTTTTTACAATGCCGAAATTATCAAAGAATGAAGTGGAAGAAATAAAGTTCATTTAGCTCAAAATCACCTTTTCCGAGGATGCGGGGAAGGTGATTTTTTTTTGCAAAAACAACCCCGGGGGAGGGTTGCCTTGGATTTTTGGGTATGATAATATACAAGTGTATAAATCATATTTGAGGAGAAAATTATGCACATTCCCGAAAATTATCTTTCCCCGGCTACCTGTGCGGTTATAACAGCCGCTGCAATTCCTGCGTGGGGATATTCAATAAAAAAAGTGTCTAAAGAAATCACAAAGGACAAAATGCCGCTTTTGGGCATCTTTGCCGCTTTTTCATTTGTTGCAATGATGTTCAACATCCCTATTGTCGGCGGTTCAACCGGTCACGCAGTGGGCGGAACGCTGATTGCCTTACTTTTGGGGCCGGAGGCGGCGTGCCTGTCGGTCAGCGTGGCTTTAATTTTGCAAGCGTTGCTGTTTGGTGACGGCGGTATACTTGCAATCGGTGCAAACTGCTTCAATATGGCGTTTGTTTTGCCGTTTGTCGGCTACGCCGTGTATAGCATTATTGCTCGCAAAATGAAAAACAAGACCGGCAAGTTCATCGGTGCGGCAGTCGGCAGTTATGTCGGCATCAACTGTGCGGCGCTTTGTGCGGCTGTTGAGTTCGGTATTCAACCGCTCCTGTTCAAATCCGCAGACGGTCAGGCGCTTTATTGCCCGTACGGACTCAATGTTTCAATCCCTGCAATGATGGCGGAACACCTCACACTTTTCGGCTTGGCAGAAGCAATTTTCACAGTTGCAATGCTTGCATTTGTAGAAAAAACTTCGCCTGAAATTATGGCAAAAAAGCCAACAACCAAAAAGGGCAACACCTTCATCGGCGGACTTCTTGCGGTGCTCACCCTTGCAACACCTATCGGACTTTTGGCAACAGGCACAGCCTGGGGCGAATGGGGTGCAGACGAGATGACCGACCTTGTAGGATATATTCCAAAAGGACTTGCAAACGGTCCGCTCTCAACATTTGAGGCGATTTGCCCCGATTATTCAATCGGCGGTTTGCCTGAGTGGGTCGGATATATTTTGTGTGCTGTTATCGGAATTGCACTTTCAACAATTCTGTTCAAGCTCGCAAGCACATTTATGAAATCAAAGGTTAACTATGACTGAAAATGAAATACCGTCTTGGTTGACGGTAAACGAGGACTATACACCGCCAAAGGATAAAAGCGGATTTATCACAAAATCGCAAAAATCCGTTGTGGCGGTGATGTCAAAATTTAAAGTTAACAGAGGCTTATACAAGACGAATGAGACGAATACTTCCGTTCGTCTTTTTGCCGTATTATTGCTGATAATTTTCACAGCATCGGCAAAAAATTACAGCTTCGTTTTCTTTATGCTCGGTATAACTGCGGTGAGGATTGCTCTGCTCAAAGCAGAAAAAATCAAGGCACTTTTGCGTGTTTTGCTACCCGCATTGCTGATTTCAACCGTCGTTCTGCTACCTGCCGTTTTTATGGGACACCCAAAAACATTGCTGACCGTTCTCGGCAAAGTAGCCGTCAGCACAAGCCTGATTATGGTGGTCAATTTGACCGCACCGTTCAACAGCATAACGGCATCGCTCAAATCGTTTCGTGTTCCCGATGTGGTGATTTTCACCTTTGATATCACGATAAAATACATCTTCATTTTGAGCGAAATCTGCCTTGAAATGCTTGACGTACTGAAAATCCGTTCAATCGGTAAGAACGACAATAAAAAAGCATCCGCTTCGGGAATACTCGGCACGGTTTTCATCAAGGCAAAACAGTCGGGTGAGGAAACGGTCAAGGCTATGGAATGTCGAGGATTCAGCGGAAAATATACGGTCACACGGCACGAAAAATTGAAAGCGAGAGATTTTTTGTATATGCTTTTTGTTGCCTGCGTGGTGGGGATTTTTGTTTATTTTGAGGTGATTGCAAAATGATAAAACTTGACGATATTTGCTTTGCGTACGACAACACTCCCGTGTTGAAGCACTTTAGTACGGAAATCGTAGACGGCGAATTTGTTGTCATCAAAGGTGACAACGGCTGTGGCAAAAGTACACTTTTGAACATCATAAACGCTCTTGAATTTGCCGAAATCGGTACTTATACCTTTGACGGCACTGTGATTGACAAAAAGGCTATGAAAAATGAGCAATTTGCAAAAGCCTTTCATCAAAAAATCGGATATGTGTTCCAAAACACAGACGCACAGCTGTTTTGTTCAAGCGTGTACGACGAAATTGCCTTTGCTCCACGCCAAATGCAACTTGACGAAGCAGAAGTTGCCAAGCGGGTTGATGATATGCTGAAACTCACGGGCACGGAACACCTCAAGGAGCGTGCACCGTTCCACCTCTCAATGGGCGAAAAGAAAAAAGTTGCCGTTGCCTCCGTGCTTGCAATGAATCCGCAAGTCCTCATTCTTGACGAACCGATGAATTTTCTTGATAAAAAATCAAGACAATGGCTTGTTGAATTTCTTAATCAAATGCACTCTGTCGGCAAAACAATCATAATCGTGTCGCACACCGATGATTTTGACAAAATGGCAGACAGAATAATCGAATTATAAAAATAAGGCACTCCGGATTCGGAGTGCCTTCATCGTTTGTGTGTTTAGTCAATTTCGCAGATCCAGCCTTCAGGAGCTTCGATTTCGCCCATCTGGATGCCTGTGAGTGTTTCGTAAAGTTTCTTGGTGTATGGACCCATTTCTTCCATACCTGACGGGAAGCAGATTTCTTCATCATGGTTAACAATCTTGCCAACCGGTGAGATAACGGCTGCTGTGCCGCAAAGACCGCATTCTGCAAAGTCCTTGAGCTCGTCGTAGTAAACTTCTCTGTGTTCAACAGGCATATTGAGATAGTGCTCTGCAACATACATAAGTGAACGGCGAGTGATTGACGGAAGAATTGAGTTTGATTTTGGAGTTACAAGCTTGCCGTCTTTTGTGATAAAGATGAAGTTTGCACCGCCTGTTTCCTCAACCTTTGTACGAGTCTTAGGGTCAAGGTACATATTTTCGTCAAATCCGCAATTGTGAGCGTCAACAATGTTGTGGAGTGACATAGCATAGTTAAGACCTGCTTTGATGTCGCCTGTTCCGTGAGGTGCAGCTCTGTCAACATCGGAAACTCTGATTGTGATAGGCTTTGCGCCACCCTTGAAGTAAGGACCTACAGGAGTTGCGAAAACTCTGAATTGGAACTCATTAGCCGGTTTTACACCGATGATTGAATCATAACCGAATACAAACGGACGAAGATAAAGTGTTGCGCCCGAACCGAACGGAGGAACATATGCCTCATTTGCCTTAACTACCTGCTTAACCGCATCAATAAATTTTTCTTCAGGTACTTCAGGAATTTCGAGTCTACGGCAAGATTCCGCAAGTCTTTTTGCGTTCATATCAGGGCGGAAGCAAACAGTTCTGCCGTCCTTTGTTGTGTACGCCTTCAAGCCCTCAAATACTGTTTGAGCATATTGAAGCACGCAAGCACACTCGCTCATGGTGATGTTAGGGTCTTTTGTAAGAGCACCGTCATCCCATTTGCCGTCCTTGAACCACGAAACATATCTTTCGTCTGTCGGCATATAACCGAAGCCAAGGCTTGACCAGTCAATATCCTTTTTTGCCATTTTAAACATCTCCCTTGTTTGTTATAAATATAATTTTATTATAGCACTTTGAATAATTTTGTAAAGAGTAAATATTTTGGCGTGCTTCAGGAGCTTTATCGACAGTCTTTTTTATTCTGCCGAGCAAGTAATTTTGCCATTATGATTTGATGACACAAATCCGATGTATGACTTGCCCTTGTTGACCGAAAGAGTGTTGCCCACTGCATCTTTGAGTACAAGTTTGCCGTCTGCAACTTCCCAAGTGATGTCGGTTACTGTGCCGTTAGAAATATACTTGCCGCTGCCTGAATTCCACTTGTAGTTGAGGTAGGTTGTGGTTGAGCCTTTGTACGGCACTGTTATGTACGTTGATTCGGCTTTCAAGATAATGAGATTTTGGAATTTAACCTTTTTCTCCCAATCGTTTGTGCTGTACTTGCCGTCCTCTGCGTTGTAGGTGAATTTTCTTGTGTCGGTTCTGTCAGAGAATTTTACGCCAACAGAAGTTGCACCGTCTGCACCGGCAGGAGCAACGGTTGAATTGAAGTGAAGCGGTGAGAAAGAGCTGTCTTTAAGCTCGATTCTGTATCCCTTTTTCTTGATTGCATTGTTTATCTTTTTGCCGTTGAGAACACCTCTGTGCTCGCTCGACACCTTTCTTGATGTGTCACGGCTGAAAAGTTCGCCACCCGACATACCGTCAATGTTGTTGACTTTTTCTTTTTTGATGGTTTCGTATCCGCCTGTGTAGTTCTTTGTGCTGTGGCTTCCGCCCCAATGGATGAAAATTGCATCAAAAAATTTGCTGAATTTTACATAGCTTGGTCGTGCAGAACGGAGCGGACCAACCTTTTCAGGCACATCCTTGACATTTGCATAAAGCCAAAGCATACGGCTGATACCGCCCTCAACTTCGCCCTCACAGATGATGTCGGGTGAAGTGATGCCCCATTGCGGTCGTGCAGGGCGGAGATTTTCAACAACGATTGCAACAGGTCTTTTGCCGACTGCCGATTCTGAATAGCCCTCTTCACCTGTCAACGGATTGAGCACCGGTGCTTTTGTTGTGGTTTCGGTTACAGGCTGTGTGGTTGTCGGTTCTTCATCTTGTTTTGCCGAGCAACCAAACAGTGCAACTACCATTAAAATAGCTAATAAAACTGCTGTGATTTTCTTCATTTTAATTTCCATAGCCTTTCTGGCTACAAATAGTTCATAAAAAATCACCTATACGCTTCTTGTAGCCAGAGAAGGCGTATAATGGAAATTTAACCATCTCAAAATTATGCCACAGGCAAATTTTGAGGGTAATATAATTGGATTAGTGTGATTTTTCACACTATATATCTCCCAAAAGTTAATATAAAATAATTTTACCACTTGGAATATACAATTTCAATCGTTAATAGGTAGAAATTCACAGCAAAATTTTGTACAGATTGAAAGGTGACGAAAATCGTTTGATTAATTGTTCGACTCCTCCACCATAGTTTGTGCAAAAACGGCATACCCCTTTTGCGGATTGCCCACAATCACATGGGTGAGAGCGCCCACCAATTTGCCGTTTTGAATAATCGGAGAGCCCGACATTCCCTGAACTATTCCGCCTGTTTTGTCGATTAAATCCCTGTCCGTCACCTTGACTATCATATTTTTTTCACGGTTGTTTTCGTTGAAACCGATTCGAGTAATCTCAATTTCGTATTCCTTTGGCTGTCCGTTTTCAACAGTTGAAATCACGGTCGCCTTGCCTTTTTTCACTTCTTGAATTGATGCTACGGGGTACTCCTTTGCGCAGTCCGACACTTCGGCATATGCACCGAAAATTCCGCAATCCGTGTTGGTAAGAAGTCTGCCAAGCGTTTGATTTGTGAAATCACATTCGAGTGAACCCGTTGTGCCCCTCGTGCTTTTTTCGATTTTTGAAACAGTCGCCTTGACCGCCTCTCCGTCAAGCATCGGCATAATTTCCTTTGTGTCAACATCGTTGATTTGGTGACCGAGCGCCCCGAAAATTCCGCTGTTTTTGTTGTAAAAAGTGATTGTGCCGATACCCGCCGTGGAATCACGCACCCACATTCCCGCCTTGTAACATCCCTCTCGTTCGCAGTAAATCGGAGTTACGGTGAAATTCCTGAACCTCTCGCCTCTCTTGATTTTTACATCAAAACTACTGCCGTTGTTTGCACCCAAAATTGACTGAACTTGGTCCGATGTGTACACATTTTCGCCGTCTATGGCAACAATAATGTCGCCGACTTCTATTCCTGCCGAACCTGACGGACTCTTTTTGCCCGAGTCGGTTTGAACTTCCTGAATACCAACGACAATAACGCCGTCTGTGTACAGTTTTATGCCGAAAACCTCACCGCTGACCATAACGGACTGCTGTGCTTTTTCGGTTACGCTGACCTCTTTGACGGGAATAACACCAAACATTTTCAGGTTTTCTCGTCTTGGACTTGACGACTGCCTGTCCACCGCAAGGCTTGTGTCTTTTGCCGTGTAGGTGAACACCTTTGCAATTGGCGAATTGTTGCCGTCATATGTCACAACGCTGTCGGGCAGAGCAACATTTCCCCAAATGATTACGCCAAAAATCACACTGCAAACAAAAAACAAAATAACATCAAAAATTCTAATTGCTTTTTTCAAATTTAACACCTCGTTATAGTTTTGCCGAGGTAATCAAAATTCATACTTGCAACCATATATTATATGTGCTAAAATATTTTGTGTATAAATCTGACAGAAAGGTATTTTTTAATTATGAGCGGACATAATAAATGGAGCACCATCAAAAGAAAAAAAGGTGCAAATGACGCTGCAAGAGCAAAGGTATTTACAAAAATAGGAAGAGAGCTTGCCGTAGCGGTTAAAAACGGCGGTGCAGACCCAAACAATAACGCAAAACTTCGTGATGTTATCGCAAAGGCAAAGCAGAACAATGTGCCAAACGACAATATCGACAGAATGCTCAAGAAAGCCGCAGGCGACGCAGACACCACAAACTACGAAGAAATCATATACGAGGGCTACGGTCCGTCAGGTGTTGCAGTTGTTGTTGAGGCACTTACAGACAACAGAAACAGAACTGCCGGCGAAGTAAGACATTATTTTGACAAGGCAGGCGGAAATATGGGCAACCCTGGTTCTGTAACCTTTATGTTTGAAAAGCTCGGAGTAATTATCATCGAGAAAGAGGACACAGATGAGGATCAGCTTATGGAAGATGCACTCGAAGCAGGCGCTTCCGATTTCCTTACCGATGAAGAGGATATTTTTGAAATCCGCACAGAGCCAAACGATGTTGGTGCAATCCGTGATGAACTCGAAGCAAAAGGCTACACAGTTATTTCAAGTGAAGCTGCTTATGTTCCAAGCACCTACACCCGTCTTGAAAGCCAGGATGATATGAAAAAGATGGCAAAGATGATTGAAATGTTCGAGGAAAACGACGATGTTCAAAACATCTACCACAACTGGGAAAACGAAGACGAATACGAAGAATAATATTAAACTATATATAATTTCTTAACAAAACAACTAAAGGATGAGTATCGTAATTATTACATACTCATCCTTTTTATTATGCAAAACTGACTTCGTTAAAAACGAAATCAGCTTGCTTGTCAATATTAATCTGTCAATCAAATCTGCTGTCTGTCAACAACTTCAATTTGATTTGAATACTTTGTCACAAGACTGCCGTCATCCTCGTAATAGGAAATATATCCCCTTGCGACCCAGTTAT
>OBCL01000452.1_pt1 | contig 10890 bp, 8 predicted proteins | sample 1495931 | NCBI WGS metagenome assembly OBCL01 (sample SAMN03418275, study PRJEB22391) | human gut metagenome | biome: human-gut; feature: organic feature; material: feces | host: Homo sapiens | place: Tanzania | collected 2013-01
TCGTACGATACTCAGCCAGTGGCATGCCGGCGAACCCCTCAGCGACGACCTCTTTCGTCAAGCCCTTGCCGCAGCCTACGACGCGCTCGATGCCAAGGACGATGGGGCCGAACGCAAAATGGGCACTACAATGACCTTCCTTTGTTTGCACGCCAATGGCGCAACAGTGGCTCACATTGGCGACAGCCGCGTTTACCAATTGCGTCCCGCCACCAAGCATTCGCCAGCGCGCATTGTCTTTCATACGCGCGACCATTCGCTCGTCAACGACCTTGTCAAAATAGGCGAGATTACAGAGGAGGAGGCACTCCACCACCCGCAGAAGAATGTTATCACGCGTGCCATGCAACCCTGTCAGGAGCAGCGTGCAAGAGCCGACATTGCCCACCTCACCGACATTAAGCCGGGCGACTATTTTTATATGTGTTCCGACGGCATGCTTGAGCAGTCCACCGATGAGAATATTCTCAACATCATCACCAAACCAAACTCCACCGATGAGGAGAAACTTGAGATGCTCCGCAGTGTGACTGAGGAAAACAAGGATAACCACACGGCACACCTTATACATATTGAAAAGGTAATAGGGGCTAATCCCCTTCAAGCCCCAGTTCCGCCTCGCCAGCAAGAGCCAAAGGGCACGTTTATTACTCCCGACTTCCCTGCCACCACTCCGCGGCCTAAGCGCCGTAATCTGTTGCCGTGGCTGTTGGTCGTTTTGCTTTTAGTCATTATAGCTGCTGGCGCTTCGTACTTCATTTTGGGTAATAAAGAGAATGAGAGCGCAAAGCCCGATAGCACTAAAATGGATTCTGCCAAGGGCCGGTCTGCTGAGAAGAAAAATAGCGATGCGCTCATAGAGGACACCTCTTTACAGTCTGTATCCCCTCAACGTGAAACATCTTTACCGACCTCTGCCGAAAGACAACCACAGAGAGTGGGCAGCAAACCTGCAAAGCCAACTAAGCAGGAAAAGCCGCAAACGGTTGCAGACGACAAGCCGGACGCAAAGGAGGACGAACACACTGTTAGCGAGATTTTCAAGAGTAGAAAAGGCTCTCCAAAAGAAGAGAAGCAAACTCCTAAGTTTAACGCAAAGAATAAGTATGTCAGAGAAAAAGAATAATAAAAACAAATGGATTGAATTGGCCGTAATCTTAATCGGATTAACTCTTGGAATTCTTCATGCGTGCTTTGATGTCAAAATACCATTTCTTCCTAAATCAAGAACTGAAAAGGCCGCTGAGGAGTGGCAGAAGAATTTAGAGAAAAAAACAGAAGACCTCAAAAAAGTAAATATGCGAATGATTGACAAAACAGAACCTTAAATATCCCATTAAATAACCCATGCAACAAAAATTATCAACCGGCACCCTTCTGCGTGAGGGGGCATACAGAATAGAGCGTGTCCTTGGACAAGGCGCATTTGGCATTACCTACCTTGCCGAGCATGTACATTTGGGCAAGAAAGTCGCCATTAAAGAGTTCTTTATGAAAGAAGTCAACTCGCGTGGCGAAGATGGCAGCATTACGGGCATGACCGACGGCAGCCTGTCGTACAACTATTGCCGTAAGTTTCAAAAAGAGGCGCGCAACCTCTCTCACCTTGAGCACCCCAATATCGTGCGTGTAACCGACCTGTTCGATGAGAATGGAACGTTTTACTATGTGATGGACTACATCGAAGGTCAGAACCTCAACGATTATGTAAAGTCGGGTCCGATAGGTGCCGATGAGGCCACCAACATCATCAAGGCTGTGGCCGATGCGCTCATCTACATGCATGAGACACACCACATGCTCCACCTCGACCTCAAGCCTGGCAACATCATGCGCCGTGCAAGCGATGGTCACATTTTCTTGATAGACTTTGGACTGAGCAAGCACTACGATGCCAACGGTCAACCCGAAACCTCCACCAACATCGGTCTCGGCACGGCTGGTTATGCGCCCATAGAGCAAGGTAATCAGGCAAAGAGTGGCGAGTTCCGCCCCACCATCGATGTATATGCCCTTGGTGCCACACTTTACAAACTTCTCACCCGTGAAACGCCTCCCGCAGCTTCCGAACTTGTGAGCGACGATGAATTGGTAGAGGACAATCTGCGTGAAAAAGGTGTGCCAATCAATCTTATTAAGGTGGTAACCGAGGCAATGTGTCCGAATGTGAAGAAGCGTACACAGACAGTGCGTGATTTTAAGAACCAATTGTCTTTGGACGCGGTACCTTCTGTAGCTGAAAGTAAAAGTGCTGAGAACGAAGAACAAAACTTTACGGCAGATGAGGAGACCATTGTGGGGAGTCCATCAGTTAAAGATAATAGTGACTCAGATCATACGGAACCCAAACGTCTCTTGGCTCAGAAGTATAGTGAAACATTCGATGTCCCCTTGCGAGAAGCTTTGAACTATATACTTGCGCATGGCATGTCTGAGACGCAGCGTGTAATAGACAATGCTATGGCTACAGAGCGTTCTGCACAGAGTTCAAGAGAGCTGGGGAACACTTATAGTGAGCCGAAAACCGAGGACGTAGAAGCTTGGAGAAAAAGAGACTCTTTCCGCCCATTCTCATTCAAGGGCAGAATAGGGCGCGTGCAACTCATTCTTTCGTATGTAATGGGCTTCGTGGCTTGGTTTGCATCTTTCCTCTTGTTTGATATAGAACATTCCGACGGCAATGGAGGTGTAATCTTGTTATTCCTTGCTTGTACAGTGGCCTTTTTCTGGTTCCTCTATGCTCAATGCGCCAAGCGTTGCCACGATTTAGGCAAGTCGGGCGCATGGATGTTCGTCCCATTTTGGAACATTCTATTGTTCTTTGCAGAAGGTGAAAAAGGAGAAAACCAGTATGGCCAAGGCACTGAAGTAAAATCTGATAATGCCATATTACTATTTCTGTTTTTTCTAATATTGCCAATAGGGGGAGTAATCATTGAGCAAAAGATGGATAAGGTCAATATGCCATCTGGTTTTGATGAATCAATAGCGCAAAGCGAAGTAAATGGTTTTGATGAATCAATAGCGCAAAGCGAAGTAAATTGGTATGTTGACTCCGCCAGTCCTGCTAATGTATATTGTGTCTATGAAGGCGAAAGGCATTATAGACCTCGCTGGAATCTTCCTGATGGTCAGCGTGAAATACACTATGCGGAAAACGACCCTCGAGAGTCATTCTCTGGTACAATCAGTGGCAGAGATTGTAATGGACTTCTAAAATATCGTAATGGTGACTATTTTAATGGTACTATTTCGAATGACCAAACTATGGACGGTCATGGTAAAATAACTTATGAAAATGGCACTTACGAAGGTGATTTCAAAAATGGCTATTTTCATGGGCAGGGTACTTACACAACGGCTGATGGAACCTGGATTTACAAGGGTAGTTATGAGAATGGCTATATGAACGGCTCTGGTACAGAATATTGGCCCAAAGAGAAACGTAAACATTATGCTGGCTTTTTAGAAGGTAACTACAAAGATGGTAAATGCAATGGAGTCGGAACATGGTATTACAATGACCATACATATAGAAAGTGTAAATTCAGAAATGGCAAAGAAATTTCCGTTATAGAAGAAGGTACATGGCGTTAATTGCTGAATTTAAGAATAACTCTATAATTAAAAACTAAGTAAAATGAAACACGTAATATACATATTCTTCGTAGTGGCAGCAGCCCTAATAGGTTTGACTGCTTGCAAAACTACTAAAGACAAACTCGTCGGTTCTTGGCGCTATGCTAAAACAATGACATTTGACGGAAATGAGATTAGTCTTATGGGAGTGGATAATCAAAAAGAAGATGGTACGTTTACATCGTCTCAAACTGCTGTTGCAACCACAGAAACAGAATATGACGGTGTAAAAGTCCGAATAAAAATTGGTATAAGCATCAAAGGTTATGGCGATTGGAAGGTGAACGACGATAAAGAAATCGTATCATCTCCAGTTTCGGTTAGTGTGAAGGTAACAAGCGTGAAATATTTTGATCCAACAGATGACTCTTTCATAGGTGAACTGACAGGAAGCGAATTGGAGGAGGCTTCAAAAGAATATGCAAGGGAAGTCAAAGCAGACTTGCTTGAAGCTTCAACCGAGCGCATCATCATGTTGCAAGACAATAAGTATGTAACAGAATCTGTTGATGATGATGGCAAGAAGGAAACGATTACGTATAACCGGTTGTAAGTAGCATGACAAACGATAAATCAATGCTCCCCATCGGGACTGTGCTCAATGGCAGGTATATAATCCGAGGTCACCTCTCATCGGGTGGCTTCGGAAAAACCTATCTTGCCGTGTGTAGACCGCAGAACACGAAGGTCGCCATCAAAGAGTTCTTCATGACAGCGGCAAACTTTCGTGACGCGGACGGCGTGTCGGTAAGCACGAACAGAAATTACACGCAACAATTTGGTGAGCAAATCGTGAAGTTCAGAAAAGAGTATGAGCGACTAAGACTTATAAGCAATGTGCATGTGGTGAAAGTGTACGATTGCTTTGAAGAGAATGGTACGGCATACTATGTGATGGACTTCGTAGAGGGCACCAATTTGGAGGAGTATTTGAGAAAAAGAAATGCACCCTATACCGAAACTACTGTATACAACTATCTGAAGCAGATACTCGGTGGCTTGAAAGCAATCCATTCAAAAGATTTGCTACACCTCGACCTCAAGCCAGCCAACATCATGAAGACACCGAACGGATATGTAAAGTTGATAGATCTCGGTGCAAGCAAAGATTATATAGGAGGTGTGGGAGCTACTATGTTTACGGGCGTAGCACGAACTGAAAGATATGCCCCTCCAGAACAAGTGGATGGCAGTTACGATAGGTTAGGGCCATGGTCAGACTTCTATGCTCTTGGTGCAACACTTTATCGTTTGCTTACGAATAGGGTGGTACCGACATACACAAGTCTTTATGAAGATCATACTCGTGACAAACATATCGCATTGCCAATGCCGAATGTTTCTGATAAAACAAAGCTGCTTATTGTGTGGTTGATGGACACCGATAGGACAAGGCGTCCGCAAAGTGTGGACGACATCTTGCAATGGTTGAGAAATCCGCCAGCACAAGATCAAGAGGTTACAATCCAAGATCCCGAGGTTACAATCAATGTGCCAGGAGAGGAAAAAAGGCCACCACAACCGCCGACCTCACAACCAGGACCGACGCCACGACCGACGTCACAACCACCGACCCCCGTTCCGAAAAACGATGAATTCAGCCTCTTAGGCTGTTTTTACATGATCATAATGATCGTAATTGGTTACATTGTAGGAACGATTATTATAAAAGCTCTATTGTAAAACCATTAAATATAAGTAGTTCATGAAATCACTTATCAAAAAGACTCTTGCGGTTGTCGTGATATTGGCAGCCATCGTAGATTGGCCTGTAAAGGTGGAAGCTGGCTGTGGCCAAGTAGTTGCTAAAGAAGCAGTACCCTTACTTAGAGGGTGTGCTGGTAAAGTGGGAAAAGTAACGGTTGATACGGAGAAATTAGTAAATAGTTCTACGCAAATGATGAAAAGGTATGGGAATAAAACACTCCAAAACAAAAACGTGCAGAATGGTATGCTAAGGGCATCAATGCGTGCCAATTTGATAATTTGCCCTCGCTGCCATGGTAAAAGACGTGTGCAAGGATATAATGGCTATGTCTATACTTGCGCCCGCTGCAATGGCTCAGGAATCATTCGCGTTGTGAGGTAAAAAGCAGGTAATCCAGCATACAACCAAACGACAATAAGAGACAACGTCCATTGTGCCTTTGTAGGGGCACATCATGGTTCGTTGTCTCTTATTGTCGTTTGATATATTCCCAATCCCTTATACAGGTAGTCTGTGCTTATGCTCTTAATAAAAGGATAATGTGCTTTGCTTTAGCCCAGTCACACCTCCTCGCGTCGCCTTTTCAACTTCTCCCTTGCCTCATTTATCAGCGTGGCGCAGCGCACGGGGTCTGCCTTGCGCTCCATGGCGTAACATTCTGCCAACTGGGCAAAAAACGCATCATCGCCCGACAACTTGGCCAAATTGCGGCAACCTGCCTCAATGCTGACACCCGACCCACACTTCATGCTGTTAGTGTCAACCAGCGAAAAGTGGTAACGCCCGTCTATCACATCATACAAAATGTTAGATGATGAGAAATCGCGGTGTAAAAAACCGTCCTCGTGCAAACGGGCCGCATAGCGGGCAAAGTTAGCTATCACCTCGTGTTGCACATCAGCCGTCTTATTAGGCAGCGTGTCCATGCTGTAGCGGTAAGTAGACAGCAGGCTCACAAAGTAAGTGTTTGTGCGCAACAATCCGTGGCGGCAGCGCACAAAGGCTATCGACTCCGGACTCTCAAATCCGCGCTCACGCAGCAGCAGCGGACTCAGATATGCCAGTTTACCCTTCGACTTTTTGTAAAACATTTGTTGCACTTTGCGTCTGAAGGAGGGTGGTCCAAAGCGTTTCACGCAAATGGTCAGTCCATTCACTTTAAGGCTGCGTATCACATTGCGTCCAGAGTGAATGTCGCGTCCTTCGTGTTCAAAGTGTTCTTCGATGTGCGTCAAGTAGTCGCGTAGTGCTTCGTATTTAGGGTTGAGTATGATTTTCATGGGCAAGTGCCTCAACGGCAGTTGTAGTTAGTAATATACGTATATTATATGATGTGAGTCCGGCTCGCTTGGGTGTTATGCCGAACCGCAGCCTATCTTATGCAAAGATAGTGCAAACCGAGCGCAATACAAAACGAAAGGCTTAAAGACTTACGTTTTTATGGCCGAGGTGCATACTTGTTTACTTCATGTATAACAAACCCCTCCCTAAAAACCACATCTTTATTTCACCAAAACGATATCATTGTAAGTATGGCGCCCTCCGTCACACTCAATGTGCAGCAAATAAATACCCCGCTCCAACTTTCGGAGCGATAGCACACCCTGGCGTCCGTTAGCAGACAAAGCACGCTTAACCAATCTGCCGCTTACGTTGTACATGCTCACGCCGAACAAATCGTGGGCCGAAATAATAAAATCGTCACCCTTGCGCCTCACACTGAATGGCTTAGTAGTGGGCAAACAAGTTGAGGTTGATGAAGACCCTGTCACCACATCTTGCTGAAAGAGCGTGAGCACATCGCCCTCACGTTTCAGGTAATAGGGGGCCGCCTCGGGATTGTTCAGCTCAACGTCTTGCCCGTCAAGCTGGCCCATAACTATAAGGCGATAGGTGTGGCCATCGTACCATGGCAAATTATCCTTGCGCAGCCAATAGCTAAATAATGGTACGTCGTAAGATGACGACACGTCAACCTCATCATCAATGCCTTTCACATAAGTCCTTTCTTTCGTTTGAGTGTCTTCGGCCAGCATCGTAATATGTCCGCTGTAACACTTGTCTTCTGATGTGCGCAACGACACGGCAAGTTTGAAAAGAGACGTTTGCGAGAGGTCAACACTGCCATTCTCAATCTTGTCGTTAGAGTCGTCGGCCATGAACACTTCAACCTTGGCCATGAGCGGTTTGTCCTCTGCTTCAGCTACATCAATGTAGGGCACCTCCTTGTCGTGTATATTATTGATGGGGTAAAACAGAGACTCCTCTGCGTCGGCCGAAAGCAGCAACCTCGCTTCGTAACGCCCCGGCACGAGATTGGTGGGGAGTGAAAGCGTGATGGGTATTTCAGCCTCAGAAAATCCTTCTATTTCAGTACATTCGTCCACCCGGGTATCTAACACAACCGCCTGGTGCTCATCAAGCAGCTGCACCCTCATGTAGCAGTCGCGCTGCACGCCATTAAGGTTTTTAACAGTAAAAAAAGCCTGCACCCTGCCACCCTGTTCGGCCGCACCACTGAGGCGTGGCTGTGCCATGAGCTGAAAGTGAGCCTCGTCGGAGCACACCTCAGACACGCGACCTGCATCGTCGGTCAGTTCCACCTCAATGATGGGGGCCTTTTTCATCCTGAACAGGTCGCCCCATGTGCCATCATCGTTACGTGCCACACACACGGGGGTAAGGCTATAATATCCGTTGGCAAGGCCAGCCAAACTCATCTGCACGTGCTGTGGCTGATTTACCAAATAGTCAGTCCCCATAAAGCCATCATGGTCTGCCCCATAAATGCGCTCCGTAAATCCGCCGTTGTCATGGTCGTCAGAATAGGCCACGCGCACAAACTTGCCACTGTCGTTGCAAACGGCTATGCCAATGTCGCCCTTAAAGGGAGTACCTCTGTTTACAAATGAGTTAATCTCAATGGTTTGGAGTTGTGAGGTGCTGAAACTCTTGCCGTCAGCACCCTTGAGCGTGACAGAGCCTCCCTCATTAAACATGAGTTGGGGCGAACCCTCCAAAAGCCCGCGGTCTATATCGGGATATTTACCATTGTTGGGGTGTGCAAGAATGGCCGTTACGGCACGGTTAAAGGCCAAGGGCTTACCCTGAAATTCACCACCGGTTTGTGACAAACTGAGATTGGTGAGCGAATAATAAGCATCGCCTTGCCCCTCCCAGCCAAAATTCATGTGGAAAAGGCCATTCTCGTCAAAGCCGTCGGCCACCCAGGCGTGTCCCGAAGCGGTATTGGCGGGGCGCCCCTCAAGGTAAACGGGACAGCCATTCAGCAACTCCTGCCGCAATATGCTGGCAAAGCGACTTGGGCCCTCCACAGCCCTCGTCACGTATGCCGCAGTATAGTCAAAGTGCTTTTGCAAGGCTTGGTATGCAAAAAGCCCCTGTGTGCCGCTCGAACTGGGAGTGTACTGCATAGATGAGGCTATGCCCACATCGCTCATGAGTTGTGCCACGGCATGCTCCTGTGTGGCGGTGGCGCGCACGGGATAGCGGTAATCGGGCAGCATATCAGCCCAGTCGTAATAAGATTGGCTAAAGTCGGCACTTTTGGTAGTTTGGTCGTAGGTAACGGTATATTCATGCTTGCCAAAGCCGTGTGCGGGCCATTTGTAGTAATACATCATTTGTGCCACGGCAGTGGCCACGCAACCGCTGTATGGATACCCCGTTTGAGCATTGAATGGGTGCGACTGTCCCCACTTGGTTTTGAGCAGAGGCTGCACTGTCTGGCTGAAAGTTGCTGCGCGAGGGCTGGCTTGCGTAGCCACCTTTGCGCTCTCAATGTCATAGTATGCTTGTCTGTACCCCTCTAATAGCCATTTTACACAAGGGTTAGCATTCAGCGTGTCAAGCGTGTTTTCGGTATCGTAAGCCAATATTTCGCCCATGGCGTCATTGCCTGCAACAATTACAAAGCCATGTCCGTGTGCATCATTAAATATATAATAAGGTGCATTGCCGGTGCCATGTCCTTGTTGTTCCGCTTGTGCTTTAATGCTTTTGTTGTTACGCAGCGTAATATACTTTTGGGCAATTTTTGCAGCCCTCTGGTAGTCAACTTGTTCAGCGTCGGCCGCAAATGTGGCAGACATAAGCAGGGTTACGACTATCAGCAGTCGGGTAATAGCATAGGGGTGGTAATGAGCCTTTATCATCGTGTTGAGTACGTTGTTATTTATGCAAGAATAGTATCAGTGCAAAGATAGTTGGTTTTTCAGACAATCGCAAATTGACTGGCTGCATCATGCGGGTAGGGGTGTAAACAAAATTATTGCTGTCTGCTAAAACGCTGGTGACAGAAGTGATTAAGTTCAGAACCCAATGTCAGCACGGTAATAATCCAGGCTATATCACATATAAGCTAAACGTGCATTTTTGTCTACACCCTACACTTTCGTTCGTAATGTATTGAATATCAGCGCAAAAAAGTGTGTAGGTAGTATCAGCACGCTACCTACACTATTTGCACTATTACTTCGTCTGCACTCTGCACTATTGTTCGTAATGTGCTGAATATCAGCGCAAAAAGCGTGTAGACAGTGTATGAACTTTGTCTGCACTGCCTACACCGTATCTGCCTGCGCTTTTGCCATCGGTTTCATTGTCTGCATTGTCAGCACGCGAGAACCTGCATTTTCTGTAACGGCAGACAGAAAAATTTATCATGCCCGACAGAAATTTCTGTCGGAGATACCAAACATTTTCTCTCCCTATACCGGAAATCCGCCCTCCCGTAGTTGTGCTTGCAACTCCGCACCTGCCGCGTGTAGTTTCCGTGTAGATAAAAATTTCATCTGCCTACACACCTAAATGCGTTGATTATCATATAGAAACGCTTCGTTAGTGTAGAATGCACACAATATCGCCTCAAAATGCAGGACGTGCGCGCGTGTGTGCGCGCGTATACGTATATATAGTAACATTCCCCGTGTTCCTCGGCGTCTGCTTATTTGCATACCTGCACATTTGCACATCTGTACATCAGCGAGCGCAAAACGAGCAAATTTTCCCGCCCGTCTGCGCACCGGCAAATCAGCACTTTTGCCCGCCAGCGGGCACAAACGGTCATGTCCGCCGCCCGAGAGCGCAAAATTGCGCGATTTTTTTTGCACGCCGCAACGCGCTGGCATTCAGCGAGTTACGCCCGTTTCAAGAGAAATTCCCGAAAATTTCTCCAAAATTTCTTCGCCAAAAATTTGGTGTGTGTGCCAAAAGTCCGTACCTTTGCACTCGCAAATCAGAAATGAGGCCTACAACACCTCACGAATCTGAAGCAATTCGATCTTTGAAAACATTACATAAAACTATTTTGTAGAGAAGTACAAGAGACAAAATGAGCACTCTTTATATAAAGAGCTGTTCGGGTTAGAAAGTCACTTGTCAATTCCTGAAAGAAATTTCAAGGACAGGTAATGACGGAGTCTTGAGCATAAAAACAGAGAAAACAAACATTAAGATATTACAATGAAGAGTTTGATCCTGGCTCAGGATGAACGCTAGCTACAGGCTTAACACATGCAAGT
>OBCL01000453.1_pt1 | contig 10883 bp, 10 predicted proteins | sample 1495931 | NCBI WGS metagenome assembly OBCL01 (sample SAMN03418275, study PRJEB22391) | human gut metagenome | biome: human-gut; feature: organic feature; material: feces | host: Homo sapiens | place: Tanzania | collected 2013-01
AAAAGAGTCTGCACCTTTTTATCCGCCAAGACCTTTCCGGATATTCGGAAAGGCTGCTTTACCAAACCCATCTGGTTGAGCAGGGGGAGCAGACATTGAGACTCTGGCACGCAGGCATGAAACAACTCTTCTATATCCACCTTCCTTATGAAAGGAGACATAGATTTCGTATTGCTTCCCAAACAAACCTCAATTCTCAATTCTATATGGGCTGGTGACTTATAAGTCTCGTAGATACAAACAAAGCGATATTGGTTCATTATACATTATAATAAAAGGTAAAACTATCTACCATTTTCTTGATTAATCGTTTCTTAAACTCATCCGTGCAACGTGTCTGAACAAATTTCTGGTTCCAACCTTTGATATGACCTTTGAAATTGAAATGGTCAATACGACAATCTCCGCCACAAATATAGCGCAAGATACAGCCCTTGCAAGGCTCTACATTTTCAACAGCAGTATCATTCAAAACCTGTCTCCCTTTGGTCAGAACATCTTGCAAGCTATCGCGATTTACATTACCAAAACAGTCCACCTCATGAATACGATTGCAGAAATATACATTACCATTGGATGAGATAGATAGGCCTCCGAACCCACAATTCCGTATCATGACATTCGGTTCGTGCCCCTCAATGAAGTTAGCATAACCAGCTGTAGGATCCACATACCTTTCAATGGCATCTATCTGTTCATAGTAGCGTCTGTTCTCTTCGTCAGAAAAGGTCTTGCCTCTGCCTGGGAGAATTTTCTTGGTCAGTTTGAAGAAAACTTTATCTCCTACCCTTTGCCTTATGCTATCTACAAAATGCTTATACGCATCAGCAGTACTCAGATTTTCCCAAGTGAATGTTGTTGCAACCGAGGTTCTAACATCCGCCATGGCAAATCGGCATACTGTATCTACTACCTTTTGAAAATGATTCTTGCCACGCACCTTAGCATTATCCTGTTCGGTAACACCATCTATGCTGAACTGAATTTCATCAATACAAGTCTTCAGCCTGAGGATTTTCTCTTCTGTCCATAGCAACCCATTGGAAAGGACCGTAACATTCAGCCCAAGCTGATGAGCAAAAGTAACAATCTCCTCGAATCCGTCATACATTGTGGGTTCACCTCCTGTAAAAGTAACAAATTCACCGTCTGCCTGAGAAAAGTCTCTCAAAACCTCCTTCCACTTTTCTACACTTAATTCATACTCCAACTTAATTCCTGCATTCATGAAACAATGAACACAATGCAAGTTGCAGGCATTGGTAAGATAAACATTCAAGTATTTGGATGCATTGACTACTGTTGCTAATGGAGAATGCCCCACCTGTGCAAAACTTCTGGCATATACTGATGAGAGCACTTTCATGAGGTCAGGCAAAGCATCTTCTTGCTGAGCTTTTTCATACACACCCCCGATTGTGACTCCAGAAATTAACTGATTCAAATATTTCAGTTGGCTATCATTATGCAAAACTATCCAGTTTCCTGTATCTGCAGACAACACCAACGTTTTATGCTCAAAGGGAATAAGCGAGATGTTTTCTGGAAAACAGAGGATATCATCAACCTGATAGCTTCCACTTTTTCTTTTCATAAAATATCAAATGATAAGGGAATCTCTGGCGCATGCCACCAGAGTTTCCCTTCGGGATTTTACAGATTAGTTCTGATTAACATCACAACGCTTGAAGCAATACATGGCTCCTACACGCTCTGTGTCAAAAGAAGTCTTCTCTTCCCATGAAAATAAAATTTTCTTTGTTTTCATTTTTAAAGCTTTAATTATTAAACAATTATTATTAATTATCTAATTCAACTTCGCAGAAATGAGTAAGCAACCTTACTCCTTCATTAATGTCTACTAAAGATACAATTTCATTTGGCGAATGCATATATCTGCATGGGATACCCATGAAAGCAGTCTTAACACCTGTGCCTGAGATTTGCATGAAGTTGGCATCAGTACCTATTGGGCGGGCAAAAGGCTCTATCTGGTATTTGATATTGTGCTGATGAGCCAAATCAATGAGCTTCCTCCCCATCAACTGATCAATATTAGGTCCCTTTGCTATCACAATGCCATTACCCAGTTTTATTTCTCCACTTTTCTGCGGAGAGCAAGTGGGATAATCCGTTGCATGGGTAACATCAATTGCAATGCCCTGTTCTGGATTAATTCCAAGGGTTGCCGTTCTTATGCCGCGTGCACCCAGCTCTTCTTGTACAGAGACTACAAAATATACATCCATAGCAGGCAGCTTGCCGCTGAGCGCCTTAGCAACTTCTATCAAGGTAAGCAGACCCACTTTATCATCTAGAGCCTTAGATGTCCATACCTCATGCTTTAAGCTCAAAGGCTGTGTCTGATAGGTAATATAATCGCCTATTTCAACCATCCTCTCAGCATCCTTCTTATCGTTTGCAGCTATATCTATCCATAAGTCTTCTGCATCATAGTCTTTCGCCTTAGCATCTCTATCCTGAAGATGAATCGGCTTTTTACCTATGATACCAGTAACTATTCCATTCCGGTTATGAATTTCCACCCTTTGTCCAGGCAGGAGATTCGTATCAATGCCCCCTATTTCCTGAAAAGAAAGGAAACCATTGCTATCTATATAGGTGACCATCATCCCCACTTCATCAGCATGGGCTGCCAGCATCAGTTTTTTGTTGCGCTGATTCCCATACTTCAATGCAATGAGATTGCCATAGTTGTCAATCGATAACTCATCTATATAATCTTTTAGGAACATAGCCATCTTTTTGATGATAGCCTGCTCGCAACCAGAAGGACTAGGAGTCATCAATAAATCCTTTAATATATCTTCTTTTGTCATCTCCATTATTCCAAGATTCATCTATTTTGGGGCAGATATCAAGATGCGAGACCTCAGAATATTGCCTAGCAGCCTGCTTTCACCCAATTTTATATTTTATCATTATCGCATATCCTTATCAAGGAATACGACAACTATCAGCAAAGGTACAAAAAATATTTGAAACGAGAAGCATAAATCCCTCTTTTTTTATAAAGATTAATAAATTTCCATCTTATTGAATGCTAAGTAACCATCTATATTTCCATACACCCTCAGAACCGCCTTTATTTCAAGGCGATTCAAGAGATGTTAAAAATAAAAATATGATTGGATTTAACATTTATTTTTGCATAACGCAAGGCAAAAGTGCCACTTTTTCTACTGTACAAACAGGCTTGGCAGTAAGACGACTAACTAGCTCCTTGATGTAACACTCAGGAGATAACTTGTTCATATAACAGCTTTCTATGACAGAAAACATGAAGGCATAGTCAAGCGCAGAATCTTCACTACCGATGTTCAGACAGTTCTTAAGATTCAGCTTGATGTGTCTCATCATTTGTTCTGCCAGGTTGTTAGACAACTCAAGGTTGCCATCCTGCATAATACGCTTTACATTTTCCAGGTTCTCCTCTCGCAGATGCTTAAGTTCCTCCTTATGGCGCTCAGCCTGTTCCTTCATCTGCTGCATATAGAACTCCTTCATATTGTCCTGCTGAGCCTTGAAGAACTGGCGATCCTCCTCACGCTGACGTTCGAAATCGGCACGCAAGGCTTGATCGTGAGCTATCAAATCTACCTGCCCACGATTCGCTGTTGCCATCTCATCCTTAAGACGAGCTATCTCAGCATAAGCCAAACGTAACTTCATTTCGTCATTCATGCCTACAAAGGTACTACTTTTTTCTGACACATGCAAGATTTTTTGAAGTTTTTATAACTAAAACACTAATAATCACGTAGTTAAGCAATCAAACAACATCTTCTTTTATCTGCATTTTAGTGACCATCAAACTTCTCGTTAGAGGCTGTTGCATTTAGCTGAATACCCATGTTTTGCAACATCACTTTTGCAAAAACATTTGCCATATTGCTTTGGTTTTGCATATTCTGATAAGATTCCAAATCCCAAAATAGATAGGTATCCCAAATACCTAAATCTATCTCTTTCTTTAGAGTAGTCATTTTCTCTGGAATTGCCTTTCCATTAGCATCGAAATAAGTATCCCAATTGGTACGTAGTCTAAAGACGCTTATAACATTAAACTCACCTGGGGTAAACAACTCTATAGGAAAATTAGGATGATTAATGACATTATTCGTTTTGTCATAATCACATTTAGAAAAGTCTATATCTACATACTTTTTAGCTACAGCCCTAACTGCCAACAAACGAGAATTGGAAGAGAAATAGGCTTCAACATCTGAGAAAAATAATTCATCACAATTACCCTTATTGATTTGTTCTATCATCAAATTGATCGTATCTCGGTAAATTTCCTCGTGCCCAAACCGAACATGTTCAATACAAAACACATCATCAACAGGTTTTACAATAGGAATACCAAGCTTACATAAAGCAACTAATATTGCTCTTTTCTCTACTATGTTAATCTTATTGTTAAATTCCGAAGCAGCCAAGTCATAAGTCTGTCTTTTCTTTGCATAATTCAAGAAGATTTCCAATGCCTTGATTGCTATACGACGTACCTTGACGATTTTTCGGCTTTGAAATCGGTAAGAAAACCATGCTCCAAAGAAACCACCAGCGATAGCACTCACAACTATAACGACTATTTTAACTAATATAGAAACCATAATATTCCTCCTAATTTTTATATTTGTTTTTTAAAGCCCATTACATACACTAAATGAGTTTGTGTAGGTTTATTTCCACTATGCATACTTTTCGATTTTTCTTGCTATTATCGCAAACTCATTTATCTTATTGTATATCCACATATAAGCAGTACCGTAAGTAGGCGCACAATACGGCTTTCACCGAATACTTACATTGCGAGCCTCCGGCTCTGCTAATATGTTATCGACTGGCATGTCAGGGATTTGCTCCTTGACAATGCTGATATATTTCTCGTTTGTCACTACCCACATGTTCTCGACAGGACAGATTGGCTTCAATCTATCTACTGTCAATTGAATGAGGGAACGGCCCACACCCATCACATCAATGAACTGCTTTGGGTAATCGGGGGTTGACATTGGCCAGAAGCGGCTGCCTACGCCGCCAGCCATGATAATGATTTGTATGTCGTGCATTAATCTTGTTATTTTTACCTCCAAGTTTCCTTAAAGGAAATGTTTTTTTCGAAAACCTACCCGTCCTTCCATATCCTTAAAGAAGGCTCCACCTTTCTTACCAAGCCTCTCTTCCCTCAGGGACGAGAGGATGTAGCTGGCTGCGCTATAGCCTCCGTCAGAGTTTTGGTATCGTCAGCAGATCCTTTGCCCTAAAGAGCTGCCGATAAGTGTCTACGCAACAGAGTGGCTAGCGCATTGAGGTTCATATGCCTATCGCCCACGTGTTTTTCTCTTTGCTACTTACCCTACAGCAGATTCTGATTTCAGCATACCAATCAATTGACCTAGGCGTATGATGAGTTCATCACCTCTAACCTTTTTAAATACTAAGCTTTCTTTTATTTCTTTCTCATTTGTCTCTATGTACTGAATGAAATCAGAAATTGACACACCAGCACCTGGCTTAGAAAAGAGTGACCATATTCGGCAGATGTTCAATTTCATATTAGAGAAAATCAATTCTAAAATCAATCGTTCATCTTCTTTCTTAACTATGCAATCATCGTCTGTTTGAGTTGCATTTGATAAATTATCGAAATATTTGCGCAATAAGGTCTGGATGTTCTCTAGATAGCGAACTACCATCTGCTTGCGTTCATGAGATTCTTGCATCATCAGTGGATCATGCAAAGCTGACATTGTACGAAGTAAATTAAAGAGGGTGTTTTCTAACCGCAACTTATTCTTAAACAATTTCTGTTCTGTTTCTAAGCAAGATAAGGAATCTTTAATCTCACGCTCTTTGTTTTCAATCTGTTCTTTCGATTGCTTATATTCCTCCTCTATTTTTTTCCATTTCTCCTCATAGTTTCTTGAATCCAGATATTGCTTGATACCTGCCAAAAGAAGTATTAAGGATAGTATGGCTAGCCAAAAGCCTACCCATGCATTCAATCGATCAATTCCTATATTGATTTCTGCCTGATATTGACTACGTACATCCTCCAGTACATGTTGGATGGAATCTAATCGCTGAGAATACTCTTGCATCGTAATAGAATCCTTTGGTGTTATCTTAATTGGTATCACCATCTGGGTTCTCTCTACACATACCTTATCTCTCATCGGTTTCTCCGCTTCCCAAAAGAAAAGGATGGCAAGAATTATCAACAAGAGAAATAATAGAAATTGTATTATCGTTATATGATTACATTTACTTTCTTCCATTATTTAAACTATTATAAATACTCTTATAACCATTCTGATTTTTAAGAGATGAATTATATTCTCCTATTTCTTCTAAACGATAGATTCTTCCAACAATCAGAGGAAAATCATCGTTACGCATACTATGCAAATCTTTCAAAGACAAGCCTATATAACCTCGCCTAAATGATTCTATCACTAACTGATCATGTGACAACAATATCAACTGTAGCTCCTTTTCAAATCCATTTTTTAAAACTTGATCATTATAGGTTTTCTTAATAAAATAGGCATAATCCTCTAACTTGATACTATTTTCAAAATCACTGGCATTGAATATATCATCAATAACAATAGGGACTGACACATGATTTTTCACCATCCAATGATATGCGATAGCAATCTTCATAGTTACGCAATATAACTTGAAACGAAACTCATTAAAATAAAGATGAGGGGTTGTTTGATATACACCGCCCGAACGAGCCGTTATCAGTACATTTAAACTACTCAGATTATTGGTGTTTATAAACTCATACTTCTCGCCATGATTTGAGAAATCAGATAATATATTAAGGACACCCGTCCCATATCTATCCAAAAAATCCTTCACTAACAGTGTTTGTATATCTTTTAATATCGTTCCAGTTTCTTCTAGTAAACCTATATTAGACTCTACTTCTTGGTTAAATTCGACACCAATTTTACTTTGCTCTTCTATAGCCTTCTTTTGTTCCTGCCCCAACAATAATATAGTTTCTATTTTACTTTCTCCTTCCTTTATGTTATTTACTTCTTTGGCAAGCCTTTTGTACAGTTTAAACAAGCTCTTATAGATTTCCTGAATATGAAATTTAACTGATTCATGATTTTCAAGTAAAATCGCATGCCCTAAGTCCCTATGCCTAGGCAGTTGTTCGGACCTTTCAATCTCATCCCATTGGGCTTGAAATAAATGATGTGGGACTGTTGGATTCTTGATTGCTTCCAAAGAAGAAGAATATAATTTCACTTCTTCCTCATGTTTATCTGGATCATATTCAACTAAAGCTTTCAATAATTCAGAATATTCTTCCGGCGTTATTGTAGATTCAGTATCCAAACTATTTCTTCTTTTTTCCCACTTTTCCCGTAAACTAGAAACTTTTTTAAAACCTTCCTCCAAGCGTTCGTATCCCATCTGCTTTAATATCCATAGAAAAAGATTTTTATCTTCCTTCATTGTCTGAATATCCAGATCCGAACAGAAGAAAGCTGGAACAGCTAAGAGCTCGTTTGACGCCGAGCTGTTTATAAAATTCTCTTGTAGCTCATTATGTAACTTGTAGGTCAAAGACCATGTCTTTTCACTATAGGAAAACATTTGACCGAATCCAAAAGTGAGATAACTATCTTCATCATTGGTCACCTTCGCAGCATAGCTCGAAGTACCGGTATATATTTTCTCCAGTGCGGTGAATAAAGTACTTTTACCACTTCCGTTATTTCCGATGAGGAATAGTGAAGATGGTCTATCCTTGTCATCTGTAAAAGACAGTCCATAGTGTTCCCTCTTGGGATAAGTGCGAAAACTGGAAAACTTCAAATAGTCTATTCTACAGTCTGGGCTTCCTATATAATCATTAAAAGAAGCATGCTCCTTTATCAAATCTTTCAATCGCGGTTTTGGAGAATCAGACGTGCAAAGGTTGCGGATGATGTTTTGAATATCCGCTTTTTTATCTTTGATACTTTTCTCTACAACCGATAAACATAAAGGGTGCATCATGAGATATTAATGTAAAATGACGTTCTTGATATAATTCTTAATATGAGCAACAAACGTCTCATTTATAAAGGGAGTACCGTGTTCCTGACATTCATCGGAGAGCAAATATTCTTCAAGTACTCCACTCTGCATTTTTTTCAACTCATCCTTATCCATATTTTGAATATATTCCTCCAGTTTAGCCAAACCTAAATCAAAGGGGAGACATATCAAGCAAATCAGATGAAACAGTTGACGAATCTTCCAAAGTGATGATTCCAATCTACTATCTATACAGGAATCAGGGTCTAACAACATCTCTTTAGGCATCTCATACTGTAAAAGTGAATTGGAATATGCAGAAATGATTTCGTCTAAATATTCTTTGTCATGTACACCACCATTCTTCTCATCCAAAATTTTATCCAGATTTTCTTCTATCTTTAGACTCACATATTTCACCTTTTCATCTATATCCTTTACTGAAAACAAATCTCGCAAGAAATAGTTTATCGTGTTCTGATATATATAAAAAAACGATGATGTATTGCCTATCTTTTTAAATATAAGCTGGATATAAGCATCTATATCGGCCACCAAATCCTCACTCAATGTGGTATATAGTGAAAACTCCTTATCAGCAACACCAGGCGAGATTGTCAGCTGCCGATTATCATTCTTAAGAAGGTTCTTACTAACCAAAAAATCTATCAGATTGATTTGGATGGCACGATCTCCTTCATCCATACATCCTTCTCTTCGCTGCTGCAATCCTAACCACAAAGTAAAATCCTCTTTGTTTATCTGCAATGTACATTTATGCTCTTCATTACGGATACGATCTTGAAAGTGAAGAAAGACGGCCGTAAGGATACCTTCCAAATTTTTTCGGAGGACTTTGCCGATTCGCTTATCTTCATCAGTTATAAGCATCTTCTTGAAAACATGAATCACCCATCTTCCCCAATGGCTGATAAGCACATCTTCATTCTCGCCAGTTCTTAAAACTCGCACCCAATTTAAATTATCAGAATTGATTATATATTGAGGAACGATGCTACCATTATCTATCTGAATATCTACCCATTGATGAATCCTAGCATAATTTATATCCTTAGACTCCAGCCTATCCGCATAATCCCAAAGGCTTTTCCACAGATACTGATAGGTATATCCAAAAAGAAGGCGGCTCTGACGGTTCACCTCTACATACCGTGAGGCTCGTTCTATCATCATTGATTGGTTAAAGAACATAGCAGATAAGGCTTCTGATAGAGAAACACTATTTATCACCTGTACCATATTGGTCATTGACAGCGTTTTTGCTTCCTGATTCGATAATCGTGATGACTCAAATACTATGTGATTTGACAACACTTCTTCTCTTTCCGCATTAGGGATAGTAAAATACATTTCCTCTTGCATTACAAGATTCCAAGCCTTTGCGATACTCTCTACCAAGGTTTTATTTCCCACCAGATAATATAGATTGAGCGTATCAAGATGTTGATCAACAAGATCACCAGCCACCTTGCGTAAAGCATCTACCACCTTATCTTTAAAATTCAGAAATGTATCTATAGAAGAAAAGTAATTGAGCAGAACCACACCAGTGCGCACCAAATTACGATTATTGACAGAATGATCTTCGAATTGTTCATCTACCTTGTTTAACAATCCAACAACCTCCTGCCATCTATCGTTTACTGCCACATCTTTTCCAAATCCTACAAATCGGAAAAGCTTAAGATTGGTATTTACCAATTCTGGAGCAATTGCTACTACTGATACACGATTGCCCTTAACAAACATTCTCAGTTTGCGAAACGTAGCGCTCTTGGGTTGTGACAATATCACCGATATACTTGGAATGCCTAAAGAATCATCTATTTTATAAACCTTATCTTCCCCAAAGTTCTCCTTCAAGAGAGATAAGAATAGGTCAATATCTACCTCTTTTGTAGAAGTAAAGGAAAATTCTGGGAATTCTACTTCCAGAGACTTACCTAGACTCCGCAAGTTCTTCATCATTTCCTTGACAAAGAAATGACCATAACCTGGGCGTATCTGTTGATCGGCATAAACTGGTATAGAACCAAAATCCAAAGAATCCTTGTCTTTTATACAAGTATATATGCCTTGGATTTTAACTCTATTAGTCAGAGCAAACATCTTAATATAAGACTCAATCTCATCTTTTAAAGCTAAGACTGTAGAGCCATAATATACCGCATCATCTACGATAAAGATACGATACTCCTTTGTCGATTCCCTGCTAATCTGATCAAACAAAAAAGGCAAGGAATGTTCTGTTATAACAGGAAACTCCTTCAAGCCCTTTTCTTTTCTCAAATATTCGAGAAGTCGTGGACCCTTACGAGATAATGCTATAACAATATCTGTATCCAAAGAAAAAATAGAGGAATTAAGTACCTCTACTAGTTTCTCAAGACTATTTATATAAATCTGTTTATCCATTTAGTAAACCAAGAATACTGCAGCTCACTATTTATCTTCGAGGTAGCCGTACCAGTATTTTTGAATAAAGGTTTGTTTTTTTACAATTATGCGACGGCATAGGATTTTTCGTTACCTTCGCATCCGTACCATCTTCGGATTGAAGAGAAAAGACTATCTGTCTGCAGCCAATTGTTTCTTCCCATAGTTATGTGTTAAAAGCATTTTTCAACACAAGCTAAAGGAACTTTTGCTCTTGTATCACCAGTTTGTTCAATACAGGCAAGAGCTTTTCTATCTTGCGGCACTTCACCTTTTATAATAGAAGTCTATATCGTCGAGGAGGTCATAAGCCTGGTCTTCGGGCATATCACCACCATAACCGCCAGCGA
>OBCL01000460.1_pt1 | contig 10737 bp, 9 predicted proteins | sample 1495931 | NCBI WGS metagenome assembly OBCL01 (sample SAMN03418275, study PRJEB22391) | human gut metagenome | biome: human-gut; feature: organic feature; material: feces | host: Homo sapiens | place: Tanzania | collected 2013-01
GATTACGCTGTCAGACGACGGCACAAGGATAGTGGATAAGGATACTAAGGAGACCTCGGAGAGCGTTGAAAAGACAACTGTCATATACGATGACGAGGATGCTAGCGTACCTTATGTCACAAGCACGGACAAACCGACTGTTTCGGGAGTGCTTGTCGTTGCGCAGGGAGGAGGAAGCCCGCAGATAAACAACGATATTTCTAATGCGGTTTCTGCATTATTTGATGTGCCCATGCATAAAATAAAAATAGCAAAAATGATATCCAGGGAGGAATAAAAGTGAAGAAAGGCAGCCATAAAAATCAGATAATTATTACGACACTTGCACTTCTTTTGGCGGTGGTCGGATACATAAGCTACGATAACAGGGATACCTTTATGAATGCAAGGGATGTGCTTTCCACCGAAATCGAAGCTGTAAATGGTAAGGCGGGGACAAAGGAGCCGGATGAAGGCGGGGATACACAGGTATCGGATGAGGTGGCACTTGAGACAGACTCGACAGAGGAGATATTAAATGCCGGTGAGACAGTGCTGACAAGTGCATCAACAGAGAGTGAGGAGTGTGTGGCACAGGTGAAGCTGGGACGCGAGCAGGTGCGCTCAAAGAACAAGGAGGCCCTGCAGAAGATTATTGATGATGCAGGAGTATCGGAGGAAGAGAAGAAGAGCGCGGTCGATGCCATGGTGAAGCTGACAGAAAACGCACAGATGGAGGAGGATGCCCAGATGATGCTGGAGGCAAAGGGCTTTAAGAATGCGGTGGTAAGTCTCAGTGACGACTGCTGTGATGTGATTGTTGGAAAGGAGGATGTGACTGATGAAAAGAGGGCTCAGATAGAGGACATTATCAAGCGCAAAACCAATATAGGGGCATCAAATATCGTCATATCTACGATGGACTGATACATAAATTTTTAGTATCTTGAAATAGAAACCGTTTTAAGCTATACTATATTCTGATTTTGTTTGGAGGAAATATCAGTGGATAACTTAAGACAGGAAATAGAAAAAAGAAGAACATTTGCAATAATTTCCCATCCGGATGCAGGAAAGACTACTCTGACAGAGAAGTTTCTTTTGTACGGAGGGGCAATAAACCAGGCCGGCTCAGTAAAGGGAAAGGCTACGGCAAAGCATGCTGTTTCGGACTGGATGGAGATAGAAAAGCAGAGAGGTATTTCGGTTACTTCATCTGTGTTACAGTTTAATTATGACGGATATTGCATCAATATCCTTGATACACCGGGACACCAGGATTTCTCAGAGGACACATACCGTACACTCATGGCAGCCGATTCGGCCGTCATGGTAATTGATGCGAGCAAGGGTGTTGAGGCACAGACCAGAAAGCTTTTTAAGGTCTGTGTCATGAGACATATCCCGATTTTTACATTCATAAACAAGATGGACCGTGATGCCAACGATACGTTTGAGCTTCTCGATGACATCGAAAAAGAGCTGGGTATCGCGACATGTCCTATCAACTGGCCGATAGGCTCGGGAAAGCAGTTTAAGGGTGTGTATGACAGAAACAGTAAAGAGGTCATGACCTTTGCTGACACCTTAAAGGGCACAAAGGAGGGCTCTGAGAAGATCATCCATATAGATGATCCGGCTCTTTCTGATGAGATCGGAGAGGAATTTAAAAGCCAGCTCATGGATGAGATTGAGCTGTTGGATGGCGCCAGTGCTGATTTTGACATGGAGCTTGTCACAAAGGGAGAGCTTTCACCTGTATTTTTCGGCTCGGCTCTCACAAACTTTGGTGTTGAGACATTTTTACAGCATTTCCTTAAGATGACATATGCACCGACAGCCAGACAATCCGATATCGGAATGATTGATCCGTTTTCAGAGGATTTTTCTGCATTTGTATTCAAGATTCAGGCCAATATGAACAAGAACCACAGGGACAGAATAGCATTTATGCGAATCTGCTCAGGACAGTTTACGGCCGGCATGGAGGTATATCATGTGCAGGGCGGCAAGAGCTTAAAGCTTTCACAGCCGCAGCAGATGATGGCAGATGAGAGAAAAATAGTGGACAAGGCATATGCGGGAGACATCATAGGTGTGTTTGATCCGGGCGTATACTCCATCGGAGATACACTTACAACATCAAAGGATAAATTTGAGTTTGAGGGCATCCCGACATTTGCACCTGAGCATTTTGCGAGGGTATCGCTTGTGGATTCCATGAAGAGAAAGCAGTTTGTAAAGGGTGTCACACAGATAGCGCAGGAGGGGGCTATCCAGATGTTCCAGGAGTACAAGGGCGGCATGGAAGAAATCATAGTCGGCGTGGTCGGCGTGCTTCAGTTTGACGTGCTTAAATTCAGACTGGAAAATGAGTACAATGTGCAGATCAGACTTGAGAATCTGCCATATGAGCATATCAGATGGATTGAGAACAAGGATGAGGTCAATGTAGATACAATCAACGGAACGAGCGATATGAAGAAGGTTGTCGACATGAAGGGCAATCCGCTTCTTCTGTTTATCAATGAGTGGAGCATCGGCATGACTCTTGATAGAAATGACGGACTTGTGCTTACAGAGTTTGGAAGAAACTAGGTAAGGATTTCAAGGTTGAATTTGGACTTGACGTTAGTGAGAGAATACGTGTATAATGAGGACAGTTGTGAAAGCAACTGTCTTTTTAATTATGTTTATTTGTATATTTTTGAGTATTTTATTTATAGCTGTTTTTAATGGCAGCTATTTGATTCTGTAATTATTCCAATTTATTAGTTGACAATTGAATAGAAGTGTATTATTATAATAACAGAACGAACGTTTGTTCGCGAGAGAATAGGAGATTATTATGGCAAAGGAAGATAAATTAAAAGCATTAGACGCTGCCATCGCGCAGATTGAGAAACAGTACGGAAAGGGCTCTGTCATGAAGCTTGGCGACAATTCAGCCAATATGAATGTAGAGACAGTACCTACAGGCTCATTAAGCCTTGATATTGCATTAGGACTCGGAGGCCTTCCAAAGGGCAGGATTGTTGAGGTGTACGGACCTGAGTCATCAGGTAAGACAACGGTTGCACTCCACTGTGTGGCAGAGGTGCAGAAGCGTGGAGGTATTGCCGGCTTTATAGATGCAGAGCATGCTCTTGATCCTGTATATGCCAGAAATATAGGTGTTGATATTGACAATCTCTATATTTCACAGCCTGACTGCGGTGAGCAGGCACTTGAGATAACAGAGACAATGGTGCGTTCGGGCGCTGTGGATATCGTAGTTGTCGATTCGGTTGCGGCACTCGTACCAAAGGCCGAGATTGACGGAGATATGGGTGATTCCCATGTGGGTCTTCAGGCAAGGCTTATGAGCCAGGCACTCCGTAAGCTCACGGCAGTTATCAGCAAGTCAAATTGTATCGTTATTTTCATCAATCAGCTTCGTGAGAAGGTAGGTGTGATGTTTGGAAATCCTGAGACTACCACAGGTGGAAGGGCATTAAAGTTCTATTCATCAGTACGTCTTGATGTCAGAAGAACCGAGTCACTCAAGCAGGCCGGTGAGATAGTTGGTAACCATGTCCGTGTAAAGGTTGTCAAGAATAAAATAGCTCCACCTTTCAGAGAGGCAGAGTTTGATATCATGTTTGGTCAGGGTATCTCAAGAGAGGGCGATGTGCTTGATCTTGCGGTCAATGCAGGTATTGTCAACAAATCAGGTGCATGGTACGCATACGAGGGCGACAAGATAGGCCAGGGTCGTGAGAATGCAAAGACTTATCTCCATGAGAATCCGGCATTTTTTGATATGCTTGAGGCAAAGGTCAGGGACTTTTACTTTACACAGCCGGAGGATGAGGAGGCTGCAGTACAGGAAGAGTCTGAAAAGGCTGAATCAGAAGAGTAATAAGTGAGCAGGATTATATATGATAGAAATTACCGGATATGAGAATATTGGTAAGGGTAAATACCGCACGACCTTTGATAATGGTACGACATGTGTGTTGTACCGTACAGAGGCCGTGCGGTCCTCTATTATGGAGGGCGCCTTTATCAGTGAAGAGGATTACGAAAAGCTGATAACTGAGGTGGTAGGAAAGAGAGCCAAAAAGAGAGCACTGCATCTGCTTGAGCAGATGGACAGGAGTGAGAGAAAGCTCAGGGAAAAGCTCGCACAGGGCGGATATCCGGATTGCTGTGTGGATGCAGCGATAGAGTATGTGAAGAACTTTCATTATCTTGATGATTACAGATTTGCCGCCACATATGTCAGATATCATCAGGACAGCTTAAGCCGCAGGCAGCTTGAGCAGAAGCTTATGACAAAGGGCATAGGCCAAGATGATATCAATTGTGCCATAGAGAGCGAATATACCGCTGAAGAAGAGAAACATATAGTAAAGCTGCTTGAAAAGAAACACTATGATCCTGATAACTGTGATGAAAAGGAGTTTCGCAGGATATACCAGTTTCTAATGAGAAGGGGCTTTAAGAGCAGTCAGATTCTTTCAGCAATGAAGTCACAATTACCTTGACAATTTGCACCAAAAAGTATAGAATTTAATTGTTGTAATTTGTGAAATACAATGAAAATTTAATAAAGGAGGTGCTCCTGTAATGCTACCGTATATCATTACTGCTGTAGTTTCTATTGTTATTACTGCATTGGTTGTATGGTTTGCAGCCGCTTCATACCAGAAGAAATCTGCTAACTCCAAGATAGGAAATGCTGAGGAGAAGGCAAGAGGAATCATTGATGAGGCTGTAAAGACTGCGGAGGAAAAGAAGCGCGAGTCTATGCTTGAGATCAAGGAAGAGTCGATTAAGGCTAAGAATGATCTGGATAAGGAAATCAAAGAGCGTAGAAACGAGATTTCACGTAATGAGCGTCGTATCGTTCAGAAGGAAGAGAATGTCGACAAGAAGCTCGAAGCTATCGAGAAGCGTGAAGCCGGATTTGCAGTTAAGGAAGAGGAACTCAAGAAGCAGAAGATTGAAATATCAAAGCTTAACGAGCAGCGTTTACAGGAACTTGAAAGAATCTCTGGATTAACCTCCGAGCAAGCTAAAGAATATCTCTTAAAGACCATTGAAGAAGATGTAAAACTTGATACTGCAAAAATGATTAAGGAAATGGAAAACAAAGCAAAGGAAGAGGCAAACCGTAAGGCTAAGGATTACGTGGTTACAGCTATTCAGAAATGTGCAGCAGACCATGTATCTGAGACTACTATTTCAGTAGTATCACTTCCAAATGATGAGATGAAGGGACGTATCATAGGAAGAGAGGGACGTAATATCCGTACTCTCGAGACTATGACAGGAGTAGATCTGATTATAGATGACACACCTGAGGCAGTCATTTTGTCAAGCTTTGATCCAATCAGAAGAGAAGTTGCAAGAATAGCTCTTGAGAAGCTTATTGTTGACGGAAGAATCCATCCGGCCCGCATAGAGGAGATGGTGGAGAAAGCTCAAAAAGAAGTCGACAATATGATTCGTGAAGAGGGTGAGGCTGCCACACTTGAGGTGGGCATACACGGTATTCACCCGGAGCTTGTGCGTCTTCTTGGAAAGATGAAGTTTAGAACAAGCTACGGTCAGAATGCGTTAAAGCATTCTATCGAGGTTGCACAGCTTACCGGCTTACTGGCTGCTGAAATCGGCGAGGATGTCAGAATGGCAAAGCGTGCAGGCTTATTACATGATATAGGTAAGGCAGTAGATCACGAGATGGAGGGTTCACACATCCAGCTCGGTGCCGAATTATGTAAGAAATACAAGGAGTCACCACTTGTGATTAATGCAGTAGAATCACATCACGGTGATGTTGAACCGGAGTCACTTATTGCATGCCTTGTGCAGGCTGCTGATACAATCAGTGCGGCACGTCCGGGTGCAAGAAGAGAGACTTTGGAGACATATTCAAATCGTCTTCAGCAGTTAGAGGACATTACAAATGGTTATAAAGGGGTAGAGAAATCTTTTGCTATTCAGGCAGGTAGAGAGATTCGTATTATGGTAGTTCCTGAGCAGGTCAGCGACGCCGACATGGTTATCATGGCCAGAGATATATCTAAGCAGATTGAGTCTGAGTTAGAGTATCCGGGTCAGATAAAGGTTAATGTAATACGTGAGTCACGTATAGTGGATTACGCAAAGTAGAGCATTAGTGTATTGTCGGTTTGACATAATAACATGTACATTTGAAAAGGCTTCGTATGAAGCCTTTTCTTTTTGCTATATTCACAAAAAGTGATAATAGTACGTGACAAAATTGGTAAAATGTTATAAAATAATAAATGTAATATTTAGTAACTATTCAGTAGTTTATGGTTGCAGTATTTATAAATATTACTAGGGAAAACTATATAATAACAATATCATATGGAGGGTTTTACAATGCAGAGATTTACATTACCAAGAGATTTATATCACGGAAAGGGAGCACTTGAGGCATTAAAGAGCTTTGAGGGAAAGAAAGCTATTATCTGTGTGGGCGGAGGCTCAATGAAGAGATTTGGCTTTTTAGACAAGGCCGAGGCTTATTTGAAGGAAGCCGGCATGGAGGTAAAGCTTTTTGAGGGAATCGAGCCTGATCCGTCAGTTGAGACAGTCATGAAGGGTGCGGCTGCCATGGAAGAGTTTGAGCCGGACTGGATTGTAGCTATCGGTGGAGGCTCACCTATAGATGCAGCTAAGGCTATGTGGATTAAGTACGAGTATCCGGATATCACATTTGAGGATATGTGCAAGGTATTTGGTATTCCAAAGCTTAGGAAGAAAGCACATTTCTGTGCTATTTCATCTACATCGGGTACAGCAACAGAGGTTACTGCCTTCTCAATCATCACAGATTATGAGAAGGGTATCAAGTATCCAATCGCAGACTTTGAGATTACACCTGACGTTGCAATCGTAGATCCTGAGCTTGCAGAGACAATGCCACAGAAGCTTGTCGCACACACAGGAATGGATGCCATGACACATGCTATCGAGGCATATGTATCCACAGCCAACAGCGATTTTACAGATCCGCTTGCACTTCATGCAATAGAGATGATACAGCATGACCTGATTGATTCATACAATGGCGATATGGCAAAGAGAGATGCAATGCACAATGCACAGTGTCTGGCAGGAATGGCATTCTCCAATGCACTCCTTGGAATAGTTCATTCCATGGCACATAAGACAGGCGCAGCTTTTGCAGATTACGGCGCACATATCATTCACGGAGCAGCCAATGCAATGTATCTGCCAAAGGTTATTGCTTTCAATGCAAAGGATGAGACAGCAAAGGAGCGCTACGGAGCAATAGCTGATTTCATGAAGCTGGGTGGAGAGACACTTGACGAGAAGGTTGAGCTTCTTATCAAATACTTACGCGGCATGAATGATGACCTGAATATACCACACTGCATCAAGAATTACGGAGCAGACAGTTATCCGACAGAGCAGGGCTTTGTACCGGAGGAGGTATTCCTTGAGAGACTTCCTGAGATTGCAGCAAATGCTATCCTTGATGCTTGTACAGGCTCAAATCCACGCCAGCCAAGCCAGGAGGAGATGGAGAAGCTTCTCAAGTGCTGCTATTATGACACAGAGGTTGATTTCTAATCAAAACAGCGGCTCTGAATTTTAATTATTTAGAAGGTAAACAGGAAAATGATTGATGAAATGAAACGGCAAAAAAGAGAGCTTGTATATAAGGGTTCAATACTCGATATATACAAGGATACAATGCAGTTTGCAAATGGCAAGACAGAGGAGTGGGATTTTGTCTCACACAGAAAGGGAGCTGCGGCAGTGCTTCCGGTACTCGATGACGGCAGGATAATCATGGTACGCCAGTACAGAAATGCTCTCGAGAGAGAGACAATAGAGATTCCAGCCGGCTGCAGGGATTTTGTGGGAGAAGACACAAGGCTGTGTGCAGAAAGAGAACTGAAGGAGGAGACAGGCTACAGCTCTGATGATATCTCATTTTTACTTTCACTTCGCACAACAGTAGCGTTTTGCGATGAGGAAGTAGATGTCTATCTTGCCAAAAACCTGAAAAAGGGCGAGCAGCATCTCGATGATGCCGAGTCAATCGATGTAGAAATATACACCCTAAAGGAGCTGTGCGACATGATTTATGCAGGGAAAATCCAGGATTCAAAAACAGTCAGTGCAGTCCTTGCCTATAGCAATATGATTAAATAATAACATACAAAATAATAACATACAAAATAATAACATACAAAATAATGCAAGCCACAGGATATTTATTCCTGTGGCTTGTGTTTTGCAAAAATAATGTGCTTATAATCCGCGGCTTAAGAATTCATTTCTGCAATATCGTAGATAAGCTTCTTTGAATCCTCCCATCCAAGACATGGATCTGTGATGGATTTTCCGTAGACATGCTCGCCGATTTTCTGGCTTCCCTCCTCAATATAGCTCTCAATCATAAGACCCTTGACAAGTGATTTTATATCAGATGAAAGCTGCCTGTTGTGCATAACTTCCTTAGCGATACGGATCTGCTCCTTAAACTGTTTTCCGGAGTTGGAATGGTTGGTATCGATGATAGCAGCCTGATTGACAACATCCATCTTGTCGTACATTTCGTGCAGACGGATTAAGTCCTCGTAATGGTAGTTTGTTGTAGTGTTGCCATGCTTGCTGACTGCGCCTCTTAAAACAACGTGTGTCAGAGGATTTCCTGATGTTTCAACCTCATAGCCTCTGTAAACAAAATGATGTGGGTGCTGTGCGGCATAAACAGAATTGAGCATGACAGAAAAATCACCACTTGTAGGGTTTTTCATGCCACTTGCCACATCAAAGCCGCTGACGGTGAGACGATGCTGCTGATCCTCAACAGAACGGGCACCGATTGCGACATATGAGAGGAGATCCTCAACATAGCCCCAGTTCTCAGGGTAAAGCATCTCATCTGCACAGGTGAGTCCGCTCTCTGCGATAGCACGGATGTGCATCTTTCTCATGGCGATAAGACCCTCAACCATGTCGGGAGCCTTCTCAGGATCAGGCTGTGATGCGATTCCCTTGTAGCCCTCGCCGGTTGTTCTTGGCTTATTTGTATATACACGTGGGATGATGATTACGCGGTCCTTTACATCCTCCTGAATCTTTGTCAGGCGGCTGACATAGTCACAGACGGAATCCTCATTATCGGCTGAACATGGTCCGATAATGACAAGAAATCTGTCATCCTTTCCGCAAATGACATCTGAAATCATTGCATCACGCTTGGCTTTGAGCTCGGTAAGCTCCTTTGACAGAGGATATTCTTCCTTAATCTGTGCAGGAGTTGGAAGCTGGTTTAAAAATGTGAAACTCATAATACTGCTCCTTATATAAATAGTAATTTTATTAATTAAAATGGTATATTATAATGTCGTATTGGGAAAAGTTTCCAATATATAATAATGCCTGAATAGTTAAATAATAAGATAAATGAAATATATTGTCAAATTTTTATCAATTATAATAGTATGTATAAAAAGTTATAATAAGGAAAAGGAAAAAGATATTAATGGAAAATAAGCTGTAATAAAAACTAAAAGGCTATTAATGAGTAAAAAGTAACATTGAAAAAATGTAAAAGATGTGATATAAATAGTTGGTAACTTTTTTGTGACCGTAGTTTAATGGATAAAATTCCGGACTCCGACTCCGGCGAGTGCGCGTTCGATTCGCGTCGGTCACATACTTTGATTTTAATATGTTGGGTTAATGGAGGAATCACATGAAGGACTTTTTTAACAAGGAAACATTGGATAATATAAAGCAGTTTTGCTCAGAAAATAAAAAATACGTTGGAGTGGCAGTAATTCTTATAGGACTTATACTGATGCTTATAGTGGTTGTCGCAGGAGGCAATAATGGCAGACACTCTGATACAGAGTCTGAGTCGCAGGCTGAGATTTCAGTAAAGGACTTTGAGTTTGAGAAGGATTATACAAACGATGCAAAGGATGATATCAACACTCTACTTGCTGATTACTACAAAGCATATGTAAGTGATGACCTCGATACACTTGGTAAGCTTGCTACACCTATGAGCGATAACGAGAAGAGCTATATCGGTGTTGTCAGCCAGTATTATGAGTCGGTCAATGACATCACACCTTACACCAAGAATGGTTTGAAGAAGGGCTCATATTTTGTATCTGTCAAAAACAGCATAAAGTTTACAGGAGTTGATACACAGGCACCTACACTTGATTTCTTTTATATAGAGACAGGCAAGGACGGAAAGCTCTTCATAAACAATGTATACAGCAATTTCAATAGAACATACTGTGAGAATGCACTTGATGACGATATTATGGAGCTTATTTCTAAGTATACTGCTTCATCTGAGTTTGCAGACCTGCATGAGGAGGTACAGAAGGCATATGAGCAGGCGGTCAGTTCTGATGCCAACCTAAAGAATATGCTTGAGACAACACTCACAGGTGCCATAAAGCAGTGGTACACATCGTCAGGCATTGCCAATTTAAAGAAGTCTGATGCAGATACACAGACCACAGAGGCAGATACACAGCAGGCCGAAGATGCATCAGAAAGCGGTGATCAGCAGACTACGGATGCAAATGCCGGACAGAATGCAGACCAGCAGACTACGGATGCAAACGCAGGACAGAATGCAGACCAGCAGACTACAGATGCAAATGCCGGACAGACCACAGATCAAAATGCTGCAAATCAGCAGCCGGCAGAGCAGCCACAGGCACCGGCTGAGTATCA
>OBCL01000463.1_pt1 | contig 10708 bp, 9 predicted proteins | sample 1495931 | NCBI WGS metagenome assembly OBCL01 (sample SAMN03418275, study PRJEB22391) | human gut metagenome | biome: human-gut; feature: organic feature; material: feces | host: Homo sapiens | place: Tanzania | collected 2013-01
GTGTGGATGGCCCGGTGCTGGTGCATGTGCTCACGAAAAAGGGAGCAGGCTATGGTCCGGCAGAGCGTTATCCTTCCAGATTTCACGGTGCAGAGCCGTTTGTCATAGAGACAGGGCTTCCAAAGAATAAGCGCATGAAGGCCAATTACACAGATGTTTTCTCAACAGTCATGAAGAAGCTGGGCGAGAGAAATTCAAAGGTGGTTGCGATAACGGCTGCCATGGCAGAGGGAACAGGGCTTCGCAGATTTCACCGCAATTTCCCGGAAAGATTTTTTGATGTGGGAATAGCCGAGGCACATGCCACGACCTTTGCGGCAGGTCTTGCAAAGTCAGGACTTATCCCGGTTTTTGCGGTATACTCGTCATTTTTACAAAGAGCGTTTGACCAGATACTTCACGATGTGTGCATACAGAATCTGCATGTCATCTTTGCAATCGACAGGGCAGGGCTTGTAGGCAGCGACGGAGAGACACATCAGGGGATATTTGACATATCATATCTGTCGGTCATCCCGAATATGACAATCATGGCTCCGAAGAATAAGTGGGAGCTGTCCGATATGATGAAATTTGCGGTGGCATATGACGGTCCGATTGCACTCAGATACCCAAGGGGTGCAGCCTATGACGGTCTCAAGGAAATCAGGCAGCCGATAGAGCTTGCAAAGAGTGAGCTAATCAGAAAAGGAAGCACGGTGGCTATCATGGCACTCGGCAGTATGGTAAAGACTGCCGTTGACGCGGTAAAGCTGCTTGAGGCAGAGGGAATCTCTGCTACACTTATCAATGCGCGTTTTGCAATGCCTTTTGACAAGGAAGCAATAAAGGAGCTGCCGGTTGAGCACAGCCTGCTTGTGACCATGGAGGAAAACGTGCAAAGCGGCGGTTTTGGTGAGCATGTAACGGAGTATGTCAAGACTAACGGCATTGCTCTAGAGGTGCTAAATATTGCACTTCCTGACTGCTATGTGGAGCATGGCAATGTCGAGGTGCTCAAAAAGGAGCTGCATGTGGATGCCGAATCGGTGGCTAAGCGCATAATAGCAGCATTATAGATAGAGGTAACATACAGTATGAAAGAAAGATTAGACGTATTACTTGTAAACAGAGGCCTTGCACCATCAAGGGAAAAAGCAAAGACCATGATTATGGAGGGCAATGTTTTCGTAAATAACAACCGTGAGGATAAGGCAGGGAGCACATTTCCCGATGACTGCAATATAGAGATTCATGGAAAGACACTGCAGTATGTGAGCCGTGGCGGGCTCAAGCTTGAAAAGGCTATGAAGCACTTTGATATCACGATGGATGGCAAGGTGTGCATGGATATAGGTGCCTCAACAGGCGGTTTTACAGACTGTATGCTCCAAAACGGTGCTAAAAAGGTGTACGCCGTGGATGTCGGATATGGACAGTTTGCATGGAAGCTGCGTCAGGATGAGCGCGTGGTGTGCATGGAAAAGACCAATATCAGGTATGTGACACCGGAGAATATAGATGATGAGCTTGATTTTGCATCGGTTGATGTGTCGTTCATATCACTGACCAAGGTATTAGGCCCTGCAAGAGCGCTGTTAAAGGACGGTGGTGAGATGGTTTGTCTCATCAAGCCACAGTTTGAGGCAGGCAGGGAAAAGGTCGGCAAAAAGGGTGTGGTCCGTGACAAGAGCGTGCATGAGGAGGTAGTAAACAATATCATATCTTTTGCACTTTCAAACGGATTTAGCGTGTTGGACCTTGAGTATTCGCCAATCAAGGGACCGGAGGGCAATATAGAGTACCTCGTACATATCAAAAAGACAGATGATCCTATAAAGGAGGATTCAGTGGATATTCATAGTGTGGTCGAGGCCGCACATGGAGAGCTGGATAAAAAATAGACTATGAAACATTTTGTTGTGATAGCAAATGCCTATAAGGACAGGGATTTTGCACTTACAAATAAAATAGTGGCATACATAGAGCAAAAGGGCGGCACGGCAAAGGGGCTTATGAGCAATGTCGAGGCAATATCCGACAACGAGTTTGAGCTTGAGGATATACCACAGGATACGCAGTGTATTCTTGTGCTAGGCGGTGATGGTACCCTGATTCGTGCGGCTACAAGGGTGGAAACACTTGAGATTCCGCTTATGGGAGTAAATCTCGGCACCCTCGGCTATCTGTGTGAGGTGGAGGAAGCCACGGTATTTGATGCTATTGATTCGCTCATGGCTGATAAATACATGACAGAGGACCGCATCATGCTCACAGGGCATAAAAGAGGCAGTGAGACCTCGAGAGTGGCATTAAATGATATAGTCATCCACAGAAAGGGCAATTTGCAGATTTTAAGCCTCAATGTGTATGTAAACGGTGAGTTTTTAAATAATTACCATGCCGACGGCATCATTGTTGCGACTCCGACAGGCTCTACAGGCTACAGTATGTCGGCAGGAGGCCCGATTGTGGACCCGAAGGGCGATATGATACTGCTCACACCGAACAATGCTCACAATCTCACGTCAAAGAGCATTGTGCTTTCAGGCGATGATGAGATAGAGATAGAGATTCTAAGCCGCAGGGAGCAAAACGATGAGCTGGCATGTGTCAGCTATGATGGCGATACCATAGCAGAGCTTGCTGTAGGAGACCGTTTTGTTATTTCCAAGGCAGCAAATTATACAAAGATATGCAAGCTTCACCAGAGAAGCTTTTTGGAGATACTCCGCAAAAAGATGGGAAATTATTCATAACACATATAAGGATTGTTATAATGAATAGTTACGAATAATATTTATGAGGTGACAGGACATGAAAACAAGCAGACAATCCAAGATAATAGAGATAATTCAAAAGAATGAAGTAGAGACTCAGGATGAGCTTTCAGCGCTTCTTGAAAAGGATGGTTTTCGCGTGACACAGGCCACAGTATCCAGGGATATAAGAGAGCTTAAGCTCACGAAGATTCCTACTGCAGGCGGCAGACAGAAATACGCTGTGATAACAGATGCACCTGAGAATCTTTCTCAAAAATACGAGAGAGTGCTCAGAGAGGGCTATTTGTCGATGGATATGGCTCAGAATATCCTCGTTATAAAGACAGTATCGGGAATGGCAAGCGCAGTCTGTGCTGCAATAGATGCCATGAAAATGAGAGAAATCGTCGGTTCGATTGCCGGAGATGATACAATCATGTGTGCAATCCGGACTGTTGATGATACATATGTGGTGATGAAAAAAATCCGCAGAATTGTGGAATGATGTTACAGGAATATCAGAATTATATCTGAGCTGTAACAAAAAATAACATATATCGTCATGCCTGGGAGAGGAAGGAGAAAATATGTTACAAAATCTACATGTAAAGAATCTGGCACTCATAGACGAGTGCGAGGTTGAGTTTTCCGACGGACTAAATATACTGTCGGGAGAGACCGGAGCGGGAAAATCTATCATCATAGGCTCTATCAATCTGGCACTTGGTGAAAAAGTGCAAAAGGAGATGCTAAGAGACAATGAAAAGCCTGCTTTTGTGGAGCTGATTTTTTCGGTTGAGGACCCAAAGATTATAGAGGCCTTAAGGGAGCTTGATGTGGAAATCGAGGACGGATGCGTGATTTTGAGCCGTAAAATCACACAGTCGCGTGCAGTCGGCAGGGTGAATGGTGAGGCCGTATCTGTTTCGCGAATGAAGGAAATAGCCTCATATCTCATAGATATCCATGGTCAGCACGAGCATCAGTCACTTTTATCAAAGAAAAAGCATCTTGATATACTTGATGAGTACGCAAAGCAGTCGCTTGGCGATAAAAAGCAGCAGCTTTCAGCCTCATACAAAGAATACAGGGCGCTTAAGGATGAGTATGAAAAGTCCAATATCGACAATGAAGACAGAAGCCGCGAGCTGTCATTCCTCGAGTACGAGGTGAAGGAGATAGAAGAAGCAGCCCTGGTGTCTGGTGAGGATGAGGAGCTTGAGGCGCAGTTTAGGAAGTTTTCAAACGGAAAGAAAATCATGGAGGGCGTAAATGCTGCATACTCTGCCACAGGAGGCGAGATGGAGAGCGCATCAGAGCTTATTGGCAGGGCAGTAAGAGAGCTGTCACTGGTATCAGGCTATGATGAGGATGTGGAAGCCTTGGAGAATCAGCTGTCGGAGATAGACAGTCTGCTTTCTGATTTCAATCACGAGATATCAGGGTATATATCGCAGGCTGAGTTTGACGAGGAGACCTTCTATGAGACACAAAAGCGTCTGGATGAGATAAATCATCTAAAGAGCAAATACGGTAATTCAATTGATGATATACTGATAGCACTCAATGAAAAGAGGGAGCGTATCAGTGTCCTGAATGATTACGACTCTTATTTACAGAAATTAGAGCAGCAGCTTGCAAAGAAGGAAAAAGAGCTGGCACAGATATCGGATGAGGTATCGGAAATCAGACAAAGAAGTGCTGTAAAGCTTGTGTCGGAAATTAAATCAGCACTTAATGATTTGAATTTTCTTGATGTACAGTTTGATATGCAGTTTGACAGATTGCCGGACTATACAGCAAACGGAATCGATGCGCCTGAGTTTCTCATCTCCACTAACCCGGGTGAGCCGCTTAAGCCGCTCGGCAGGGTGGCATCGGGCGGAGAGCTGTCACGTATCATGCTCGGCATCAAGACGATCATGGCAGAAAATGACCACATCGAGTCACTTATCTTCGATGAGATTGATTCGGGAATCAGTGGACGTACAGCTCAGATGGTCTCTGAGAAGATGAATGAGCTTGGCCGCAACCACCAGATTATATGTATCACACATCTGCCACAGATAGCAGCTATGGCAGATGCACATTTTCTTATTGAGAAAGCAGTAGAGAACAAATCCACGGTTTCAAGGATTCACAGACTCGATGATAAAGACAGCGTGGCTGAGCTTGCCAGAATGCTCGGCGGTGCAAAAATCACGGATACCGTGATGGAGAGCGCACGAGAGATGAAAGCGCTTGCCATGGAGAAAAAAATCTGACATTATCAGTTTACGGCGCGGTTGATTACAAGTATGTCACCTGTGGTCAGCCGTACATTTCCGTTAGGGATGATTACCTGTCCGTTTCTTTGGATCATTATGATAATCTCATTGTGTTTTTTTGATATTTCAGACAGCAGTTTATTGTTATATCTGCTGTCTTTTTCTATTATTTTTTCCACCAGCTTTATGCCATGTATCTCATCAGGTGTGATAGCGCTCAGCACGAGCACATCGTTTTGCAGTATTATTGTTTCACCGTCAGGTATTATATTCTGCTCACCTCTGCGGATAAGCACAATCAGTGTCTCCGGCGGCAGCGTCAGGTCCTTTAGCTTGTGGCCGCACCACAGATGATTTTCAGGTATGGTAAGCTGTATGAACTGGATGTCTGCTTCCTCGGAGTAATCATTGAAGGTCTTCATTACATCGGCTGTTTTATCGAGCATATCAAGCTTTCGCGATATCCATGGGAGCATTGAGCCCTGAAGCAGTATTGAAAAGAGTACCATCATAAAAATTATGTGGAAGGTGTCGAGGTCATCATTGGTGGCTGTATATGCCATGATGGAAAACACGATGGAGGCTGCTCCTCTTAAGCCTGACCACGAGACAAGCAGCTGCTGTTTAATTTTGCTGCGAAAAGGTGTGAGCACAAGTGCTACTGAAAGAGGTCTTGCCACAAAGGTAAGCCATATAAATATTAAAAGTGCCGGTACTATGACCTGTGGCAGCTTTGACGGGAAGGAAAGCAGACCGAGCAGGAAGAAAATAAGCATCTGCATGAGTCCTGTTATACCGTCAAAGAAATTTACCAGATTCTTTTTATTTTCTATTTCAGTGTTTCCGAGTATGATGCCGACAATATAGGCGCTTAAGAAGCCGTTTCCATCAAAGTAAGCAGGCAGGGCATATGATATCAGTGCTATTCCCACCATGAAAATGGCATCAAACCCTGCGCTTTTGAAGCGTATATATCTAAGTAATACGATGGAAAGCTTTGCAATCAGAGCTCCGAAGAGTATGCCAAAGGCAAGCTGTTTTACTATGAGTATGGCAATATTTCCCGCACTCGCGCTGCCCTGGGATATGGCTATAAAGGCAACGGTTAGCATATAGGCACATGGGTCATTACTGCCGCTTTCCACCTCAAGAAGAGAGGCTGTATTATACTTCAGGTTCAGCTTTTTTGAACGGAGTATGGAGAAAACGCTCGCCGCATCGGTTGATGAAATAAGTGCACCGATGAGGAGGCTTATTTCCCAGCTCATATGCAGGGCAAAGTGACAGAACAGTCCTGTAAGAAAGCAGGTGATAATAACACCGATGGTGGACAAAAGCACAGCCTTGACGGCAACAGCCTTTGCACGCTGCCAGTTGGTTCCAAAGCCACCGTAGAACATGATAAAAATAAGGGCGGTAGAGCATATCTGTTCGGCAAATGCGTAGTTGTCGAAATCTATCTTCATGATGCCGTCAGAGCCAAAGAGCATGCCGAGCACGATAAAGGCTAAGAGCGCCGGAATACCTATGCGGTTTGAGACTCGGTTTAGCAGGATACATAGGAAGATAACTATTGATGTGATTAGCAGGTATGTATTCATGGAATCCCTCCTTTATTAAATGGTGATTTAAGAATTACAAAGTAATTGCTGTATTTATTTGTAACTGACAATATGGAAATTATATATGAAATTTATAATAAACATATAAATATAACGAAATTATATAGGAAAACACCTAAGCTGTCAAACTATATCGTTTTTCTCAAAATGATTGGAATAGTTACAATGATATAATAAGATAATAAAAGAATAAAAAAAAATGACAGGCGCATACTAACCAAAATGGAGGTAACAGTATGCGGAAGTTTTTTGGAAAATTTGTGAGTGTCACTCTGGCGGCAGCAGTGATAGCTATGTTTGCGCTAAGCAGTGATGATAAGTGGTGCAGCAGGGTAGATAAGGCATTTGATGAGAGTGTTTTAGGCAGTTTTTTAAGCGAATCAAAGGGAGACTATGGGAGATATGCGACAGGTCTTTCAGGACAGACGGCGAGTGTATCGGCTGATTCGGGCGAGAATGGCGAGAATGGTGGAAATGACGGAAACGGTGGAAATGGTGGAACAGGACAAGTCATAGGACAGACAGCAGATACTGCGCCTGCTGACAGAGATACGGACAGTGATTATCAAGAGACCGGCAAAATATGTGATAGCACAGGCGTTGAGGGTGTATATGCCTGCGGCAGACTGACCGGTATATATGAGCAGACAGAGGGAGTACTTGTTGTGAATACGACAGAGGTGACAGACGAGGATGGCAAAAAAGTCAATCCGGCAGATAAAAAGGTGAAGTGTGGTGATTATATTTTGTCTGTAAATGGGCGCACTGTGGCAGACAAGGAGGAGCTTTCTGAGGCTGTGAATGACATAATGAAGGAATATGATGAAAACCTGGACGAAAGCTTAAAAGATAAAAGTAATGAGGATAAAATTAAATCAGAAATTAATAAAAGAACAGTGGAAATAAAATTCCTTAGAGGCGGTGAAGAAATGTCAGCGGATATTGCGCCTGTCAGGATGGACGATGGCAGATACTACATGGGAATATGGGTGAAGGACGATCTGGCGGGAATCGGTACTATCACTTATTATACAAAGGACGGCCGTTTTGGTGCGCTGGGGCATGGAATCGGGGACGGAACACAAAGTGGCAATCTCTTGTATGCAAACAGCGGTGATTTGTACAGCATGAAGCTTACCAAAATCAAAAAGGGAAAGGCAGGCACGCCGGGAGAGATAGGCGGAGTGGTGTATTTTGGCAAAAAAAGTCATATAGGCACACTTGACTGCAATAGTAATCTGGGAATTTACGGACAGCTTGACAGTGATGAATTGTCGGAATATGCCGCAGAGGATACGTATTATCCGGTTGCCTGCAAGGATGAGATACACACAGGCAGTGCACAGATGATATCGGAAATATCGGGAAAACTGGAAAAATATAATCTGGAAATAACAAATATAGACAAAAAGGCGACAGATACCAATAAGGGAATGGAGCTTAAGGTGACAGACGAAAGGCTGATAGAGCTTTCCGGTGGAATAGTGCAGGGCACATCCGGAAGTCCTATCATACAGGATGGCAAAATAATAGGAGCAGTCACCCATGTGTTTGTCGATGATCCGACAGGAGGCTATGGCATCTGTATTGATGAGATGCTGTAATTACTGCTCCATCCTGCGAAGCTCCGGCAGAACAGTGCTAAGCATGGTTACAAAGCAGATGCTTCCGCCAATCACGTTTGATACAGGCTCTGCCATAAATACACCGTCGGTTCCCATACCAAAGGAGTAAGGCAGAATATATGTCAGCGGTACAACGATGAACACCTTGCGAAGCAGGGAGAAAAATATAGCCCGCTTCTTTTTATTCAGTGACTTGAAGGTGGTCTGTCCGATGTACTGCAGATCCATAAATATGAATGCCGCAAAGTAGATATTTAAAGCCTTCACCGCATCATCCATGAGTGTGGCATCGGAGCTGAAAATAGCAATCAGGGCATGAGGGGCAAGTATAATCACACTCCACATGATAGCTGTGTACAGAAGCACGAGCAGTCCCATAGTGAAAATGGATTTTCTCACACGGGCAGGCCTTTTGGCGCCATAGTTGTAGCTTAAAACAGGAGACGAACCCTCCACGATAGCATAAATTGGAGTCTCTACCATCTGCCTGATGCTTGATACGATGGTCATTACCGATATGTACAAATCGCCACCAGTCACTGAAAGCACGTTGTTGCAGCATATAGATACCAGACTGTTGGTGAGCTGCATGACACAGCCGGAGGTTCCTAGGCTTATGATATCCTTTGCATAGCGTGTATTTTCACTAAATTCAGAGAGCGTCAAAAGCCGCACCTTAAGCTCGGCCTTTTTCCTTAGGAAGTGAAGCACAAAAAGAGCAGACAGAGCCTGTGAAATGATTGTAGCAATAGCCGCTCCCTTGATGCCAAAATTAAATCCAAATATAAAAAGTGGGTCAAGCACCAGGTTAGCAATGGCTCCGATTGCCACGGACAGCATGCCTGTGGTGGAGTAGCCCTGAGCGTTGATAAAGGGATTCATGCCTGTTGAAATCATGGATGGTAGTGTTCCGAGCAGATAAATGAGCAGGTATGGGAGTGCATATTTAAGTGCATTCTCAGATGCACCAAAGAGTGTTAAAAGGGGCTTTGCAAAAATCATGCACAAAGCTGTAAAAATGACTGCAAATGTGCAGACCATTGTAAAGCTGGTATTCATTATAGTATTTGCGGCCTTGTCATCACACATGCCTCTTTTTATTGAAAAAAGCGGAGCACCGCCGCTTCCAAAGAGATTTGAGAACGCGATTGTCAGCATTATAATAGGAAAGCAGAGCCCCACGGCACCGAGTGCAGTAGTTCCGACATCAGGTATGCGGGCAATGTATATGCGGTCCACTATGTTGTACAACAGGCTTAGAATCTGCGCTACCAGCATGGGCAGAGCAGCCTGCAATATGTTTTTCTTTATCGAGTCGTTATCGAAATCTATTTTTTTCATAAGTTACCTCTTTTGGATTTGCTTCGTTCATTATATCACCACATATAAAAAAATCAAAGGCTCAGCCTGTTTTGATATAGATTTTATTTATGACAAACTAAAAGAAAAATATATTTTACAATGACAAAAAACTACAGTAATATAAGGACTATATTATTACGAATTCTGAAATGATCATATATACCGGAGGATAACATGAAGATTACACAGATACATACAAACAAACCACAGTCACTTTCTTTCGAGATTTTTCCACCAAAGAAGGAGGAGGACTTTAAAAATATCGACGAGATGCTTGAGATACTCTGTGATTGTCATCCTGAGTACATCAGTGTGACTTTTGGCGCAGGCGGCAGCTCAAACAATAACAAGACAATAGAAATTGCAAAGAAGATAAAGAACCAGTACCATGTGGAGCCGGTAGTGCACCTTACATGTCTGTGCTATAACAAGGCAGAGATAGATGAGTTCACCAGACAGCTTTCATATGAGGGCATTGAGAATATCCTCGCTTTAAGAGGAGACAGAAATCCAAATGTGCCTGCAAAGGAGGATTTTCTTCATGCAAGCGATTTGATTAAATACATAAAGGATACCACAGGCGATCAGTTCTGTATCGCAGGCGCGTGCTACCCGGACATCCATCCGGAGGCAGGTAACAAGGTAGAGGACATTAAGAATCTTAAGAAAAAAGTTGATGCAGGAGCAGAGCTTCTTTTATCGCAGCTCTTCTTTGACAATGATACCTTCTTCAATTTCGCTGAGGACTGCAGGCTTGCAGGTATCAATGTGCCTGTTATCCCGGGCATCATGCCTTGTATCAATGCGGCTCAGATTCAGAGAATGGTCACAATGTGCGGTGCCAAGTTCCCTGAGAAGTTCCAGAAGATTGTCCACAGATACGGAGACAACAAGGCAGCACTTTTTGATGCCGGAATGTCTTACTGCGAGAGCCAGATAATTGAGCTCTTAGCTAATGGTGTGGAGGGAATTCATCTTTACACTATGAACAATGTGAGAGTTGCAAAGCGTTTAACAGAGGGAATCAAGAACCTTATTTAGGACTTTTAATAGTACGGAACGCATGCCCCGGGTACCATGGGCGCACACGT
>OBCL01000464.1_pt1 | contig 10699 bp, 8 predicted proteins | sample 1495931 | NCBI WGS metagenome assembly OBCL01 (sample SAMN03418275, study PRJEB22391) | human gut metagenome | biome: human-gut; feature: organic feature; material: feces | host: Homo sapiens | place: Tanzania | collected 2013-01
TAGGGACTTGCACCCGTTAGATAATGCTCATGCCGAGCGTACTAAAAAAAACAACCACGCTGCATCTACTGCGGCGTGGCTATCAATTAATAGTAAAGTGATGACTATAAGTTTTTATTCTTTGAGAAGGTATTATTAGGTGATTGTTTAAAGGTATATACCGCTCTCAAATCATTTTGATCATTCAAGCGAAGTTGTGTCAATATGGTCTCAGTAGGTCGTTATGATGATATGTGATAACTTTAACGGCTGCAAAGATAGTGCTATTTTATTTCATATCAAAATTTTTCCTTACAAATCTTTTCTAAAACCCTATATTTTAACACTTTAGAGACAAAATGACATAAAAAAAGGGAGTATAGACCAACATCCTACCCCCTTGTTAGTATTTTTTTGATAAAAGTCAATGCTCTGCTTACACTTTTTGACGTGCATCAATATTGGTTTTATATGCACCAACTTTAATTTAGCATGTATCAATATTGTGTTTTCAATCACTGACGATTGTTTAATTTTTGCATTTCCACCTCTTTCACCTTCTTGAACAGCTGCGAGGCAAACACAAGGTCGTTGAGCTTATCGTTGGTAGCCCCCATCACATCATTCTTAGTACCCTGCCACTCCTTATGGCCCTTGTAAATGAAGATAATGTTGTCGCCAATTCCCATCACCGAGTTCATGTCATGGGTATTGATGATGGTGGTTATGCCGAAGTCCTTGGTGATGGACGAGAGCAGCTCGTCAATCACGAGCGACGTGTGAGGGTCGAGACCCGAGTTAGGCTCGTCGCAGAACAAATACTTAGGATTAAGCACAATTGCACGGGCTATGGCCACACGCTTCTGCATACCGCCCGAAATCTCGCCAGGAAACTTATGCTGAGCATCGATAAGATTCACACGGTCGAGACATTCCTGTGCACGGTGAACACGGTCGCGATAGGTCATATTCGAGAACATGTCAAGCGGAAACATCACGTTCTCCAGCACCGACAGCGAGTCGAAGAGGGCAGGTACAGATGCAGTGGTGTCGTCCCATCTCGCGGCGCATCTGCACCTTCACGTCCTTACTCATTGCCACGAAGTTGCGGTTGTCGTACAGCACCTCGCCGCTTGTGGGCGTCAGCAGTCCTACGAGGTTCTTCATAAGCACCGTTTTGCCGCTTCCGCTCTGGCCGATGATAAGGTTGGTCTTGCCGTCCTCAAACACGGCGTTGATGTCCTTGAGCACTTCCTTGTCGCCAAACGACTTGCAAAGATGTTTTATTTCAATCATAACGATTAATTCTTTTTTTTTAACTGAGTAATTGGGTGAGGAACACGTCGGAGAACAATATCAGCACGCTCGACGACACCACTGCATCTGTACTCGCCTTGCCCACCTCGACAGAGCCACCCTCGACAGAGTAGCCGAAATAGCTCGACACGCTCGATATGATGAAGGCAAACACAAGGCTCTTGATGATACTCATCCACATAAACCAAGAGTTGAAGGAGTGCTGCAAACCAAGCGTCAGATCTTCGGGCGAGAGGATATGTCCGATGTAAGCCGTGCCGTAGGCTCCAAGAATACCAGTAGCCGAAGAGAAGATGACGAGGAACGGCATCAGTGTGACGAGTCCCAATATCTTCGGCAATATCAGATAGTTGGCCGAGTTAACGCCCATGATGTCGAGAGCGTCAATCTGCTGCGTCACACGCATTGTGCCAAGCTCCGAGGCAATGTTAGAGCCCACCTTTCCGGCAAGAATCAAACACATGATACTCGAAGAAAACTCCAACAGCAATATCTCACGTGTGGTGTAGCCCGACACCCAGCGCGGCATCCACGGACTCTGGATGTTGAGCTTCATCTGGATGCAGATAACGGCTCCTATGAAGAACGAGATAAGCAGCACAATGCCTATGGAGTCGACACCAAGAGCCGACATCTCCTTGACATACTGCTTCATAAACATGCGCATACGCTCTGGACGAGAGAAGGAGCGGTCCATCAGTATCAGGTATCGCCCCAACGTGTTTAAATATTTCAATATCAACATAATCTTGTGTGATTTAGTTTGTATGTGCAAAAGTAACAATAAAAAGGTAAAAACTAAGCATTAGGTTTGAGTTTTTTGTTTTTTTGATAAACTCGAAGCCCACAAGAGTATATGTCTTTTGATTTTGACCATTTGACAATGACAATTTCAAAACATATATTCAGCAGAATTTAACATTAATTTTAGGGTCACGAATAATAACTTAAAATAAATAGCGTATCTTTGCAGAATAATAAAAAAGAACGGAAATGAACGAAAATGAAATAGACGACAAGCCACATTGCATGGTGCTTCGCACAGAAGGACTGGTGAAACGCTACGGCAAGCGCACAGTGGTGAACGATGTGTCGATAAACGTGAAGCAGGGAGAAATCGTAGGTTTGCTCGGCCCTAACGGAGCCGGAAAGACCACATCTTTCTATATGACCACCGGCCTTATCGTGCCAAACGCCGGACATATATACCTCGACCAACAGGACATCACCGACTATCCAGTGTACAAGCGAGCACGTGCCGGCATCGGATATCTACCGCAGGAGGCAAGCGTGTTCCGCAAGCTCAGCGTTGAGGACAACATCATGGCTGTACTTGAGATGACCAAACTCTCGCATAAGGAACAGTTGGAAAAGCTTGAAAGTTTGATAGCCGACTTCAACCTGGGCAAGGTGCGCAAGAACAAGGGCGACCAACTGTCGGGTGGCGAGCGACGACGCACAGAGATAGCCCGATGCCTTGCCATCGACCCTAAGTTCATAATGCTCGACGAGCCGTTTGCCGGTGTCGACCCTATCGCCGTTGAGGAGATTCAGCATGTGGTATGGCGACTGAAATACCGCAACATCGGCATCCTTATCACCGACCACAACGTGCAGGAGACGCTGACCATCACCGATCGCGCCTATCTGCTCTTCGAGGGACGCATCCTCTTCCAGGGCAAGCCTGAGGAACTGGCAGAGAACCGCATCGTGCGCGAGAAGTATCTTGGCTCGACATTCGTACTGCGCAAGAAGGACTTCCAGCTGATTGACGAGCAGAAGCGCAAGCGCGATGAGGAACGTGAATTGCACGACTAACATACATTATTAATATATAATGTGTCAAACACATACGACCATTAAAGTTTTTTACGACCATAAATCACAATGAAATATTTACTCGTATCAGATATTCACGGATGCCTGCCCACGCTTGAGCAGGTGCTCGACTTCTACGCCCGCGAGCATTGCGACATGCTCTGCATCCTTGGCGACATCCTCAACTACGGTCCGCGCAACCGCATACCCGAGGGCATCGACCCAAAAGGTATCGTTGAGCGACTGAACGCTATGAAGGACCAAATCATTGCCATTCGCGGCAACTGCGATGCAGAGGTAGACCAAATGTTGCTGGAGTTTCCCATCATGGCAGACTATGCCCTCGTAGTAGACAACGGAAGAAGACTGTTCCTGACACACGGACACGTGTACAACGAGCAAAACCGCCCTACCCTCGCCCACGACATCTTCGTGTATGGACACACACATCTGTGGAAGCTCGAAAAGACGGAAAATGGTGGGGTCGTATGCAACCTTGGCTCAATAACATTCCCTAAAGGCGGCAACGAACCAACGTTCGCCACCTACGAAAATGGGCTTTTAAAGGTGCATAGACTCAATGGAGAGACCATAAAAGAGCTTTTTTTAGGCGAAAAGTAAGTTTTTTTGAAAAATAATTGGCAAAAAATATTGCCAGTTAAAAATAAATGCGTACCTTTGCACCCGCTTTAAAAGAGCAACGGGTGGTTACCAGAGTGGCCAAATGGGGCAGACTGTAAATCTGCTGGCTATGCCTTCGGTGGTTCGAATCCATCACCACCCACTTCATAGCGCAAAAGTTTAAGAGATTAGGCACATCATTTATTGGTGTGCCTTTTTTCGTATTTACCCGCAGAAGCGCGACACCGAAAGCCACCGTCAATATGTCGACTTCCAGTATGTGGTGAAGGGAAACGAGCGTTTCGGACTGCTTGACCACGTGACGAGCAAACCCAAGGCTCCCTATCGCCCCGACATCATCAACTACAACTATGATGTGAGCAAGACCAAATTCGTGGACTCCACCCCCGACCGCTTCCTCATCTTCTTCCCTGGCGACTGGCACATCGCAAAAATCAAGACCGACAAGGAAGACCAGAAAATACGCGTTGTGGTAGTGAAAGTGGAATACAAGGAGTAAAGAAAATCGAGAAGCTAAAGTCTGGGACTCTTGCTTCTCGATTTTCTGTTTTATACTTTTAGCGCAACGCGCCTACAATCAGATTATTTCAATCTGAAGATACTCAGCGAGTTTGCCGGAATCTCCACCACAGTACCATTCGAAGAAGTCGTTACAAATGTCTCTGTAGGATAGATGTTCGTCGGGTTGTCGATAGTATTCTCCTCCTTGCCGTTCTTTGCGGCGAGGCGAATCAGCTTGCCCGAAGATATGGTCTTGCCCTGCAGACGTATGTCGGCTGTAGTGTTCTCGCTGCTTGTGTTGGCAACCTTAAGAATCACCTCACCGGTATGCTCATCGAGCGTGGCAGTAGAGAATACACCCGGCAAAGTGTTGGCACGAAGCTTTGTGGCGAATACCTGCTTGCCGTCGAGACTTGCGTAGACGCTGTCGCCCACAACCTTAAGCTCAATGTCATACCAGCGGCCGGTCTCTATCTTACCCGACACTGTGGCTGCCTGACCCTTTGCTCCATCCACAATCTGCTCTATGCCGTGCTGGGAGTTGTTCCAACCACCAAGGTTGAGCCAGCAGTAGTTTTTCTCGTCTACATAATTAAAGATGATCATGAAGCCCTCATTGCCCGAGTCCTTACGCGCTCTCACCTTATATATATAGCCATCAGCGGTAATCTCGCCCGGATTCAGACGGATGCAGCTCTCGTCATTCGAAGTCTGCTTTATCACTCCACCCTCAGCTTTCCAGTCGCCATGCACATCGGTGGGAAGTTCCTGAAGAGTCATAGGCAGAACCTTGCCATTGGCGTCGGTATAGCCCTTGTCCTCAAACGATGCCTGGGTAGCCCATGTGCCCATGCCCACTCGGCATACGGCAGGCTTCACTTGTGCCTCGCCATAGGTATATGGACTCTCCTGCTTTACGTTGAGCACACGTGTGCCCACGTTGTTAGCCATGACATTCTGCACATAGTAAGAGGGTGTGCCAAACACCTTGTCCGAGGTGAACTGAATCATGTCGGGAGCCCACATGCGGTCGTTGAGATTGGCAAAGATTGGAGCGTAAGAGGCCATAGTAACGATGTCGCTGTTATTCTCGATGCCCATCATATATACAGCTTCGCCAAGGGCAGCATCAAGCGAACCCATATTGCCAAAACCTTGTGTGACAGCATATTCGCCCACATAAATCTCCGAACCCTTGCGATTGTAATTGTCATATTTGCGGAAGTTCTCGGCAAACCAAGCCGGATTGCGGTAGTAGTGCTCGTCGAGCAGTTCCACGCTCTCCTGGCTGTCCCATGTAGGATTGTCGTCGCCCCAAGCCACCACGTTACCTATAAGGTGCATGTTGGGATATTTGGCAAGCACGGCATCCTTGAACTTCTTGAAACGCTCGTAGTAGTGGTCGCTCTGCAAGGCAGGGTCGGGCTGGTTGTTCTCGTTTCCAATCTCAAGATATTCAATGTTGTATGGCTCCGGATGACCGTTCTTGGCACGCAAAGCACCATATTTGGAAGTCACGGGACCATTGGCATATTCCAAGGCATTCATACACTCGTCAATCCAAGGCTGGATGCTGTCGACGGGAGTCATGCCACCATGCCACAAGCCCACGTTAACCACATAGAGAGGCTTGGCATTGAGGTCCTCGGCAAGCTGGAGATATTCGTCGAAACCCATACCGTCGCTTGTGCGGTAGCGCCAGTTTACGTTCTTATGACCAGGACGTTCCTCGATAGGACCAATGGTCTTTTCCCAATGGAAGGCATTCTCAGGCGACTCCTGTCCCTCGACGTAGCAACCTCCAGGGAAGCGCACGAACTTAGGATGGATGTTATAGAGAAGCTGGGCGAGGTCGGGACGCAAACCGTTTGGACGGTTCATGAAGGTTGGCGGGAAAAGGCTCACAACATCCAAGGTCACAGTACCCTTGCCGTCGAGCACAAGCTCAAACTGCGCCTTGGGGTCGTTGGCGTTGGCTGTGAGTTCGGCTGAATACTTAGTCCACTTCTTGCCTATTGCTCCATCAACAGCAGTCTCAGCATAAACGGTCTTGCCGTCGGCACTAACAAGACGCGCCTTCATGCCGCCCTTGTATTTGCCCATAGCCCAGAACGAGAGTTTGTAGGTTCTGCCCTGCACGGAGTTGATGCCCCAGAAACCTTCGTTGATGACAGAGGCTGTGGCAGAGGGAGTTGCAGCTACAGTCACTTGCAGAGCCTTGCCCTGAGCGTTGTTAAGCAGAGCCTTACTCACGAGCTGAGTGGAGATTGTCGCACCTTTGGCAGCAGCTGTGCGCCATGTGGGGATAGCCGTGTCGCTGTCCTCGAAAGAACGGTTGCTGATAAGCTCAGCATAGAGTCCGCCGTCGGCAGCATGGTTGATGTCCTCGAAGAAGATGCCATATAGATTAGGCGACACCTTGACGCCAGGGTTGGAAGCGTCAACATTTATTTTAACTTGGGCGTTGGCTGCGAGTGAAGAGGCAAGCAACGCGGAAAGGAGAATATTGCTACGTTTCATTATCTTTTTTTTATTATTTTTATACGTTAAAATACTTTTCTGTTATGAAATAAGTTAAAGCTTATTTCTGTCTTTGTATAAGTTAAAGCCTTGGCCAGCCGTCGGCTGTCCACGTTATTTTCTTTTGGATGAGCAATGGAGCGCCGTTCTTCTGTATACTGTAGCCATGACATACAAACCAGTCGCCGTCGGCGAAAGAATAGGCAGAGCAATGACCTGCGGCCTCAAACTCGCGCTTGTCGCCTTCAATGAAGATTGTGCCACCACCTTGTCTCATGTCCTTACCGTTGCGGTCGAGATAAGGACCAGCCACCTTCTTGCTTCTGCCCACAGCCACACGATAGTTGCTCTTTGAACCACGGCAACAGTAGTCCCAGCTCACAAACAGATAGTAATAGTCGCCGTGCTGCATGATAAACGGAGCCTCAATGGCGTTGGTTCCAGCAAACTGAGATGTGGGGTTTGGCTCGGCAGTAGTGTCACCCTCGGCATGACGGCGAGCTATAGTCACGGGCTTTGCGCCACGCTTCACGTGCATAGTGCGGTCGAGCTGAACCATCTGGATACCATCCCAGAATGAGCCCCATGTCATCCATGGATTACCCTTCTTGTCGATAATGATGTTTGGGTCGATGGCGTTCCAGTTGTCACGGTCGCCCTTTGAGGCAACCACGCAACCCTCGTCCTTCCATCCGTCGGCATTGGCGAGCGAGGTGTTGCTGAGCAGACCAATAGCCGATGTGTTCTTGCCGAATGTGGAGCAAGAGTAAGTGAGATACCACTTGCCACGATACTTTATCACATCAGGAGCCCAAATATGGGTTTCAAATCCGGGAACACTGTCGCGTGTCCATGCCGGAATCTTGTTGTTGGGCAACACACCATCAGGCTTTATGGTCCAATGCCGACGGTCGGTAGAAGTCATCTGCGTAATGCCATGACCCGTGCAGTAGAGATAATACTTACCGTCCTCAAAAGCCATCACAGGGTCGTGAACCATCGGAGTGTCAACGGCAAGAGGGGTTGTCTGCGCTTGAGCATGGGCAATATTTACGAAGGGGACAGCGGCAAGCGCCACTGCTCCTAATAAGTATTTGCTGAAAATCATAAGAGATAGTTGTTATACTGAGAGTAGCTGTTGCAGGTACGGCTTAGAGCCGTACCTACATTATTATATATAATTACTTGTTGAAGAACTTGCGTCCGTTAACTACAACGATGCCCTTGTAAGAGCTGTCAACCTGCTGACCGTTGAGATTATACCACTTGCCGTCGCTCTCAGCCTTCTTGGTTATGACGAACGGAGCATCAATGCCAGTAGAAAGGCTTGAACCGTCGATGTAAGAGCCTTCGTTGACGAAGAAGAGAACAACGCTGCTCTGATTCTCGGTGAGCTTCATGCTGAACGAGTAGTTGTAAACCATCTTGGCAGTTGTAGTGATAGTTGAAGTCATCTTAACCACATTGCCTGAGGTAAACTCCACATTCATGTCAACCAACGAACCATTCATGTCGTCGGCGAAAGTATCCCAGTTGTAGTCGCTGCTGAGAGTGAAGTCGACATTGGAAGAGTTGTCGGCAGTATTGCCACCAGCAGTGGTAAACCATCCGTAGTTGTCGTTGCGAAGCACGAAATGCTCAGCATAACCGGCAGCACCACGCTCGGCATTGGCAGCCACAAGACACCAGTTGTTCCAATTTTTCTGCTTGTTACTGTAGTTGTAGAACTTAAGCTCAGCCTTTCCACCCTTCTTCAAAGTGAAGTACTTGGTAGAGAAGTTAGTCCACCATGTAGCCGAAGTGTTCTTCTGCATCGACTCTGGATAGTAGACGGGAGCCTCATCCTCTGCTTCAGCCTCAACAACAAATGTATAGTCCTTGGAGTATGCATAGTTGTCCTTTGTCACAGTCATAGTCATGGTCACTTCGCCCTGACCTCTCACCTTGCCGTCGGCTGTGAGAATCGACTCATCGCTTGAAGTCCAAGAGATGTTGGTGCCAAGCTTGCCCTCAGTAGGCAATATTGGGGCCTCTTCAAGAACAGTACCGTCGTCGAAGGGAAGGGCTATCTTATTGACTGTATATTTGATAGCAGCCTTGGCGTCAGCCTTTACAGCCCATACCTCCTGCTGCTTGGTGTAAGACTTCTGACCCATTGTTGTAGAGCCACTTGACGAAGACAGGGCAGAGATGGCAATGGCAGGAATGTTGGTATAGTCGATGGTCTGACGAACAAGCACTCCACGATAAACAACTCCATCGATGGTAAGGTTGATGAAGTCGGTGCCTGCTGTGCGCTGCCAAGTGCCTTCCTCGGCACCAGAGATTGTGCCGTCAGCATTGATACGGATATTTACTGGAATCTCAAAAGCCTTGCCCGCCGTGTTCTGTCCGTATTCATGGCGGAGGAACTGGTAGTCGCCAGCAATCTCGCTATCAGCGATGGAAGCGTTTGTTGCAATATCGTTGTTGGTGATGGTCTCGCCGTCAAACTCAAACGGAGCAGCCATAATCCAACCCTCATCGTTGAGGAAGAGCTGATGAACACGCACCTCATGGCCCTCGCCACCATTGCTGAAACGAGAATGATAGACCACGAACGAGCGGCCTTGCTTGTCGATGAAGGCAGAGTTGTGACCCTGGGCTATCTCAGCACCAGACATAGGATCCCACTTATAACCGCCAAAGAGCAACACGCCACGGTTGTCGGCTGTGGTGGAACTGTAGTTCATGAGATAACGGTTGAATATTGCTGATGTGCCGTTGCAGTCGACGTATGGTCCTTGAGGATTGTCGGAGCGGAACACACGCATCTGATAGCCACCAGTACTTGTCAGTCCGCCGTAGCTCATGAAGAGGAAATAGTGAGAGCCTATCTTCTCGATGTAGCTTGCCTCACCCGACACATAGTAGCCACCAGCTATCTTCTTGCCGAAGTAAGGGTCGCTTGTGGTGTTGGCACTTGCAGAACCTGGAGTGGCAGCCTTGCCGTTCACCTCATACGGGAAGGTATAAGTATAGTCGCGCAAACCGTTGCTCTTGTCGAGCTTCAGCATGAAAATGCCACCCGACCATGAGCCGTAGCTCATCCAGAGATTATCATCATCATCGTAGAACACGCATGGGTCTATGCAGTTGGGCCAGAACGAGCCCCACTTGTCACCCACATTATAACGCTGTGGCAAAGAGGTTTCGCCAGTAGCTATTGCGAAATCCGTGTTCTTCCAATCCTCGGCAGCAGCATAGGAGTTGTGGGCGTATTTACCAAAGAAACCTGAGAACACCACCGGACCCTGATATTTCCACGGTCCCTCGATGTTGTCGCTTGTGAAGCAGACAATGCTTGAGCACCAGTTGTCGCCATTCAGACTCATGTACATGCACCACTTCTTCATCGTCTTGTTGTAGATGACATCGGGTGCCCATTGCATTCCCTTCACGGTATTGCCATTCTTCTGCCAACCGTGAGCGTCGAAATTGCCGAAGGTGACGGTTTTGCCCGTGCAGTCCTTCACCGATGTTATGGCGTGGGTGCTGTAGGCGTTGGAATAGTTTACAAGATTTCCGCTTGTGTTGCAGAACAGACTGTTGGTGGCGGTGGCATTGCTCTCGTCGGCCTTAAATACAGTCCAGTCCTGATAATTCAGCTCGGCTGTGGTCTTGCCCTTGCCCAAATGCGAGCCATATATATAATATGTGGGCGAGGAAGGATTGGAGATATCATCAATCACGATGGAAGGGTCGTGGCAAACGACACGCTTGTTGTACTGGCGTGAGCTGTAAGCACCAGTAAGGTCGGCGTCGCTCAGTTGGGTCTGTGCCGAGGCTGACAGAGCTGACAGAGCAAATATGGGGAGTAATAGATTTTTCATATTTAGGGATAAATTGAGAAACCCCACCCAACTACGTGGTTATCCTCCGC
>OBCL01000465.1_pt1 | contig 10689 bp, 8 predicted proteins | sample 1495931 | NCBI WGS metagenome assembly OBCL01 (sample SAMN03418275, study PRJEB22391) | human gut metagenome | biome: human-gut; feature: organic feature; material: feces | host: Homo sapiens | place: Tanzania | collected 2013-01
GCCTGCCATACACCTAACAATCATTTTTTCTCTCCATTATTCTCATTTCACACTCAAGCCACTATGACACAAAGAGTTAACATGAACGTAAAAGCATTTTGAAATAGAGAAACAAAATGCTTACCTGCATTTTTATAGGGGTACTGAGTAGTTCCCCCCATAGCTCAAATGTTAAAAAAGAAGGGAAACTACAAAAAAACAGCCTTCAAATTTGCTTATTTCAAAAATTTTCTCTATCTTTGCCCACGTCTAAGAATTGGCTGAGAGCCCCCTAGGGAGGGTGGAGGCAAGGAAAGGACATATATACATAAAAGGCGTAACTGAACGTTTTGCATTTGACGATGTGAGAACTTCGCAACTTCCAACTGTCTGTCAAAAACAAAGCAACGGGGACGCCCCAAAGGTGGTATTGTATATAGCCGCGAACTGGCGTCGGGCGATTTTTTGGTCGCCCGATTCCTAATGGTGAATTATATAATGACACGGCGTGGGGCTTTCAGCGTTGTTCGTTCCGACAGACAAGGTAATGCGAAGACCTTCACATCGTGGAACGAACGACAGAACTGGCTCCACGTTTTTTTGTATATATCCAGGAAGAATAATTAAGAACCAGTCAAAAGGGAGCTGTTTTGACTTTATGCTAAGAACTATATACAAAGATGAAGAAAAAGTTATTTTTGCTATGCTGCTTGTTGCCATTGTTGACTTCATGTAGTACCTTTAAGGAATATATCAGTCCAGAACATCCTTTTATCATGTTGGCTTTTGGCATTGCCATATTGGCTTTCTGGGTTGGTGTGTTCTGTCTTCTTTTAAAATTTGCAGGACTGATAGTAAGAGAGATTTTGCTTTTCTTTCTTCCTTTCGGAATTCATAATAGATAAAATATGATAAGTTATGAAAGAATATTGTGGAATTAAATATGTAGTGGCGATTTTGTTCTGCTGCTTTTCGCTGATTGCAAGTGGCATGAGCTATAGAGTTCAGACGAACGGCCAACTCAATATGAGGGTTAATCCGACCGTAGAGGCTTCTGTTGTTGGAAAATTGCAATCTGGTGACATAGTGGAAAGCAATTCCGAAGTTGACGGCAATGGTTGGATTGAGGTAAGTTATCAGGGAATGAATGGCTATGTAAAGGCCAACTATTTGCAAGAGGTAACAGACGATGCTGGAGAAAAAGAAAAAATCATGGATGATGGCAGTATGTTTGCGTCTATGGTCAATACGTTGTTAGGTGCTCCTGCCAATGGGTCAAAGAAATTGGCTTATCTCATTCTTGCGGAAATACTTGTCATGTGGTTTATAGGAAAATTCATAAGAGGTTTATCGTTCTCACTTGAAGATACCTATACCTACGCTGGAGAATGGTTGAAATGGACTACTCCTATTATCATGTTAGTGACAAGTGCTACGATTTTTTATTATGTAAAATCCATGGGAGCTAATTCTCTTTGGTTCCTGCAGCCTTCTGTGGTGAAGTCATGGTGGTATGTTATTGTCAACATTATCTTTTTCTTCTATGCCTTTACCAATCTGATCTTGTTTTTCCTCAGAACGATTGGTGATTTGGCGGAGTGCTTTGAATGTGACAGTATCAATATCAAGGTTGGAGTCATCGGTTGGGGGCTTGGAATTATAGGTCTAGTCGTTTCTTTCTTGTCCTATGGGTTATTCGGAAAAACTTGGTTTGACTATATATTGTGGTTTGAACTAGTGGTGCAAGCCATTCAGGTTATTATAATAGTATGTAGCATTAAGAAAAACAAGGCAATAGGAATCGTGTTTAGTACTGTCGTTTATCTTGTTGGCTCTGCTGCCATTGTTCTTTTGGCATTGCCATTGGCTGCTATTGCTACATGTGTTGCTATCGCTTTAGTCGTAATTTGTTTCCTTCCAAAAGGTGTTGACGTAGCAGTTAGTGCAAATGCAAGAGAAAACTCGGAAACAAGCCCACAGCAAGATGAAGAGTATAATCAGGTGATTAAGAACGGTGGTGTATTTGGTTCAGATATAAAGGCCAAAGACAGTGGCTTTACATCGTTACAAGATGAAAATGGAAATATTTGGGATAGGAACGATGATGGAAGCTATTCCAAGAGGTGAGATATAGCTCTTGGCTAAACATAAGAGGAGAATCATACTCTCACGCTCCTCTCATGTTTTGTCAAGCACATTTATTAAACAGCACAGAATAAGGAGAGTTTATAGGTAAAAAATATATAGTTATGGAACAAAGTAAGGTTACATTGTTGAAAGTAGTAAATGGTTTTTTATTATTTTTTCTTTTTGGCTTGATAGTAGGTTGTAGTTCTAAACCAACAAAATCGAGCGGTGATGCGAATGATACCGTATCAATTACTAAGGACACTGTTGCAAAGCCAAGTGCCAAGGAAATAGTCGCAGAAACATTTGGCGTGGACTTGGGACTTAGTGTAAATTGGGCAGAATGTAATGTCGGAGCTTCAAAACCTCAGGAATTTGGATTGCTTACATCTTATGGTAATGTGGATGGACGCATTACCCCCGCTCCTCCTGCTGTCGACATTAGTGGCACTCCACATGATATTGCCAGGGTAAAACTTGGTAAACCATGGCGCATGCCTACTTATGACGAGCTGCTTGAACTTATGAGCCAATGTACATGGGCTCATGAGAAATATAAAGGTGTACCAGGTATGAGAGTGACAGGTCCTAACGGCAATTCTATATTCTTACCAGAATGTGGCGGTTATATTTTGGATGAATCATTGGCTAGGCAACTGTCTAAAATCAAGAACTTTGATCCTACGGATTGCCGTGGAAGCAATAGTGATGAATCATATTATTGGGTAGGTACGACCAAAGAAGGATTATTTCCTTTCTTGAAGATTGAGAATGGCGGCAATTCATATAAATGGATGCTTACTATTCAGGGTTGTGAAGCCTATGCTGTTCGCCCAGTGGCAGACAAATAAGAATGTCACTTCTTCCCTGTATGGATACTGTTAGAAAGATAAATCTGTTATAATGACAAGAACTGGAAAAATGAGAAAAATATTGTTTTTAATCATGTGTATGTTTGCCTTCTTGGCTAACATGCAAGCTGCGAAATATGACGACGTGACAGTGGATGGTGTGAAATATCGTGCCATCACGGATTCTACGGCAGATGCATCCATCGCAAAAGAGCAGCCTGTTATCACCATTGTGCCTTATGTGAAAATCAAAGGAAGAACATATAAGGTGGTGAACATAACTTATACTGAATTAAAATATAAGAAATGCGAAAGTATAATTGCTATCAATTTACCAAATACGTTAATAAGACTTGATAATTTAAGTGGTACAAGTATATCTTCAATAGACATACCAAATTCTGTTCAAGAAATAGGATCTGGTGCCTTTATGTTCTGCCATAAGTTAAAAGTAGTCAAAATCCCTTCTTCTGTAAAGAAAATGAACCAAAATGTTTTTTATGGATGTTCATTGGATGAAGTTATTATTCCTAATTCTGTAAATAAAATGGGAAGTGGGTGTTTTGAAAACTGCAAGATAAGCAAACTTACTCTTCCTGATATGGAACCAGTCTTTGAAAAACACTATGGTACTCTAGGAAAGGATACTGAAGGGTTGGGCATCGAATGCACGATGTCTACAGTGATAAGAGGAAATAGCTCTGAAAAATGCCCACAATGGGTTATCAGAGATTTCTTGGCTATGAATTCAATAGCAAGAACAAATACTGATTTCTACAAAAATGTTCTTGCCCCATACAAAAGCTCATTTAGTTGTTTCGCCAATAGTAAAGTCATAGCAGAAATAGAAAGTTGGCAGAAGAAGAAGGAATATGAGACCACGGCACAATGGTGTACTCGCGTTACCGAGGAAACCCGAAAGGCTAAGGTGAAGTCTTGTCTTGAAGAGCTGAAGAAAGAGTACATCAAGGAGCGAACCAGCAAGGGCATACAAGCTTTGATTGGAAAATACGATGCCGACTATGCCACCTTCCCTGTTTATATGGCGGGACTGGATACAGTTTATGTGAAGGTGCCGCAGGGGCAAGCTCCTAATTTCAAGGAGCATTGGACGGATGTTCGACTTTATCCAAAATATGGTGTGGTCAATGACCAGCTGGCTTTGCTTTCTTGCTCGTTCAAGTTGAATGGTAATACCTATCAGACGCTGAAGAGTTATGCCGGTGACAACTCAGCCGACAAGACAAAGGAGTTGCTTGCCAACCTTTCGCCTCTGGAAATAGACTTCAGCGCAGGGCAAGACAAGAAGCCTGTCAACAAAGATACTAGTGCCAACAACATGGCAGCAGCAATTAAGGTGGATGATACGCTGGACAAGAAAGTCCCAGTAAATCCAACCACCAACAAGAACTCCTTTGTGGTGATTATCGGAAACGAAGACTACCAGCGAGTGAGCAAGGTGAACTATGCGCTCAACGATGCAAACACCTTTGCCAATTATTGTCAGAAGACATTGGGCATTCCACAACAGAACATCAGATGCTATCGCAACGCAACATACGGCACGATGCTTTCTGCCCTGGATGAAATCAAGGGAATAGCCAATGCCTATCATGGCAACCTGGATGTCATCTTCTATTATGCTGGTCATGGTGTGCCAAGCGAAGCAGACAAGAACGCTTACCTGCTTCCTGTGGACGCAGACGGTGTTAGAACTGAAGTTTGCCTCAGCACTAAGCGTCTCTACCAGACCCTTGGAGAACTGAATGCCAAGAACGTGGTGGTATTCATGGATGCTTGCTTCAGCGGAGCACAACGAGGTGAAGGCATGTTGGCATCTGCCAGAGGTGTAGCCCTAAAGGTTAAGGCAGACGTGCCACAGGGAAACACCATTGTCTTCAGCGCAGCCACCGGCGAGGAGACTGCCTTCCCTTACAAGGAGAAAGGACATGGTATGTTCACCTACTTCCTCCTGAAGAAACTACAGGATACCAAGGGCGATGCCACGCTGGGTGAAATTGGCGAATATGTGAGTGAAGAGGTGGCAAAGCAATCCATCGTCATCAATCACAAGAGCCAGACTCCTACCATCATCGCCTCAGAACAAATAGACAACTGGAAAGAAATCAAACTAAAGAAATAACGATTATGAAGAAACAACAAACTCAACCTGAAAGTAGCCACACACTCAATCGGTGTGTGGCAGCTTGCATTGCCCTGCTCATGGCAATCTCATTACACGCCCAATCGTTCTCCTTGCCTTGCAAGAAGTATCCTGCCACAGTGCCTTTCAAGACCGAGGCTGGCGTTGATAGATACTGGCATGTAACAAGTGTAAAATGCCTCGGTGCAGCCAATGGTGGCTACAAGTTCCGCATATCTGGCATAGCCAAGAAGACAAGCCACAAACAGAACGTAGACATTTTCTACATCATGCCTGGCAACAAGTTGCGTGTAGCTGGTGCTTACTTCTTCCCTGCCATCACAGAGGGAAGCAACTTTAGTTTCACTATTGACTCGGCTTTCAGAGGATATGCACCATCCAAATTCAATGGTTTCTTCATCTTGAACAAGTTTCTTGCAGCAGAGTTGAAACAAGAGCAAGAGGCAGCAGCAGAAGAAGAAGAAGAAGACCAAACGATACAAACTGAACAATCCGTCCAGGAGGATGAAGATGATGAAACATCAAGTATCACCCCAGTCACAGCCTCAACCACAGAAAACGAGGCTGCAACACAAACCATTGTCGCCTCTCCAAAGTCTTACAGTATCTCCAAGACAAGACCATCATGCAGCTATGCTTGGCCAGGTCTGTCCATCACTTCATTGAGCATCACAGAAAAGGCAACAACCTTGAACATGCAATTCAACAATCGTCTCTACCATGAAGGATGGATGAACATCAACAGCAATGCCTACCTCACCATACCTGGCACTAGCATCAAAGCGAAGCTCAAGGGAGCCTGGGGTGTTAGCACCAGTCCAGGTAAAACCAACATCACCTACAACGAGGTCAGAACATTCACTTTGATTTTTGAGCCATTGCCAGAAAATACCACCACCTTCAATTTCTATGAGACTCCAACAAGCAGATGGAAGATAGAGGGGGTAAGAGTGAGATAAAAACTAGCATTTTTAAAACAAAGAATAATTATTTATGAAAAGATTTATTATCATACTAATAGCATTGATTAGCTCTACATTAGCTTTTAATCAAGCCGTTAAAGCACAAAATCGAATTAAGGTTCCTGTATTCGAAAGTGTCGTTACTGCGAAGAATGGCAGTGTAAACATCAGAAAAGAAGCTTCAACAAAAAGTGATAAAATTGGGAAAATCTACGCTAATCGCAGATTCTATCCTCTTCTTGATGAAACAGACGAATGGTATTGCATATTGCTTCCTGTCACAGAAGATGAGTCACAAAAGAAAGATGGGTTAGTAAGATGTGGATATGTATCAAAGACATACAGTAAAGCCATTGCCATCGATGAGAACTTGAAGGATTTATCTAATCTTGCGAATTATCTAGAAACAAAAATGGACTGCAAAGAGTCTAGAAGAATGGAAGGAGATTACAGGAACAATCTCATTGTTTCCGGAACCTTTTCTAAATATTTCAATGAAGAAGGAAGATGTGTTGCGAAAGAAGAAGGAAGATTTATTGGTATTCCACACAATGGCATTATAACAGGAATGTATACTGACAAAATGGATATTATAACATATATACTTGGGCACAACTTTGCAGATTTAGACAAATTGGAGGACATCTATGGAACTATGAGTTCTGACCAAGATGAGTCGTCTAACTCTAAAGACAACATTCTGACTGACGAACAGATAGCCAAATCTCTTAAATTTGCAAATAACGCCATTATGTATGTCGTCCCTCATTCCTTCGACTCCAAAAAAGATTGGCCTGGAGGAGAAAGTAAAGATTTTGACAATAAAGGCGTAGAAGTAATGTATGTAGATATGGAGAAGTATCCATTCAAGACCGAGACCATCCAAATCAGCAGCAATAAACCATTCTGCTATTCCGTAGTAGGTCATGAGTAGAATTGCTAAATCAAAAAAATGATAGCGATGATTAAAAGAATTTAAACTATAAAAAAGGACGATATGTACAAATCTATTTTGGAAAAGAATGTTACTAAGGCTTTTTTATGCCTAACACTACTCGCTTGCTGCACAATGCCTAAGCAAGAGAAACTAGTAACTACCATAGATGGCAAGACTTACGTTGATAGTACTGAATCTACTATCAGGGAAGAGCCGGCAAAGGTAAAAGAAGTAAAGAAAACCAATCCTGAAGTAGACGGAGTAGATTTAGGACTCAGCGTTAACTGGGCTACCCATAATGTGGGGGCATCAGCCCCTCATAAAGTAGGCTACCTGATTCCACTCGGCAATGTCGTAGGTAACAAGAAGCCAGCCAAGCGACACTACGAAGAAGTGTCTGGTGCATCAGACATAGCTACCGTAAAAATGGGTAAAGAATGGCGCATGCCTACAGCTCAAGAGATGCTAGAACTGATTGACAAATGCACTTGGGAGAAAAAGACTATAAAGGGGGTAAAAGGAGCTAAAGTTACTGGTCCAAGCGGAGAGTCTATCTTCTTGCCTGCCCCAGGAGAGTGCATCAAGCTGAAAGAATATCTAGACTTAGATTATGACTGGGAGCCTAACGACGTAGGCACCATTGCTTGGTATTGGTGCGGCACACCTTTAGAATACCGCAATTGCCTCCACTTCCGTCTATCTAAAGGCAGCATGGTTGAAACTAGCATGATGATAGCAGACGCAGAGACATTCTGCAATGCAGTGAGAGCAGTTAAAGAAAAGTAACTAAATATATTGATAGCAAATAACTTAGCATAAAAAATATGGAGAACAAGAAAATAACAACTAACAGCGTTTATGAAATGATATGCTCTCTGTGTATCATTGGCACTATGTTCATGCCATGGATGGACATTACTTTTATGGGAGAAACTATCTCAAAGAGTATGATTGATGCAGATAAGACACCGCCTATAGTGTACATTATCAGCACATTGTGCATCGTAAACTTCTTTGTCAAGTTCTTTAATCGTTCATTGTGGTTATCTTTAATCACCGCAGCCTTTCCTCTAGGATATGTCATAGAAATGGCAAATCAACTGCATGAGATTAGATCTAGAATGGGAAGTGATTTTACGATGGGACACGTTTCGTTAGGAGGCGGTGCCATCGTAGCAGCATTGTTGACTGTAAGCATATTAATTTCCGTGTTTATCAGTTGGATAATTTATATGCAAGAAAAGGCATCAAATAGTCCTCGGGAGAAATTCAAACGATATTTTGTGTTTGCAGGTATTGGTCTCAGCATACCTATTGTTGATTTTTTCTTCTTCTTCCATTATCTGACAGAAGTAATAAATAATGAAGATATCAGCAATAGTACAATGGGAATCCTCGCCTTAGCATTTCTAACAGTAGGAATCCTCGGAGTATTGATATTCATGCAATATCTCCTTCTGGCATTCATGACTTTGGCATACAACAAAAAAGGGAAAAAGAATCAACATACCATAATCTCTACAGATGTACAGACAGTACACAACACCGAAATTAGCGAAGCACCAGAAAGTACAATAGAAGAAAAAACGCAAGAGAAGTCTAATCGCACTCTCCTCTACTCCATCGGTGGCGTTATCGCGGTTGCCATCATTGGTATCATCTGTTTCTTCGCTTTAGGGAAGAGTAAGAAGAACGAGAGCATCCTCGGCCTACAAAAGCCAAAGTGGGAGAAGTTCGTACACATGAAGGGTAAGGAGACGGCATTCTTCCAGACACCAGACATTAGCAGCCCCCGACTCATGCAGGCTTGCAATGACGAGGGGTGCGGTATCGACTATCAGTACTTATGGACTGGGGACAAGCCGAGCTCTGGATATAAAGACCTTCAAAACTTCAAGTATGAGGATGCGACTTCTGTATTCCCTGTCGTAGAGGAGCAGGAAGGTTGGTATAAGGTTCAGATAACAGAATTGGGCGATGTACGTGAGGCATACGTGGAGAAATCGCAATGCGAAGAGGTTAAGCCAGAACCTATCACACAGGAAGTACTCGGCAACATCAGTTCAGACTACAACCTGCAGGAGAAAGGTAAAAACAAGAATCTCTGCTTTGCCCTCAATACAGAAGAAGAAATTGCACGTCTGAGAGTAGGTGAACTGTTGGATGGGAACTGCCTAGCTTTCCCTTTTGCATACGAAGCAACTACGGAAGAGAGTGACACTACAGCCACATCTTATTTCGAAGTATCTGATTACACAAGCGATGATGGTACCAAGTCATACTCTTTCAGCATATATTACAACCCTAGCCGTATTGTTGCCAAGGATGATTACAAGACTTTCGACACCAAGTCGCTCACAGAGGAGGAAATGACCGACATCGTAACCAAGGTGACAAGCATCAAACAGAAATTCGACTGGATTACCTTTGAGTATTACTTCCCATCGGTATCAACCGAACACCTCTTCTCTTTCCGTGTTTTCGATGAACCAAGCGATGAAGAAACATCTTCTGCTACGGAAGAAAAGAGCGTAACCGATTACAAGGTAGAAAACAAGAAACTGCTGGCTCTCGTCGGCAACGAATGGATGGAAACAGGTTTTTACACAGAAGATGGCAACATCGAAATCTATCATCAAGAGGATCTTGACAATGACGGCAATTATGAAATCATCTTGCAGATATTCGAAGGTAATGCCTACGACAATCCTTTCATAGTCTATTACGATAAGACATCCAGCACTTTCAAGCGAACCAAAAGCATGGAGTTGGAAGAAAATCCAAGCCTTGAAACAAGATATGATCCCCATACTCTCATGATACAAAAAGAAGGTTTGCGAACCATTAAGTATGTTTTTGCAGAAGGCAAGCTGAAAATAGAAAGCGACAATATGGAGAACGTGGGAAGAATACGTAGCACACTGAAAGTCGCTGACATCTACTCTGGCAGCGAGGAAGGTGAGAGAAACATGACTTTCGACTTCGATGGAGATGGAGAAGAAGAAAACATCACATTCCATCGTAGCATGACTCATGCCGAAGACTATGGCGAGCGCATTGACATAGTAATGGTAAAGTGGGCTGACGGAAGAGAGATTGGCAGCGAAAGCAACTCTTTGCTAAGGGCAGGAACCTTCAAGTTCCTGGTTTCCGAGACCAACGGAATGCCTGATGTCATCTGCGACAACTATCTCAAGAAATGGAATGGTTCCAACTATGAGACTGCGGAATAAGACATTTCAATAATATAAAGAAAGACGAGAATCGGCTAACTGAGAGCTAACCAATTCTCGTCTTTCTTGTTTTGTTTTTATTCAATTATTTTATCTATCCTGTACCGCTTGCACACATTGTTGTTAGAAATGCCCAGGATGAGTTTGTCTCCACAAGTTCCCTTATAAGCTAACCACTTGAAAAAATCAATGAATCAGTATGCCTAAAGGGCGAATAAATGCAAATATACAACTTTTTTTGAAAGAAAGGCGAGAATTACAAAAAAATAATGTATCTTTGCAACTGTTAGTGCCAAACTCGGCAATTTACTCAATTTATTCACAAATACACATTAATTTATATATATGGCAACAGTTGACGACAAGAAGATCATCTTCTCAATGGTGGGCGTATCTAAGATTATCCCACAAAACCAGAAACAGATTCTGAAGAACA
>OBCL01000468.1_pt1 | contig 10649 bp, 6 predicted proteins | sample 1495931 | NCBI WGS metagenome assembly OBCL01 (sample SAMN03418275, study PRJEB22391) | human gut metagenome | biome: human-gut; feature: organic feature; material: feces | host: Homo sapiens | place: Tanzania | collected 2013-01
AGCATGCCTTCAACGAGTTCCAGTGTTCCGAAATCATCATCGGCATGCACATGCATCCGGAGGTCTCGCCTAAGTTCTGGGGAGAGTTTCATCAGAGTCTCTTCAATGGTCTGAGCCGTCAAATCATCATGGCACGCATCAAGCAGCCGCTCAATACCATTCGCCGAATACAGGTGGCAGTACCATCGAGGGCAGAATTTGAACCGGGTTTCTACCGCTGGGTAGAGCGACTGGCGCGCCTGTCAGGCAATTTAGATTGCCGCATCCAGTTCCACGGCAGGGAGGAGACCCTGGCACTCATCAATGAGTACATCACCAACCGACATCAGGAAGTACGTGCCGAATACACCCTGATGCAGCATTGGAACGAGATGCCACAGCTTGCCTCCCACATGAGCAAGAACCATCTCTTTGTGGTGGTGACAGCCCGCAAGGGAACCGTTTCCCACAAGTCGGCATTAGAGCGATTGCCGGAAGAGCTTACCCGCTTCTTCTCGGGCACCAACCTGATGATTATCTTCCCAGATCAGCACGGAGATTCATCGGGCAACGTACTGACATTTGCCGAGCCTCAGCACCAGGAGGAAATCAGTGCCTACGTGGCATTCAACCAATGGTTCAAGAAGAAATTCAGAAAATAAAGAGAAAATAAAGGATACTAAAAAAGGTCGCCAGCATTTTGGCGACCTTTTTTAGTATATACACAAATGTTAAAAAACACCCTAAATACTAAGATTTCTACTTTAAAAGTCTTTAATCTTGATCTTTTTCCTTACCTTTGTGGTCTATATTCGACAATTCTTGAAAGGAAAAGTCAATCGGTTTTTCATCTAACCTCTGGATATAACATTGGAAGATAAAATCAAACAGCCTTTAACGGCTAACGCTTCATTGTATAATGGGCAACCTACCGACACAGGTTCATCGTGTCCAAGTGCAAGACTTACCTCTTGTACGCCCTCCACTTCAAAGAACAAAGGTGGGGTGTCGGTAGAGAATGTGCCTTCACGAAACAAGCAATGGTTTGTATTAAGAGTTTCTTATGGGCGTATTATCAAGGCAAAAGCATTGGTAGAAGCTAATGGACTCGAATGTTACGTTCCTTTGCGATATAAAGAGGTAAGAAAGAAAGGAAAGAAGCGAATCATAACGGAGCCTCTTCTCTCCTCTTTTCTCTTTGTTCATGCATCAGCAGAGCAAGTTGACTCTCTTTTGCAAGACAAGAGCATCAAGCTTTTTGAAAATAGAGCTTTGTTGAGTTACTATTACGATCATACTTCACATTGTGAAAATGCGCCAACCAAGAATCCTCCACTTGTCATTTCTGCCTCCGCTATGGATAATTTCATTCGCTTAACCACCATACATAATCCTCATATCATCCCTGTTACTTCGGAGAACATCAAATACAAGTCAGGGGATGAAGTTGTGATTACAGAAGGGGATTTTAAGGATATACGTGGCAAGGTGGCAAGAATTGCTGGACAGCAGAGAGTCGTGGTAGAACTTTTTGATGGATATCTGGTGGCAACAGCGTATATACCGAAAGAGGCAATAAAAAACTGTATAACCAGTCAAAAAAATATAATTAGTACTTAAAATATGGATACAAAAAAGCCAATGACAGTAGATGACGAAATAGCTTATAATAATTATAAACTTACCGCAGATAAAATACTACAGTTGCTTTCTCAAATAAGAGAAGACCCTTCCGCTTCTGCAAAGCGGTGGGTGTGGGAACTTTTGCAAAATGCAAAAGATGTTCCTAATCGTTTTGGAAAAGTATCTGTTGAGATTGAGTTAGTTTCACAAGATATACTGAAATTTCGACACAATGGAGACTGTTTCAGCACAAAGAATATTACGGGTCTTGTTCAGCAAGTAAGTTCTAAAGACTCTCAGAATTTAGAAGGTCAGACAGGTAAGTTCGGTACAGGTTTTATCTGTACCCACTTATTATCTGATATTATTGATGTTGAAGGTATAGTAAGATATATGGGCATAGATCGTCGATTCAAGATTGTACTTGACAGAAGTGGCTATCGCTCAGAGGACCTGCTTCCTCGAATCGAAACAACGCTTGAAGAACTTCGACATATAGAAACTGCATATGAGGTTGTCGATAACTATGAACAGAATCGAACTGAGCAGTCATTTGATACCGTATTTACTTATCATTTAACTACACAAGAGAAACAGGAATCTGCTGTTGCTGGTCTTGAAGATCTTATTAACACTATGCCTATTACGCTTGTTACTCAATCCAAGAAAATTAAGCAAGTGCGAGTAATCAATCGTGTTAAAGGTACCAATGTGGTTTATACTTGCGATTCAACCTCTCTTGATGACAATGTTCAATTATCTATAGTAAAAATCGATGGTATTACCAAAAAGTATGTTAGTTACATAACAGATGATGTTGCTCTTACGACAGAAGTAAACATTAAAGATGGAATCTACGAAATTATTAAAAGAGACAGCAAGCAACCTGTTTTGTATCGTGATTTTCCTCTGATTGGTTCTGAAAAATTCTATTTTCCATATACTCTTAATGGATTTGAGTTTAATCCAACAGAAAGACGAAATGGGCTCCTTCTTAATAGTGCAGACCATCCTAACTGTGTATTGAATAGAAACATCGTTGATAAGGCGGTTGATGCTGTATTAAAGTTTAATGAATGGTTGATTACAAAGAATGCAACAAACAGATATTTGTTAGCATCGTCTCGAATTCCTAAAGCTTCTGAAGAGTATAGTGAAAGCGTAGCAGCACCTTGGATCAAAAATTTGCAAGCTAATTGGAGACGACAATTACTTCAGGAAAGACTTGTGGAAACAGACAATGGAACTGATATACTTATGAATCTTTCAGTTCCTTCGTTTTCGCCTACATCAACAAAGGAGGTTAATGAAACTTTTTACAACTTGTTACATGGCCAATATATTGGTCGTGGTGTTCTTCCTGTGTTTAAACATCTTCAAGGATGGCTTGATATAGTTCGCCCAGAATATGAGACATGGGGTACCAAATTAAAGTATGAGAAAGATGATTTTCTCAAAGATTTATCAGATCTTCAGACTCTAAAATCTCTTGCTTTAAAGATTAATAAAACACGGGAAGATACACTAAATTGGCTGAATAAGGTTTATAAGTTCCTCGTTGATCAAAATATGCTTAACGAATTTGACAATTATGCTATCATTCCTAATCAGCGAGGCGATTTTAAATTACTAAAGGAATTGTATTCAGACCATACCTCTCGCATTCCTTCCATTCTAAAAGACATCTACAATTCTGTAAACCAAGACAATTCTACTGTTCAACACGTGCTGATGGACGTAGATGTTGAAGCTACTGTTTTTGGCAATACACTTCGCTCTTTCAGCTTGAAAGAAATGATTGTCAAGTTGAATGAGTATGTAAAAACGGGAAATAATATTAACAAGAATGGTGTTTGTATCGATGTGCGTTCAAAAGTTGCATATAGTATATTAGCATTATATCCAAATACCACAGATACAAAAGTGCTTAACAAGAGAAAGTCTATATATGACTTCTGTTTGGCATATAGATCAATGAGTCCATACTCACTTGTTGAGACAACAGAATTGGATTTATGGAAAGAGTCAGATAATTATTGGTTCAACAATAGTTATTTTGGTATCTCTTCAAAGAGTACTGTTGCTAATGTTGCATCTTCTTTCTTTACTACAGTCAAGACAAATGATGAAACTTTAATTTGGCTTGATAAATACATTCAATTCTATCGCGATTATTCTCATGGAGATTTGATTAAGGAACAGGCTGTTTTCCCAAATCAGCAGTTAATCCTGAAGAAACTTTCAGAATTGCGTTACGATAATGATATTCCTGAGGAGTTTAAAGATTTGGCTAATGTCGCATATAATCCATCTAATCCTTTGGATGTTTATCGCCATCAGTTAATTCATAGAACTATAAAGGGTTATGAACATCAGAATCCGTTATCTATAAAAGACATATACGAGTATGTAAAAAAGAGATTTGACGAAACTAACGATAGTACAAAAGAAGCTATTGCTCGCCATACAATAACAATTCTAATGCGTCAAGAAAACAGTGAGCCAGAGGAGAAAAAACTCTACAATTTTGCAAAAACCATATCTGATCATACATTTGGCGATGTAAAATATGTAGATAATTTCTCTGGATTTAACTGGGGCTTTGCACAAGAGTTCTATATCAAATATATATGCAATAGAATAGCAAATACAGTAAACTTACATACTTTTAAAAGTCTTAACAGCTCATTTGCAAGCAGTAATGATGTAGAATTAACCCACTGGATTGATTCTTTAATAGAATTCTTACATAGTTATAAGAGTAAGAAGTTTTGGAGCATTATAACAGATAAAGATTCTGGTTTTGGAATATGGCTCAATCAGAATAATAATTTCTGTAAGTTCCAGGATGTTAGAAAAGATGATAATATACCTTCTGAGATTAAGGACATTGCTGCAACTAATATTCATGTTAACCATGATTTTAGAGAATCATTGTTTACATTAGCCTCACATTGTGCTTCATACTTAGAGACAGAGCCTATCACACTAACAGAAATTGGTGAGTTTATTGATAATAAGATTAGTAATTATCAAGGTAATAAGCAAGATAATGATTTTCGTTCTCTTGTGTTTACCATAGGAAAATTATGCAATAATGTCGTTGGACTTGAAGATATTATGAAATTCTTCAAAGAAACAAAGAACTCGCTTATCGTATGGTCTTTGGGAGAAGGTGATACTATGGATCTCGTTGGTGCAATCGTACAACAGGGTGATGAAAAAATCAAGGCTGTTAAGGATTTCCTTGTTGAAACTCCTGTCCAAGATTTAAAAAATCTGAATGCAGCCTTAAAGAACTGCCCGTCGGATAAATTTGACCAAGTAAAGGACCTTATCAATAAATTTGTAAGCGAACAATCATCCGCAGGGGGTGAAGATACTCCCATAGGAGGCGAAGATTCTACGGATATTGTAATCGTACCTAAGACACATGACATCGAAAATGTTGTGGATTTCGAAGGTCATACTCATATTGTAAAGGCAAATCAGGTTCAATATGCAGGTCTTTCTCTGAAAGAAATAGAAGACTATGTTGACGGAGCCAAAGATGCTGTGGTTAAATATTTCAGAGAACTGAATGAGAAAAAAAATTTGGGATTACAATTTGACGAAGCTAAAATTCGCAGTCATTCATATAGCCAACTCTATGGTATATCCGATAGTCATGGTAATATGATTCCCATTGTTGTACACAGTTACAAAGGTCCTCAGTACCGATACTTTGACCTTAATTGGTATGACTGGCAACTGCTTTCTCAGAAGGGTGCTATGTTGTTTGTTCTCACAGCAACTGGTTTGCAATGTATTCCTTTATATGCTCTTCCTGTTCGTAACGTTAATATACCTATAAGCAATGACATGTCGACCGAGAACAGAGCTGCATTGCTCACGCTTGCAGCAGTTGGAAAGCAATACTCTACGTTAAGTTTTGACTTTGGCAACAATATGCCACAAGGGTTCAATGATCCTGTCCCATTTGATTATGTTCCAGAACAACTTGGTAAGTGTATTGCTTCTATTAAGGAAGTATGCGATCAGAATGTACCTCAAATTGCCAACCTGTACAATAATGGAAGGAATATACCTATAGTAAGAAGTTCTGTAGGTTATTCTCTTGCTATGGCAGCTGTTAACGAAGGTAACGCACGAGATGTATTTGACGCCCCAGCTAATGACACTCAAGCCCCATCCGTTGGAACATCATTTATTGATTAACTGAATTATGATTATTAACAGAAGAAAACATTGGCAATTCCTCGAAGATGAGCTTAAGGCTGAAACAGAGGATTTTAAAAAGATATACTTAGCCACAGCCATCTTCTTGCTTAAAATAAGCCAGGAGATGTATGTGGCTCAGTTCATTTCCTTTAAGGATGGAGAAATGATTATGCAATTCCCTGAGTTCCGTTTTCTTTGGTACGTAATCTAATTAAATACACACCTGTAACAGGAATTGTCAATTTTATTGTGGCTGCCTGAGTTGATGAATTTATCACTTTTTCTGACAGGTTTCTCCAATTCAGCCCTTGCATTTCTTCAGATGTTGCTGGCGTATAAAATACTATGGGTTTAAGATCGGCAATTGCAGGTCGTATCGTGATTTGTATAAAGCACGATACAATTCTACCGAATGCGTGTGTATTTGGCATTCTCCTGCCAATGACCCTCGATATTCTCTGGTAGGGTTCTCAAAAGTAAGTGTTGATTTTGCAAATTATATAAAAAAGACTCCCAATATTGTACTGACCTTTGCTCCACAACGACCTCCTATTGACTATGTAATGAATTTGCAAAAGGTTGTAGAGGATCAATATAGCAAAGGTGTTGCTTCGATACTTGATGCCAACTACCAGGCAAAAGATTGGGAGCCAATCCCTATAAGGCAAGATGATGTTTCCGGTTTCGTGTATTCACAAATGGCATTGACGGAGACAATGATCTTAGAAGGTCCTCCTGGAACTGGTAAGACATATATGATTGCAGAACTATGTGCAAAATTATGTGCTGAAGGGCATTCCGTATTAGTTACAGCCCTTACTAATCGTGCTTTAATGGAGATTGCAGAGAAACCTGCCGTTGAATCATTATTGGGAGAGCATAGGATATTCAAGACAAACATTTCTATGGATGAAATCCGTGAACTTAGTAAACTTGAAACATTAAAATCAATAGCTCCGATGCCAGGATGCCTTGTAATGTCAACATTTTATATAACTAGCGGATATGCTGCAGAACTCACTATTGAACAGCCATTTGATTATGTGATTATGGATGAGGCGAGTCAGGCTATATTTCCAATGTTTGCAGCAAGTCGTAAAATTGGCAAAAGAAATCTATGGGTTGGGGATATTCATCAGCTTTCTCCTATTGTTATTCTGAATGGTAATCGCATAACAATAGGTGGTTATAAACACTTGATAGAAGGTCTAAAATTGCTAGCAGATAATAGTATATCGCCAATCTATCAGTTGGCAACGGCTTACAGATTTGGACAAAGAGCAGCTAACTATACAGGTGTTTTCTATAATGATTCACTTGTTGCAAAAGAATCACCTAAATACAATGATTTGCCATCAATGTTCAAGATTCTAAGCAAAGATGGTGGGCCAACATTGGTTCTTACAGATATGCCTTCTGGAGATTGTACACCACAGTTTGCAATATATATAGCGACTTTTATTGTAGATAACATAGTTAAGGATAATAAGGACAAAGAGATTGCTGTACTCACTTGCATGAAAAAAACAACTCGTGCACTACAGATGGCTATAACTCAAAAAGTTAGAACAAGAAAAAATCTTCTAGTTGATACGGTAGCAAGAGTACAAGGATTAACAACCGATATAACCATATTCTTTGTTCCAGACTATTCTTACATACGGACACTAGAACCTCATCTATTCAACGTTGCAACAAGTCGTGCAAGAGAACATACAATCATAATAGCCGATAAATACGTGCTTGATAGTACTATTCTTGACACAAAAGTGAGAAGATTCTTGGAAAGATTGAAACAAGATAAATGTATATACGTTCCAGACCCCGACCATAGATTTGGGAAATCTAACAAAGTGTTGGATTATCAAAAAAGTATCGGGAGTACTTTGTTCTTAGATTAGTAAATTTATATGCTTGAACAAGAATTACAACAATATCTTCTCCGCAAATATCCGCAGGAGAATGCACAATGTGAATAAACTACAACATATATTGATGCTTATATTTCTCGACTTGGACGGAACACTGGTAAATACAGTTCACCCTTCCTGGAAACCTTATAAAGATGGACTGCAGGATTTTTCTGTTGCACAAATACCCTTATTTGCAGGAGTAAAAGAGTTTATTGCTTCAAGAAAAGCAAAAGGGGATTTTTTAGTTATAGTTTCAGATTCACACCCTCGTTATGTTAATCCTATATCAGAAATGTTAGGTGTAGAGGCTTTATCTCTAACTGACAAACCTAACAACAAGAAAATTCTAGAATTTCTTGATTCACACCCTCAGTATAAGCAAATGGTTGCTGAAGGTAATTGTTTGATGGTCGGCGACACGAAACTTGACATAGAGTTAGGACGAAGAATTGGCGCATTAACATGTTGGATACTTCCCTACCAAATAACCAAGGATATTAAAGATGAACGGGACGGTATAGGAGATGAAATGGCGAGTAAAAAAATGGGGCCAACTTTTACGGTTAAGACTTTTGCTGAAATAGAGGAAATTATAGACTTTCCTTTAAATAATCTATATTCCATTGAATCATCTTTTGCAGGAGGACAATCATTAAAGGCTATTCGTTTCTCGGATAACAAGTATAATGATGGTTCTTATGCTTGTATTCGTTGTTTGGCAAGACAAGAGCAAGGTGAATGTGACAAATACGCAAGAGCAGATAAGTATTATTTAATGTCTAACCCGAATAGAACTGATGAATTATTGCAAAAGTTAGCAAATGGTATATCTTCGTTTATTAATCAACCTGTAGTACAGGAACAAGGATGGGATTACTTTACATATTTGACAGATAAGGCATCAACTGTTCCCACGAATAAGATGAAGGCTATTTTTGATTTCGTACAAACATCCATCCCTAAAATAGAATTGTTAAAATGGAATGACAATACACAAGGTTCTTTGAGAAACCGTAACTTATACAACGAACGTAAAGCCTTTCTTGAACAATTTCTAACTGTTTCAGTCCCTAAGGAAAAAGTGATAGATTTGTTTGGTGTGGAAACAGAACAACCGATTTCAATTCAAGAAAAAAACATTATTGTGCTTGATGATCAATTAACCACTGGAGCGACAGCATGGCATGTAATACACAAGTTAAAGGAAAAAGGAGCCAAGAATATTCTGTTTATAGCAATGTTCCAAATGGTTCTTGCTGTAAACAATAATGATGTTATCTGTCCTATATGTGGCAAACCTATGATAATGAAAATAAGGAGAAGTGATGGTCATAGATTCTATTCTTGTACACCACAAAAATACAGAGGTGATGGCTGTGGCTTTATTATTGACATACAAAATTAATAAGATTATGGAACTAAAAGAAATATTAATTCTTACTCAGGTAAAAGGTATTGGCCCCGCTTTCTTCAAGAAGAACCGGTCAAGGCTGATATGTTGTGACGATTGCACCAATTTTATAAAAGAAGTAAACGAAGAAGCAATAACAGAGTATCAGGTTTACGAAAAAGTTGCGGAAAGAGTTTTGACCGATTGTAAATCCCTTGGTATAAGGCCAATTTCATGTCTATCTCCTGAATACCCCAAAATGTTGCTAGAGATAAACGATCCTCCTGCCGTGTTATATATCAAAGGAAATGAAACGCTTCTGAACAAGGTTATTGCTATTATAGGTACTCGTCATAGCACTCCTCTAGGAAATAAAATTGCAGAACGACTTGGGGAACATTTCTCCCAAGAATATTCAATTTGCAATGGACTGGTAGAAGGCATAGATGAACATTCAATTTATTTTAATGGTAAAATTACGTCCAAAGCTATAGGAATAATCTCTGGAGGATTAAATTACGCCCAAACTTGTAGCAAGGCTCATGCAAAAATTATTGATGACGTACTTAACGCTGGTGGATTAATTATCTCCGAATTTCCTCCACAGCAACCAGAGGATAAATATTCAGGGAGTAAGGCAAGCAGAATACAAGCAGCATTGTCACAAGGTCTAATATTAGTACAGAGCAGAATTGATGGTGGCTCTAAATACACGTTGGCTCCTTTTTCGAAACTGCCAAGAGTCTTAGGGGTAGTTCATTTCCCATCTGCAGAAGAATATCAATCAGTAGAGTTTGAAGCTAATAGGGTTATTATATCTGAGCAAAAAGAAGGAATTGCAAAATTCATTGGTCTAAAGACTGTTAGAAATATAAAGATATCCAGTATTATCCCAATACAAGGAAAGGCGGATTATGACATCTTTACCACGAAAATAGAGAACACATCTTTTCAAACATCTTTATTTTAGAATACATGCTCGAACAAGAACTACAACAATACCTTCTCCGCAAATATCCACAGGAGAATGCACGATGTGAATGGAAGGAATTTAAGAATTTGAAGAACTCGTTCTGTGGAAACGAGAAAGATGATGTCATATCCTACGTGTCGGCTATTGCCAACATGGAGGGTGGACATCTTGTGATTGGGGTAAAGGATAAGACGCTTGAAATAGTCGGGACAGATATTTCGAGACTTACTTTTAATGGGCAACCTGCAAACACTCAGTCGGCAACGTTCAAACTCACAGAACAATGCACTTATCTTTCATCTGAAGGTCTAAGCATAGAGGTGTTTATAACCGATGATACAAATAAGCGAGTATGGATAATACATATTCCAAAGCACTTGCCTCGTCGCCCTGTCCTTGCCCACAAGAAGGCATGGCAACGCATAGAAGATTCGTTGGTGGAATTGACCCAAGAAAGAATGGCTGTCATTCTTGAAGAACCAATCTATGCAGCAAAGGACTGGTCTGCAGAAATTGTACCTGATGCTACAATAGACGATTTGGATGAGGT
>OBCL01000471.1_pt1 | contig 10635 bp, 7 predicted proteins | sample 1495931 | NCBI WGS metagenome assembly OBCL01 (sample SAMN03418275, study PRJEB22391) | human gut metagenome | biome: human-gut; feature: organic feature; material: feces | host: Homo sapiens | place: Tanzania | collected 2013-01
ACCATCATCGGCAAGCGTGGCAGAAGAGTGAAGCTAGGAATCCCTAACGAGAATGTACGCCGCCAATACTATGACTATGTATTGGATGAGTACGATTCCGTTTCAAAGATCAACAACAACCATCTTGCCGACCAATACGATGTGATGGCATTGGATGGCGACATCAAACCTGCCATCGAGTATATCGCCGAAGGTTATAAGAATTGCACCAGCCTCCACTCCAGCATCCAGGCTGAACGCAACCTGCAGGGTTTCATCGCAGCCTATCTCAACCATAGCGGCTACTATTATATTATCCAAGAGATGGAACTGAATGGTGGCTATTGCGACTTGACGATGATTCCAGACCTTACCCGTTTCCCAGAAGTAGCGCATGCTTATCTCTTGGAATTGAAATACCTGAAGTCGGGCGATACTGATGAGGAAGGCATAAAGGCTTTAGAAGAAGCAAAGGCGCAATTAGACCAATATGCGCGAGACGCAAGATTGCCACAGATGATGAGCGGCAAGCCAATACACAAGATTGCTATTATATATAAAGGTAGCGAATTATGGAAAGTAGAGGAATGCTAAAGCCGGCCTTAGCAACTAGTTTCCCAATTCCAACTGATTCTTCACAAGATTATAATATGCCCCTCGCTTGGCGGTCAAAGACTCATGGTTGCCAACCTCAACCACCTTACCCTGGTTGAGGACAACGATTTGGTCGGCATTCTTTACCGTACTTAGGCGATGAGCAACAATCACAACCGTCTTGCCTTGATAGAACTTATCCAGGTTTTCCACGATATTACGCTCATTGTTGGCATCGAGCGAGTTGGTTGCCTCGTCAAGGAAGATATAGTCAGGATTCTTATAAACAGCCCTTGCTATCAGGATGCGCTGCTTCTGTCCCTGGCTCAGTCCTACGCCATCACGTCCTATCTTGGTGTTGAACTTCAGCGGCAAGGCCATCACATAATCCTTGATGCAAGCTATCTCGGCAGCTCTCATCAAACGGTCTTCATCTATCTCTGCATCATCCACAGCTATGTTGCGCCCGATGCTTTCCGAGAAGATGACGCCCTCCTGCATCACCACGCCACACTGCCGGCGCCACCATTTCCTGTTGAGCTGATTGATGTCGGTATTGCCGATGGTGATTTTTCCTTCCAGCACCGGGTAGTAACCCAGCATCAATCGGATGAGTGTGGTTTTTCCGCTGCCCGATGCTCCCACAATCGCCGTCACCTTGCCTTGAGGAATATGAATATCCACCCCGTCTATCGTCTTTCTGAGGGCATGAGGATCATACTTGAACATGATGTTGCTGATATGGATACCATCCTCAGGATGTTCAAGACCAGTCAGCAAGCCCTCCTTACCGTTCTCATCATCCATCTGATGAATCTCATTGATACGTTCCAGACTGATCTTCACATCCTGCACGGAATAGAAGAAGTTCATGAGTTGCTCCACCGGCGAGTTGAGCTGTCCGATGATATATTGCACGGCGAGCATCATACCCAAGGTCATGTGCCCTTGGATTACCGCCGTAGCGGCAACCACCGTCACCACGATATTCTTCACCTCATTGATAAAAATACTTCCTGCCTCCTGGGTCTGCTGTAGTTTTAGAGATTTCTGCTGCACCCTGAAAAGATTCACCTGTGTCTCCTCCCACTCCTTTCGCTTGCGCTGCTCGCAATCCTGCAACTTGATTTCCTGCATCGAAGTAATGAACTCGTATGTTCTGTTGTTATTGATGGCCTGCTGCGCGAAGAGTTCATAATCGAGCACCTTTCTTCGCTGCAGGAAGAGAGCCATCCATCCTCCATACAGTATGCTGCCCAATAAGAAGATGGCAAACACCACCTTATTATATATAAAGAGCACCACCGAGAACACCACGAAGGTAAACATGGCAAAGGTGATGAGATATTGATCCGCATGGAGATGCGGAGCAGGAACCATCGGCGGGCAAAGTCTATTGCTGTTCGGCTGATGGTGAGCATCAACTGGCCTAAGAGAATGAGCCAGATGAATCCAATGTCTTGGTTCTTGATACCGACATCCACGATGGATTGGGTAAGGAACGGCAACACCAGCTGCAGGGCACTGCCCGCAAGCAGTCCCAAGACAATCCAGGAGAATGCCTTGCGGTATTTCTTGAAATATCTGAAAAGGAACTTGAAGGAACGCTTCTCCTTCTGTCTATCTTCTCCTTCCATCTGATAGGTGAAGAAGGCAGGAGTGGTCTCGAAGAACATGGCGATACCCTTGTCCTCGTCATTAGAGCGAGTGCTTATCCAATGCCGTCTGAATTCTTCAAGATTATAAGTTGTCTTTCCCTTGCCAGGGTCTGCGATATAGAACTTCTTGCCCTTCTTCACCTTATATAATACCACGAAATGGTTCTGGTTCCAATGAAGGATGCAAGGGAGCGGAGTCTCGCTAAGTTCCTCTATTGTAGCCCTAGCCGAAACCGTTTGAAATCCCAATATTCTTGCAGCCTCATTGATGCCCAGCATGGAGACACCTTCCGTTGTAGCAAAGCAAATCTTCGACAGAGAGTCCAAGGAGTACTCCCTGCCGAAATATCTACATATCATCTGCAAGCATGTGATTCCACATTGCATGCTGTCATGCTGTCGAACAAGTCTTACCCTTCTCATTCTACATTGTTTTCAAAAGACATGTTAATACCCCATTATTGCGAAGAATATTTTCTAAATAACTCGGTGAAGGACATAAGTACCGAAAAACACATTTTAAGCACTGTGGGTATCCTCTTAATTGCGTCCAAGAAAAATTCCCTTGAAAGAACTTCTTTTTAAAATCTTCTTGCAAATGCTCCATATCGGTAAATTGAATTTTATCCTCCATCAAAGAATAAGAGACAGAGCCATCTGGCAAAACATAAATATGCCCCCAAAAGTTCGTATTGATAAGATTATTAGACTTTATAACTTGAAATTTATTCTTGATATTTAAAAGCTCTTCTTTCGTGAAAGTCATCGTTTCTTTAATCAAATCTAAATTTTGGCTATTCTTTATGATAAAAGGTCTAATACGTTTCCCTTGTTTCACCAATTGCTCATAAATACAGATAGACTCCTTTCTTGAAATTTTCCCCCACAACTCTAACGGAGAATTCAAATCAAAAGCAGTCACCTCTTCTGCTAAATCCAACATTAGAATATAAGGCAACTTATCTGATACGAGACGCTTATATATTCGAGGATTTTCTGTTAGCGTTCGTACCGAATACACAAATACCAAATTGGGGAATTTCTCTATTGAGAAACTATTCAACAGTTCTACTCCACCCCCACAAAGATAAATTTTCATTGCTACATTTATACTAGACAAACGTTCCAAATACTTATCCAAATTCTTCCTAGACACTCTTTTATCTGTAAGACTGTGAAATATAGCAGAGCTTGAATCTTCTCCGATACAATAATCAATATACTCTTTACAATCCTGATGAGAAAAATCTATAAAAACTGTACATTGCATTATATGAGAATATATATTTGTTTTCGTATATGAAATCGTTTTTCTATACGCTTTTCCTTCTTGAATCACATTTATCTCTGGATAGAACTGAAAGGGTTGTGATACAGAACAAGTCACATCACCCATAAAGCACGCCCTAGCAGATACTACTAAAGGAAGAGATATGTCTTCCTCTCTTATTTTTACTGTTCTACGGGAATCAGAAACTAATTTTAGCGCTACTTGTATAGACTTCTTATCACTAAACACTAAAGTTTTATCATCCAATAGATTCACCATTAACACAGACTTATCACCAACATGCAAATACACATATGGTTCTAAATAAAAATAAAAATTACTTTCCACTTTATACTATAGTAATCACATTCATAATTTCATGATACAACTCTGCATTCTCTTCAAAAAAAGAAACCATTTTTCTAACACGTTCACTTCGTACTTCATTCTTTTCCGAGCAGAATTTATATCCTTCAAGATCAGACACAATACAAACTGAACAAAATTTCTTTATCATACAAGCAGAACATAAATCCAAATATTTATCATACAATCTATTGTAAGCTTCAACTATTGCAGAAAACTTTATTGTTACCAAACCATTTGATACTGTACCAAAATCAAACTCATTTCCAATTCGTTCACAAGGAAAGAGCTTTCCACTTGTTGTAACAAATACCTTTCTAGAAAATGGAATACAAGTCTTAGTTGGCAGTTTTTTTATTTTCTGTTTATTATCCATATACACATGTTGCAATACTGCACTAAGGTTCATAGAATAGTTTATCAACGGAGACTCAAAGAACCATTTTTCATATTGCGGTAAATAGGGAGAGAATCTTAAATTTTCCACCTTATCCTGATTTTCCAGCTTTTCATATTCACCAATTTTGGAATGAAACATCTTCAGAAACACCTCTCGTTTGTCTTTTGCTATTCCAAAGACATTTAATTCATTTGTCATCGGATGCTTTCCATATCGGGAATATATGAAATCATCAGCCTCTTGCATTGAATTTCTATCATGTAAAACACTATTAAAATTCACCTTGTCTTTAAAATAAGAAGGATATTTGCTATACAATCTATCCACATTAGCAACCACCTTGTCAAAAGAAGCCTTTCCGGTTTTGAACATTCGATAAGAATCATTGTTTCTATTACCATCCAAACTAATCAGCATTTCAAATTCATTTTCAACGAGAAAAGCCATATATTTATCTAGCAAGACTGCATTTGTGGTCATAGAATAAATTATTTTTTTATTATCTATCGGAAGATTCTTCACATAGTTAACCGCCTCTTCTATTAAAGCAAAATTACATAAAGGTTCACCACCGTAAAACGAGATACGCAGATAGGTAGAACTGTGTTTAGATGACTTTGCCCATAATTGAGCAAAATAATCATACAATGTCGAAAATGTATCAAAAGACATATCTTCCCCTAAGCGTTCATCATAGTTGCTATAAAAATCACCGTACCCACAATAACGACATTTAAGATTACATCTATCTGTGACCTCGAATATTATTTGGTGAGTATTAAATATAGCGTCTTCAATATCTTCTGTCTTCAAATAGCGAAATTTATCTGCAGATATTGGCTTTCTGTTAATAAGTCCATATTTCTCCAGATATTTTAGTTTTTTTTCATCAATTAGAGAAACCTTATTCTCCTTTAAATTATCACACAAATCTCCACAAAGAAGAGACAAGAAACCTGTTTCTTCTTCGTAAAGATATTTGTTATTTTTACTTGTTGTTATTATTTCCATGTTATTTCTCCAAAGGATTGTAATATTGCTCCCAATCTTCATTCAGATGATGAAAGCCTTTTTCACTATTGTCCATCACGATAATACGTGCTCCCGTGTTGCGAACAAATGCACCTGCATTCTTATACATATTTGCCGCATACTTCTGCCATTCATCTTTACTCATCGTCTTTCTGCTCCAAGTATAACGAATAACAGGCTGCGACTTCTGGGTTAACCCGACAGCCTCAAACACAAAATCATGGTCTGAATCCACCGCTTTCAAAATGAGTCCCTTTGCTCCATTCAACATCCATGGACCATAAGGCAAAGCGATTTTATCGGCATAATATACTTTCCATTTTCTACCACCATATTGATATTCGGCCGCATGACAAAGATAGCCCATCACCGTAGCTGTATCCCCAGGCAGATATCGCCATTTAATATCTGGCATTTTTTCGCTATACTCTATCACCTGACTGGTATAAGGAATTCGATTGGTAACCTGACAAGTCTTATCTGAATGGCTAAACAATATGTCGAAACCCACATATTCCTCAGGAATAGGAGTAAATCGCATCGTTGTTTTCAAAGACTTTGTATTCTCCTGATCCAGATCGCGCAGATTTTTACTGAAGAAAGCATTATACTTTCTGCCAAGCTGTAGATTCATAAGATCTTCCATCCGCAAGGAATCATCCTTTGCCGTCTGGCGATATTTGAAACAATAGGTGACACTAAGATAAGCAGAATCCAAGGTTTCAAACTTATCCGTACTCTCATGCGCCAAAGTAAAAGTTGGTGAATCCAAAGCATAAGTCACACTTACTTGCGCACTCACATTCATTCCCACGAGCATCATGCCCATGACCAGCAGTTTCCTATAATTTTTCATCTTGAAGTATTTTATATGATTTTTATTCGTATTCCGAACAGGATTGTCCTGCCCCGTAATTGATACTCACCGGAATAACGTGTTATTCCATTGTCTATTATACGATGGAATGTACGATGATCTAAAAGATTGGTACATTTCAGCGATAATGTTGCATTACCCCAATAATACTCCATCACCGTATTCAAGAACACATTGTTGCGACCTGATGAGAAGTAATTGTTATGATAATATTGCACAGAGGGCACCACATTCAATTGCTTACCCAACCAAAACGTAAAAGAAGAAGCATTCATGAAAGTTCTATAAACATCCCCACTTGCCTTTCCATCCGTATATGGTTTTGACACAGAGTAATCATTAGAGATTGACAGGTTCAGCCATTTCCTTACAGAAGCAACATACGAGATTTTAGCTTGCAGATAGTCACTTCGGCCATCATGACAATCTCCGCCAACATAGTATTCACTCCTGGACGTTCCTATGCTGAGAGACTCGCTTATCTTGGAATTCCATCGAAAGAATCCCTTCGAAACCGTTTGTTCTATCTGCCAAACTCTATTTTTGGTAGATTGCGGCTGGACGATATAATTGACAACATCGTCTATCACCTGATACCCCATACTATTACCATTTCGAGCATCCACATAAGACAGAGTAACACCACCAAACAACATTTTAATAATATCCTTATAACTTGACGTAAACGCCAGTTTAACAGAGCGATTGGGAGCTATCTCTACCTGATGAGGATTGGACATTGTCGTACGATAATTCACATAATGTTTCAGAACCAGCTGAGACAAGACAGAAGGCATCGACTCCTCACATATCGTCGTCAAGTCGAAAGATAATCGACCAGTAGGTTTATATGTCAGATTAGAATATGGGCAAGTCGAAAAGAAACGCTTGTCATAATCCAAAGAGCCATCAGCAGAATGATAATATTTCACCCCAACAGGCACATAAACCAGCCATTGCAGTCTGTTTCCAAAATGCAACAGGATTTTAGGGCTAACAAAAGCTCCCAACAACCAGGTTTTCTGTTCGCTGCCAGAAGCATCCGACAGAGAATTCAATCCTGCACTTACCCTTTGCCAATCAAACATGACCATGCCATTCAAATTAAACATAAGATGAGGAATCGTGAAAGCCAACAAAGATCCAGTAGCTTCACTCTGGAAGTTGCGTTGTCTCAGTAACTGGCTCATTTTCGTTTCCGACATATTCAACACCCCTCTCTTATCCGCAAAAGAAGCTTTCCATTCCAAATCTGCGACTCCACCATTCTTTTTCTTATAGTTTGCCTTCAGCACATTACTCAACAAGAAACTATGACCAGAGAGAGTCTGAGAGACAAAATCATTCACCAAGCCTTCATTCTTAGGAAAAGAAGCATTTACCGACAAATTGTTTTTAAGATAACTTTTGGAGCTATTCAATTTATAAGCGACATGTCCCCCAACAAAATGCTGCCCTACCAAAGCCTGGTTAGACTCCTGTATAACATATCGAGTGCCATCATCCAAGAGATAACGGCTTTCATCGGTAGCATTTTGCTTTTCCTGATCATAAAGGTAATTTACATTAAAGCTCAAAGTCCTGTCCTTATCCAACTTATAAAGCTGATTGATAGAGGCACTATATGAATCATTCCTATAGGCATATAAATCAGAAACAGCAGGTTTATCGGGTAGCAATATTCCTGCACCCAAAACAGAATTCAGCGAAGACGAGGCATTGATTTCCTTACGTAAATCATCACCTACATTATTCGTTTTAAGCAATGTCAGGTTTTGACTATTGCGGCGGAAGTTCATTAAGTTAACTGTCATATTCCTCGCCAGCTTAGGCTGACCACCAACCGCAACAGAAAGCATGGCAGTCCATGCACCTTTTGCCGTTTGCTTGAGTTTTATATTCATAGCAGGCGCATTGCCACTTTTTGTTCCCTGAAAAAGTTTAATGTTCTGGTGATTCTCCATAATCTGCACAGAGCCAATAGCCTTGGCATCCAAATTCTTCGTTGCTTCGCCATAGTTGTCACCAAGCATATCGGCCCCTTCAATATAAAACTCATTCACCCATTGACCATTATACTTAATCTGCCCATTACCAATCACCTCTACACCCGGCATTTTACAAAGCAAATCTGCCAAGACTTTATCATCCTTAGATATATACGAAGAAGCTGCGTAGGAAATCGTATCACCTGATTGGCGTATCTTCTTCGCCTTCACAACAACCTCATTTAATTTTAATGATTTTATGATAGAGTCAAGATGTTCAGACACATCTTGAGCCTGTGTTTTCATTGAGAACAACAAAAACACGAGAATACTTAGTATGTACCTAAAAACACCTTGATGCATTTTAAACATTTTCTTCTTATTCTTACCTTTTAGATGTTATTGAATCTCGGCTGCAAAAATACGCAGTTTTCCAACTCCAGCCAAACAACATAGGTCTATTTCTTGAACATCACAAGAATTACATATAATACTAATTTCTAGGCATTTACAACTACTCCCCCAATCCAAAAGGTCTAAAAATGCTTTATCGCTTTTATTTTTAAAAGTTTTCTATATAATTACGAAGCGAAAAATGCTCATTTTTAATACCTACCTTATCCTTATACAAGAATAATTTTTGCTTGATAGCTTTCTCGCTCACACAATAGATAGATGCTAAAGTCTTTTGCGATAACTTTAAACGCAACAGCATCATTAATCGCACGTCAGCATTGGACAAATTCGGATGAACTTTCTTTAGCCTCGACACAAACAAATCCTCCACACTATCCAAGAAAACTTCTAACTCAGTCCAATCATTATCGGAAATCACAATATGCTTACTCCCATAGGGAACACTCGAATTTAATTTTTCTACAACCTCTATCTTCTTTAGCAAATAGGTACGCATTACAGACAATTGCACATCCCTATGCGAGAGTTCTTCTTGGTGTAATTTTTCCATCATTTGCTGCTTTTGGCTAAATATTTCCTGTTCATGAGCAATGCGAGCTAATGACAGCTTTCGATAAGACCAATAAGCATACAAGACAAACAAAATAATTATCAAGCATAAAAGTACGGTCAATCCAAATACCCATCGCTGCATTTCTGCCTTACCTTGTATTCTTGCCCTTTCGCTTTCTTTCTTCAAGAATGAAGTGTAATAGGAAATCTTGGCTTTGGATGCAGTTCGGTACATTTCTTGCAAGTAACAACATGAAGAATCACTAAAGGCTTTAGCCGACTTATAATCTTGGGCTTTCATAGCAGCTTGGCTTCGAGTATAAAACACAGAATAATGATCTTCTGCTGTTTTTGGCGTTGTTTGCTTCAATATTGCAAAAGCTTGCTTTATGGAATCTACAGTAATATAAGCAGAAGCCAACATTAACTGACAAGAAAATCTATCTGTGCCATTTAACACATAAGCTTGGCGAGCATAAATTAGACAGCTATCTTCTTCTCCATTTTTTTCAAACACATTAGCTAACCCTTGGCTAACATAAGATAACAAACTATTATCGCCAGCATGCATTGCTAACTTATATGCTTTCTTCTCTTCTTCTAAAGCTTGTTTTAAACTATCAACAAAACCAAAGTTCTCCCCTAACCTCAAATGCGCTGCCACCTTATTATATATACTAACATTTGGCATGGACTCATACATCTTCACCAAAGCTTTAGCATAGTTCAAAGCTTTGTAAGGTGCCAGCTGTTCTTCTACTTCAATCAGCTTATCCAATGCCAAGCATTTCAGGCTCAGATTATGAAGACTGTCTGAAATAGAATAAGATTTCTCCAAACATGCCTTTGCCTGCTCCATACTATCATTCAGCAGAAAGTATTTTCCCATATAATATAAGGATGAAGCATAAAGAGAATCGGCTTGATGGTTCCCATACCAATCATACGCTATGCGAATCAAGGAATCGTTATCCACATCCAAGCCCGACTTATCCTGTGCCATATAATAAGTGAGGGCATACTTCGCCATATCTTCATCAGAGAGTTTACCTTGATTGATATGGTTCAAAAAGGACAAGGCACTATCAGGCTTAGACTCTGCCAACGTATAAGCCAAGTCTAACTCTCTCTTATGACTTTGATAACATGATACCAACACAGAAAGCATCATAAAAAACAATATCGTAAACGAAATACTTCTTCTCATATTTTGTATAATTACATTCTGGGCGCAAAAATACAAAATATTTTTCAATAATAGAACTAAATAGGGTCTAAAATACAAAGTCTGCAGAAAAACACAATACAATTGATAATCAGGCACATATATTCTATTTATAATAAAATGGGGTCTAAATAATAGTAGTATTTTCGCATTACCAACCTTTCTGCATCAGATAACAGAATCTCACGCTTTGGTTGCCAGGAGGCATTATGTTAACGAATCTAACTCGCTCTAAATTGGACTTTGATTGAAAATCAAGAAGTTGGGCATTTGCCTA
>OBCL01000472.1_pt1 | contig 10614 bp, 5 predicted proteins | sample 1495931 | NCBI WGS metagenome assembly OBCL01 (sample SAMN03418275, study PRJEB22391) | human gut metagenome | biome: human-gut; feature: organic feature; material: feces | host: Homo sapiens | place: Tanzania | collected 2013-01
AAAGTGGAGCACATAGTAAAGCCCCACCGACATGCCCAGAAATCTGTGGGTCCCTGCCGATTCCAGACGCTCGTGTAAAGTATATTCGCCGCCGTCGCCCGTATGCTGGAAGAGAATTTCATCATGCTTAAGCGTGCCACGGCGAAGCATTTCTACCTTAGCTTCCTCTGGGATGGGAGCACTCTTGATGGTTTTTTCCATTTCCGGAGTGATACTCTCTTCGCGCTCATCTAGCGAAAGGTCGGTGATATTGAAGTCGCTCGCTTTCAGCATCTGTAACAGGAAGTGCTTCTTCTTGTCCTCCTTGTCATGGCGCAATTCGTCTTTCACATTGAAGGTCAGGGAGGTGCGCGGGCTCAGCGTGTCTCGCATTCCCGAATAGAAGAATTCTGCCACGATATTCAGCCGTGATGTGGCTGCATTCGATTGTCCGAAGGCGGCCATAACCGTGCAGTTGTTGGTAGTATTGCCGGCGATGGCTCGCTGGGTGGCTTTGTTGATGCCCGATTTGCTGCCAAAGGTAACTTCCGAGTGGTCTGTTTCCTGCTGGTAGCTGCGGCTGTATAGCTTGGTAGGGCGTGAGCTTGTATAAACCATCAGCATCTCCTCGTAGATTCGCTTTTCGTCGAATTCCAGGCTTAGGACGTATTTTTCCCGGTTGAGCCAGAAGGTCATCTGCATAGAGGAGTGTTCCTTGCGGCTGTGATTATCCAGAAGAAAAGGAACGTACCCCATTCCCATATTCTTGTTTTCCGGCTTGTCGAGCATGGTGCGACGGAAGAATGCGAGGGCATCGAGCAGGGTGGTTTTGCCGCTGGCGTTGCTACCATACACGATACCAATCTTGAGGAGCTCAACACCTTCTGCCACTTCGTATAGGTATTGGCTTCTCATCTTGTCATCATTAGTAGGAAGGAAGCTTAGTGTTTGCCTTTCCCTGATGCTGAAGAAGTTTTGTATTTGAAATTCCTGTATCATAGCTATTCTTTTTTTATTTTGGTGCAAATATACGATAAAAAAGCAGAAGCGCAAAATTAAAATTCAGTTTTCGTGAAAAATTCACGTTATTTAATATTAAAAGCTGTATTTTCCGTATTTTTTCCTATTTTAAAGAGGTTTTTTGTTGGCGAAATGCTGTTTAAAAGTAGCATAAAGACTTTTCTTAAACCAGCTAATGAGTTATAAAATGAAAATAAATCCCATTTCATTTTGTTTTTTGCCGGTTTCTTCGTACCTTTGCGCATGGATTCGGCATGAGCCGCTTCCAGACATTTTAGTAAAAACAAAGCATTGACTATTATTGTGGTCTTCCGGAAAAAACCTAGGAAACTTTCTTTCTGAATATACGACCGCACCAATAATGGTTGGCTTCATCTGTGGCAAGCATAGGTGAGCCTCTCGTCAAATATGTAGAGTCAATGTTCATGCCCGATATAGGGTGTGAGCATTCTTATATTTGACGGTGGTTCAGACATTTCCTAGGCTTGCCACGGAAGACCTTAAGAATAGTTCACACCCTTCTTTTGTGTCTCTTTGTGTGTAGCCTGATGATAGTTGGATGCAGAATCTAACTGTTGAATAGAATGGACAAATTAAATCTCTATCATGAGCTTGAACAGCTCTTGCGAAAGAATAGCCGTTATTGTATGGATGACGGTAGATTATTGAAGAACCGAATTGTGGAGGATGCTTTGAGCATTCAACCTCTTCTTGTAAAGGAACTTCTTGGTAATGAAAAAATGAAGAAGGCGTTCTTTACCGATGTTGAGGGAGTAATGGTCTTTGATAAGGTCAAGTTCCAGCGTTTTGTATCTGATACTCAATTTTTGGGCGGCAGTTATACGATGTTCAAAAACAAAATCGGTTTGGCAAATGAAAATGGCCGCTTTGTGAGTGAAAGCAGAGAGGTGGTTCTTTCTTGGCCTTATAAGGACTGTATGCTTGAAGGTGGTCAAACGAAAGAAGATGCAAAGCGAAACGAAGTATTTTGGAATGAGACTCTGGCTCCAGATGAGGTAAACCGATTGACAGAACCAAAGGTCTTCTCTAACTTTAAGCGTTATGATAAGGAAGGTGAGCATCAGGTGGATCATCTTTCTGATAATGATAATTTAATCATCAAAGGTAATAATCTGCTGGCCTTACATTCTTTGAAGAAAAAGTAGCCAAGGATAGGTATGGAGATATGTGGAAGACATTAAAAAGTCAATTGATATCTCAATATGCCTTTAATCATTCTGATAATGTTGTAAGTGTACGTGATCCTCATAAACCAACAGAGACTGTAAAATCGTTAATGAAACAATCAAAGGAAGTTGGTCATGTTATAGCTTATGAAAAAGAAGATGGAACAATTTCTTATTTCTATAATGGAGGAGCTTTAGCTTTCTATTCTAATAAAATGCAAGTGATCGATGGAGAAAGGTGTGTTACTGAATTATTAACAGACTTTTGGAATCATATTTCTTGGGCAGGTATTGCAAAGGAAGGTGGAGTTAAACTTAAGAATGGGAAAAAGCCTGAAAAGTTACTCAAGCAAATTATAGAAATGACCACAAATGAAGGGGATCTCGTTTTAGATTTTCATTTGGGTTGCGGTACAACTGCAGCTGTTGCTCACAAATTAAAAAGACAGTATATTGGTGTAGAACAATTGGATTATGGAAAAAATGATAGTACAATAAGACTCCAAAATGTCATTAACGGCGATAAAACAGGCATCAGCAAGAGCATCGGCTGGCAAGGTGGAGGCTCTTTCGTCTATTGCGAACTTTCAAAAGCGAATGGAAAATTTGCTGATGAGATAGAAAATGCAGAAACAGCCGGTCAATTGATGGATATCTGGAATCGCATGAAGGCTACAGATTATTTGAACTATAAGGTTGACGTAAAAGAAGTAGATGCCAACGTGGCAGACTTTGAAGGTTTGAACTTGGACGATCAGAAACGCTTCCTTATAGAATGTCTGGACAAAAATCTGCTTTATGTCCCTCTATCTGATATAGACAGTAATGAGTATGGTGTGACTGATGAGGATAAGCGTTTGACACGTGAGTTCTATCATAAAAACTGATAAAGATGGCAAAACTACAAGATACTTTAGATAAAATGTTTGGGCAACTAAATATTGCCCAAACGCAATTGCCGGAATATTTTGAAACGGGATTGAATCCTTCAAAACGTCTGCGCCCATATCAGGAGGAATGTATGAAGTATTTTCTGACTTACATGAATCCCGATAAAAACTTTTACGGAAAACAACGAAGTCCTCATCTGCTCTTCCATATGGCTACAGGCTCAGGAAAGACGATGATGATGGCACTTGCTATGCTTTATCTCTATGAACGTGGATATAGAAACTTTCTGTTCTTTGTCAGCAGTAATAATATTGTAGAAAAGACGCGTGATAATTTCTTAAATTCGTCTTCTTCAAAATATCTGTTTGCACCAATTCTTACTATAGAAGGCAGAAAGGTGGAAGTGAAAGAAGTAAAAAACTTCCAGGGGACAGATTCTGATAGCATCAACCTTTGTTTGACTACCATTCAAGGTTTGCATGCAGATTTGACTGCGGAAAAAGAGAATGCTGTAACTTATGAAGATTTTACGGCAGAACCTGTTGTGCTGATTGCTGATGAAGCACATCATCTGAATGCTGAGACAAAAGCGGCAAACAAACGTAGCAGGGAAGAGGCCGAAAACGTTCAAAACTGGGAGCGGACTATTGACAATATCTTTCAGAGAGATAATGGAAAACTACCGAATATTTTGTTGGAGTTTACTGCAACTATGGATTTAGCAGATCAGGCTATTGCCCAAAAATATGATGATAAAATAATCTTTGATTATACATTAAAGCGTTTTCGTGAAGATGGTTATTCCAAGGAGGTTGAGACTTTCGTAACAGACTTGGACGAATTGGATCGTGCTCTTCAGGCTATGATTCTCAGCCAGTACAAACGCAAGGTTTTTGTAAAGTTGGGACAAGACATCAAGCCTGTAATAATGCTGAAGTCGAAAACCATCAAGGAGAATAAGGCTAACTATGAAGCTTTCAAAGAGCGTGTTGCAACACTCAAACTATCAGATATTAGCAATATTAGAAATAGAGCAAAGGAAGACCTGTTGGCGGCTTTTGATTATTTTCAATCAAATGGTGTGACAGATGAAAATCTTATTTTGGAATTGCAGAATGATTTTTCCGAAAAGCGTCTGTTGCTTGTGGATGGTAAAACGATTACGCCAGAGAAACAAAGGCTGCTTAATTCTCTAGAAGATGCTTCAAATGGCATCAGAGCGATTTTTGCCGTTGATATGCTGAATGAAGGATGGGATGTATTGAATCTCTATGATATAGTACGACTTTATGATACTCGTGATGCTAACGGAGGCAAACCTGGAAAAACAACTATGCAGGAAGCTCAGCTTATAGGAAGAGGTGCCCGCTACATGCCTTTCAGAGACCCTTCTGATGATTCTTTGCCGATAGATAAGCGTAAATACGATTGTGATGTTGCTAATCCTTGTCGCGTAGTAGAAAAACTGCATTATCATAGTGCTCATAATCCACGCTATATCCAAGAGTTGCGCAACGCCCTTATTCAGACTGGTATTATGGCCGAGCATCATGTACAAATCAATCTTTTTATGAAAGATGACTTTAAGAAAAGTCGCCTCTATACCAAAGGGATTGTGTTTGTAAATGAAAGAAAAAAAATGGCAGAACTGGAGGATGATGGCACTTTAGGAAAATCTATTCTCGACAAAGTATTTACAGTCAAAATGCCGACTGGAAAAATGGCTACAGGAATCATCTTTGGAGATAATGCTTCGGCTGAAGAGTTGACTAGTCTTACCATACCGCAATTTGATTTTTTACGGATTGGAAGTCACGTTGTTCGTTCAGCTATGAATAGGTTTTCTACTTATACTTACGAGGTGTTGCATGAGTTGTATCCAAGTTTAAAATCTTGTGCTGAATTTGTAGCATCGGATAATTATCTTGCAAAACTTCAGGTGAAGGTAATAGGCAAATATGTTTCGCTTGCAGAATACGGGCAAGCTGATAAACTATATATAGCTAAAGAACTTCTGAGACAGTTAGAACCTTTGCTTAGGACTCGCGGGAAAACTTATCGGGGAACGAAGACTTTTCTGCCGTTGCCGTTTAATAAGCAATTTCGAGATAATATAATTCTTAAGGTAAACGTATCTGGAGGAGAAAAAGAATTTGGGCGTTCGCAGAAGAATCCGGCAAATATCGATTATACCCTTGATCTTTTTGAAAAAGATTGGTATGCCTATAACGATAATTTCGGTACTTCTGAAGAAAAGGCACTTGTAAAGTATATTGATGGAATCATGCCAAAACTCAAAGAAAAGTATGATGAAATATATCTTGTACGTAATGAGAAGGATGTCTGCATCTACAGCTTTGATGAAGGTGGTGCTTTTGAGCCTGATTACATATTGTTTCTTCGCATAAAGGGAGATGATGCTAAGTATGATAATTTGCAGATCTTTATAGAACCGAAGGGAAACCAACTGCTTCTGAAGGATAAATGGAAAGAAAAATTTCTATTGCAAATTCAACAGATGGCAGACGTACATTGGATAACTAAGGCTGATAGCTTTAATGTATGGGGATTACCTTTCTATAATGAGGAAAGAGAAGCTGCATTCAATACGGATTTTAAAGAGGCTGTTATTGATTTTGGGGCATTAAAAACGAAGAATAAGGCTTGGAAGATTCTAAAGGAGAATAGCATCTCTCCTTCCGACCGCTTCACCCGTTTTCTCCCTCTGTATTCCATTCAGGCAGCCTGCGGCTACTTCGATGAATATGAGGAACCTGAGGCGGAAGGATGGGTGGATGTATTCTCGTTACCATTCACTCCGAATAGGGAAATGTTTGTGGTTCACGCCAAAGGCAACTCTATGCTGCCGAAAATTAAGGATGGAGACTTATGCGTGTTTGAGCGTTATCATGGAGGTTCGAGAGAAGGAGAAATCGTACTCTCGCAGGTGAATGAATATTACGAGGAGTATGGCGGAAAATATACCATTAAAAAGTTTCATAGCGAGAAATTCGTGAATGAAGAAGGGGTGGAAGTTCATTCAAAGATAGAACTGCAGCCACTCAATAAAGATGGCTTCCAGACCATAGAAATTCCAGAAGATAATGAAGCCAAGATTGCTACCATCGGCGTTTTGAAATACATTATCCGTTAACGATAAAAGGGCAAAAGCATTATCCTATCTATCGGGTAAATGCTTTTGCCCTTTCTCTCTGTATGTCTTTTATTTCACTTTATTCCACTTCCTCGCACATCGCCATCTCTACTCCCCGGTAAATCACAACGAGCTGATGAAGCTTCGTGGTCTTCACGGATTCGCGCACGATGTCGCTATCGGCGTAGCGCCTTATCTGGGCTGAAGCTTCCTCGAAGAGATGATTCAGCTGTTCATCGCTGGTGCCCGACTTGCAATATTTCAGCTCCACAATGTAGGAATCTTCCATATCTTTATAAATGTCGCAGAGGGGCAGCAGGAAGATGTCGGCATAACCGCCGTCGTTGTCGAGTTCTGAGATAGGACGGTAGAACTTGCATTGGCTCGCCATCGCCAGGGTGAAGCCATGAACGTAAGCCTCGCCCTTCTGCTTGTCACGCTGGGAGGAGAAGCGCTTCAGGCAATCGGCTATGTAGGCAAAGTAGGGCTTGAATGCGCCTTCGTAAGCCAACTTACTCTCCAGCTGGGTCTTGTCGTATTGCTCAAAGGTGAGGTCGTTCTCCTTGTAGGTATCCAGCAGATAGGTGTACATCTGGTCGCGCACCACCTCGTTGGGAACCACGAAGCGGGTGTTGCCCTGGTAGGTGCCGTCTATCGTTACCATGCCGAAATAAAAGAGCAGACTCAGGAAATTATCTGGATCGTTGATGCGCTCGGCTGGGAAATTCTCCATCAGGGTTCCCGTGGTGAATCCCTTGGTCACGATATCCTGTATGATGCTGGCATCGTGGGCAAACTCCCTGTCGTGGCGGATGAGCATGCGTATCTTGTCGTAGTCGATGCGGATGTTGGTTTCCAACATGCTATCAGGAATATCGTAATCGTTGCGGATATAATTGTCCACAAAATTAAGTACCATAACAGAGTTGTACATGGTTGTCTTGCCGTATCTTCTGATGGCGAAGCAATAGTTGTCATACCAAGGTTTCATCACTTCTATCAGCTCATCCACGCTATGGCGGAATGGCAGCACGCTGGCGTAATAGGCCAGCATCTGGCGCACTTCCTCCTCGGTGAATCCCACCATTTCGTTGAATTCCGGTGATAGGGAATAGTTGGTGCCGATGTTGAAACCGCTGGTCAGATCGTCCATTGTTACGGGACTTACTCCTGTAACGAAAACTCTGCCCAGTGAATCTCCGGCGGCTCCCTTGATGGTGTCGAAGAAATGGCGCAAATATCCCTCGCCGTGAGTCTGCTCGCGGTATCGTTTTTCATGCTCCTTGTGGGCAAGAATCTGATTGGTAAAATGGTCGTACTCGTCGATGAAGAGGTAAATCTTCAGGCCTGCTTCTGCACATTGGTCGCAGAGAAATCCTAATTGGGCAACGGCGTCTTCCTTCTGGTTCATTTCTTGCTTTATGCCTGGTGGCAAAAGGTTGGCGTATCTGTTGCAGAAGGAATTGAACTTGTTGTAGCAGTGGGCATCAAGTCCCTTCTTGTAATTATCCAATTCTGCTGAAATCATGGCAAAATTCAGATGCAGGATGAGGTAGCTGTTGCGTTCGGGGGTAGGATTTTCTCCGATGTAAAGTTTGCCGAAGAGGCTCTCGAACTTATCCTTCTTGTTGATGTCGTAATAGTTTTCGAGCATGGAGAGGGTAAGGCTCTTGCCGAATCGGCGAGGGCGAATGAAGAAGAAATACATGTTAGATTCTTCTATTTTCTCAATGAATGGGGTCTTGTCAACATAGTAACAATCTCTTTCCATTACATCTTCAAAGTTCTGCATTCCGTAAGGGATGCGTTTGCGATAGATTCGCTTTTGTCTTTCTATTCTTTCTATTTTTGCCATAATCGAAACCATTTTTTGTTTGATGCCGCAAAGTTAAGATTATTATTTGGAATACGCAAAGTTTTTGGGGCTTTTTCTTGGTGGTTTATCAAAAAATGAGTAGTTTTGCGGACGGGTATCAAATAGATAACGAAATATGAATCATAACGAGAAATAACGGTTTTGTGCTCCAGATTCCCGGCTCTCTGATGCTGGTGGATGCAGGCGGAGGAACTGGGGGTGAAGAATCTCATGCTTTATCATACGGAGGAGAAAACGCTGGATAATCGTAAGGAAAATTATACACGTGAAGCTGCTGAAAACTTCAAGGGTAGAATCTTCGTTCCGGATGATTTGGAAGTGATTCTTCTTTCTGATAAGCACTAAGAGCTGTAGGATTTTCTTTGTCCCACAGATTTCACAGATTAACACAGATTTTTTGTTTGGATATTTGGGGGAATCCTTCTCCCGATTATGGCATGAATGAATCTGTGTAAATCTGTGGAATCTGTGGGACTTTTTTAATGGTGAGTTTTATCAACTTAATCAACTGAATCCTGTAGGAAAATTTCGGTTATTTCCCGCTCTCCGAAATCTATCATGGCGTTGAAGAGGCTCACTTTTTCCGCCTTTCTGAGGTCTTCTAGTGTGAGCTCGGCTTCCTCGATGATGCCGGCTTCCAGAAGCTGGGCTCGCTTGGTTCCATGGAGCAGGGGATGCTTGGGGGTGAGCCATCTGTTGCCATCAAAAAGGGCGAGGTTGGTGAAGGAGGTGTCTGTGATCAAGCCGTTTTTTACGATGATGATTTCATCGCAATCGCCCTTCTGTGCCACCAGGGCGTTGAGCGCACTTCGGTCGGTGCTCTTGTAGGTGTAGTCGATATTGTTATCCTCTACCACCTTGAGGGAATGAATCTCCTTCATCTTGTAGGGGGCGTACTCGATGGCTTCCACGCCCTGGATGCCATAAACCACTCGTGCTTTGTAAAGGTTCATTTCCTCTTTTGGGGAAATGAGGGATGAGAGTTTTATTTCTTCAGATGCGAGGGATGGAAAGGATGGAAAGAACCTGCGGATGGTTCTCTCCATTCTTGCCTGATGGTAGGGCAGGGCCAGGGCCTTGCCGTTCTTGATTTTTATTGTTTCTACAAATTGCTGTTTCATATTTTTTTAATCGTGTATTTTTTTTCGGAATGAAAGGCGAGTTTAAAACGGAAGATAGATTTTCTGAATCACTTCCTCGTATTCCTTCCGGCAATCGCTCTTTGAGGTGATGCCGCCACCTGCTTTGAAATACAGTTTTCTGCTTGCCTCATCTCTCTTTCCTTCGCTTGCCTCAACTCCCTTACCTTCGCTTGCCTTGAAATTCTTTTCTCCATCTGCTTCAAAATCAACCGGCGATGTTTCTTCTTCGATGAATCTTATCATGACGGCGGAGTTGAGCTCGCCCTGGTCGTAGATTCCCATGATGCCCGTGTAGAAGGCGCGGTCGTAGCCTTCTGCCTCGTGGATAATCTGCATGGTTTTATCTTTCGGGGCACCCGTGATGGAACCGGCTGGGAGCTGGGCATCGAGGATTTCGCCCAGATGATGCGGGTAATTTTCGGGCAGGCGACCGCTGATTTCTGAACTGGTTTGCAGAATGTCGCCCTTGTTGGTATGCAGCACGTCGATGTAACGATATTTATCCACCCTTACATTCTCTGCCACCCGGCTCAGGTCGTTCCTTATCAGATCTACGATGGTGGCGTGTTCTGCCGCCTCTTTCCGGTCTTCCATCAGCTGCTTTTCGGCATTGGGGAGTGATGCATCCAGGGTTCCCTTCATGGGATAGGAGTAGATTCTTCCGCCCTTGATTCTGACGAAGGTTTCGGGAGAAAAGCAGACGAAGGGGGTGAGATTTCTCTTTCTTCTGAGCAGCAGTTTATACTTCCCTTTTGCCCGGTGGAAAATATCTTCTAATGAAAGATTGCAGCTCACGAGAACCCGGCAGGTGAGATTCGTAAGATAGCTGTTGCCCGCCATAATGTTGCTCTTCACGATGTTGAAGCTTCGCTCGTAATCCTCGTAATGTGGTGGTTCTATCTGCCAGGTGGTCTCCGAAATCTCTTCCTCCGAAGTCTCTTCCTTCCAAGTCTCTTTCCTGGCATGAGAAAGGTTTCCTCTTCCTTCAAAATCGAAGAGGCATTCTTCGGGATTTATATCGGATAGCAAGCGGATGAAGACCTTGTCTCCCTGATAGTTGATAACAAAGAGAAAAGGCTCATCCTGGCTTGCCAGCTGATTGATTTTATCTATGATTTCCTGTTTCATGCCTGCAAAGATACTGCTTTTATTTGGATGGACAAAAGATTAGTGACAAAAGATTGGTGATAAAAAATCCCGAAACATGGAAAATGCTTCGGGATTCGGTTGAAATGCGTTTGTGTTCTTTATTTTAATACGCTTCTCCCTGCTCTATTTCCTCCTGCGTGATGCGCTTGCGGTCGATGGCGCGCCAGGCGAAGACGATGTAGGCGAGCACGAACGGGATGAGGAGGGAAACTATCG
>OBCL01000475.1_pt1 | contig 10586 bp, 7 predicted proteins | sample 1495931 | NCBI WGS metagenome assembly OBCL01 (sample SAMN03418275, study PRJEB22391) | human gut metagenome | biome: human-gut; feature: organic feature; material: feces | host: Homo sapiens | place: Tanzania | collected 2013-01
TCTCAGCGTGGAAGTCGCCTTCGTCCTGGCTGTATTCGTATATCTTGACGCCGTCTTGTACGTGCTGCTTCATCTCCAGGTCTTTGTGGATGATGAGCGCACCGCCCGGCTGGATCAATTCTGTATAGTGACGGAAGCTTTCGAGATAAGCCTCCTTGGTACCGTAGATGTCGAGGTGATCTGGATCTGTAGATGTAATGACGCTCATCCATGGGCGCAACCAGTGGAAACTGCGGTCAAACTCATCAGCCTCGATGACTACGAAGTCGCTTTTGTCAGAGAGAATGTAGTTGGTGCCATAGTTCTTGGAGATTCCTCCGAGGAAGGCATTGCAGTCGAGATGGCTCTGGTGCATGATGTGTGCACACATGGTAGAAGTAGAAGTCTTGCCGTGTGTACCTGCCACGCACAGTCCCTTGTGGGTGTGGGTCAGGGTACCTAGAACCTGTGCACGCTTCTCGATGGTGAATCCATTCTCGCGGAAGTAAACCAGCTCCTTGTGCTCAGCAGGGATGGCTGGTGTATAGACAACTAGCGTATTCCTGGCATCCTTGCAAGCCTCAGGGATGAGATCTACATTCTCTTCGTAGTGGATGAGCATTCCTTCTTTCTCCAACTCGTGAGTGAGATTGGAAGGAGTCTTGTCGTATCCGGCTACAACCAACTTCTTGCTGAGGAAGTATCTGGCGATGGCGCTCATACCGATGCCGCCAGCACCTACAAAATAAACTGCTTTAATATCCTTGATTTCCATTATCTTGTTGCTAATTTGATTACTTCGTCGGCGATGACGTCGGCTGAGTTCTTTAATCCTAATTTCTTGATGTTCTCACAGAGTGAGCTGAGTTTATCCTCGTTTTTGACAGTGTTGATGGCTTTCTGGAGCAATTCGTTTGGCGCATCAGCATCTTTCACGTAGATGGCTGCATCCTTGTTTACCAGTGCCATGGCATTCTTGGTCTGATGGTCTTCTGCCACGTTAGGGCTTGGGACGAGGATGACTGGCTTTCCGATGAGGCAGAACTCACTGATACTGCTGGCTCCGGCACGGCTGATTACGAGGTCGGCAGCCTTGTAAGCTGCGCCCATGTCGCTGATGAAGTCGGTAACCTTGAGCATTGGCAGTTCCTTGCCCTTGAGTTGCTCCATGATGGCTGCGTTGTAGTACTTACCTGTCTGCCAGATAAACTGTACGCCGCTTTCCTTCACGAGGTCGAGGTGCTGAAGCACGCTCTCGTTGATGGTTCTTGCACCGAGGCTTCCGCCCACGAGCAGGATGGTTTTCTTGTCAGGGTCGAGACCGAACTGCTTTCGTGCCTCTTCCTTGGTGAGGGTAGTCTCCAATACGTTCTGTCGTACTGGGTTTCCCGTCATGATGATTTTGTCGGCAGGGAAGAAACGTTCCATTCCTTCGTAAGCCACGCATATCTTTTCTGCCTTCTTTGCCAGGAGCTTGTTGGTCACACCTGCGTATGAGTTCTGTTCCTGGATGAGGCATGGAATACCTTTGCTAGCGCAAACGTTGAGTGTAGGACCGCTGGCGTATCCGCCCACACCTACAGCAGCCATCGGCTTGAAATTCTTGATGATGCTCTTGGCCATGTGCTGGCTCTTCCATATCTTGAAGAGAACAGCGATGTTCTTGAGCAGATGCTTTCTGTCGAAACCGCAGATAGGCAATCCTTTGATTTCATAACCCGCTGCAGGAACACGCTGCATTTCCATTCTGCCGAGTGCTCCAACAAACAATATTTTGGCATCAGGGCGCTTTGCCTTGATGGCGTTTGCGATGGATACGGCAGGGAATATATGACCGCCTGTACCGCCTCCACTTATGATAATTCTCAGTTCATTATTCATAATCCATTCTTGTTTACGACCCGAGGGTCAACAATTTTCACGCAAAGGTAAGCAAAAAAATCCATTTAATGGCATTTTTTACCTTATTTATGATACTCTTTTGTTATGCAGCAGCAAATTTGTCAAAATTTGCTTCGTTTTGAGGCAAATCTTTCTTTTTTGCGGTTCTACTGATGCTTAAGATGATGCCCAGGTAGAGACAGTTGATGATGGTTGAGGTTCCACCTCGGCTGATGAGCGGAAGTGGCTGACCAGTAACCGGTGCCAAGCCTACAGCTACAGCCATGTTGAACAATGCCTGGATAACCAGCATGATGGCAAGTCCCATACACAGGAATGCTGGGAATGTGTTCTCACACCGGTTGGCGATTCGCCCGGCTCTGAAGAGCAGAATGATGTAGAGGAATGCCACAAAGAAGGCACCCCACAGTCCCATTTCCTCGATGATGATGGCGTAGATGAAGTCGGAGAAAGCCTGAGACAGGAAATCTCGTTCTACTGAGTTTCCCGGTCCCTTTCCCACGATATTCGATGAGGCGATGGCGATATTGGCATGTGCCACCTGTGCATCCTTGTCCAGGTCCACGTCTTCCGGAGCCACTGGCTTGGAATTGATAAACTTGTCGATACGTGCTTTCCAGGTATCTGCTCGGTGGAACATCTTCTCTGCCATACCTGGTGCTTCTTCCTTCTCGTTGATGTTCTCTGTGAGCGTATTTTCCGGCTTGTTTCCTCCGTTTTCCTTGTCTTCACCCACGATCATGACGCCGGCGAAGACAACGCAGATAAATATCAAGACGCTGCCCACGAGTTTGCCTATCTGACTCATAGGTACTCTTCCGATGATCATCATGCATAAGATGGTGATGCACAGAAGCATGGCGGTGGATAAGTTCTCAAGTCCGATGAGGATGATAAACGGGCAGCAGGCCGTCAAGACATACTTGAAGGCTCTCCGTTCTGCACCATTCTGCGTCTGCATTGCACTGAGAATCTGTGCCACTACCAGCACCACCGCTCCCTTGGCTATTTCCGAAGGCTGAAACTGGATGCCCACCAGGTTAATCCAGCGGGATGCGCCATTGGTGGATTGTCCCGCTATCAAAACCCAGATGAGTAAGCCCAGAGATGGAAATATCACAAAAGGAGTGACGATCTTGAAGTACTTACACTTAACCTTGAGCATACATATCATGGTGCCTAAGCCTAGAAAAAGGAGACCTATATGGCGTATTACCGGCGCCATATAGTTACCGCTCTTGTACGACAAGGAACTAGAGGCGGAATACACCTCTATGATGCTTATCATACAGAGAAAGAAGAAGACCATCCAGATGACCTTGTCTCCCTTGAATATGTTGCCTATGGTCTTATTGTTCATTTCTTAACTGTCCTATCTCTAAAATTATTATCACTTAAGTTCTTGCCAAATGAAAAGTTATTCACCGATGGCTCTTGCCAGTGCCTTGAACTGCTCGCCGCGGTCCTCCATGTTCTTGAAGAGGTCGAAGCTGGCGCAGCATGGGCTCAGCAATACGGTGTCGCCTGGCTTGGCCAGTTCCTGGCAGGCAGCCACGCAGTCTTTCATGCTGTGGGTGTCGCGAACAGGAATGCCCAGGGCGTCGAAGTTGTCGTGCAGCTTCTGGTTGTCGGCTCCGAGATATACGATACCTGCACACTTCTCCTTTACCAGGTCTTTGATCTGGTTGTAATCGTTGCCCTTGTCCTTACCGCCGATGATGAGGATGGTAGGGGTTGTCATGCTCTCCAGAGCGTACCAGCAGGCATCCACATTGGTAGCCTTTGAGTCGTTTACATAGTAAACTCCCTTGAACTTGCCCACCTTTTCCAGTCGGTGCTCTACGCCTGGGAAGTCGCTGAGGCCCTTGTGCAGGGTCTCGTGGTCGATGCCTACGATGTTGCAGGCAAGTCCTGCAGCCAGGCTGTTGTAGATGTTGTGCTTGCCGCGCAGGCTCATGTCTGCCTGTGGCATCTCGAAGGCTGATGGGAAGTTGAGCTTGTACTTGCCGTCCTCGATGTAGCCCACGCATCCTTCCTCGTTGAATTCAGAGAATGGGCAGAGGTGTGACTTGAGGTCATACTTCTCCAGTTCCTTCTTCACGATAGGATCATCGTTCCAGAAGATGAAGCTGTCTTCCTCTGTCTGGTTCTGTGTGATGCGCATCTTGGCATCGGTATAGTTCTGCATCTTGAACTCATAGCGGTCCAGGTGGTCTGGAGTGATGTTGAGCAGGATTGCTACGTTGGCACGGAACTCGTACATGTTGTCGAGCTGGAAACTGCTCAGCTCGATGACGTAGTACTTATGCGGTGTCTCTGCCACCTGCAGCGCCAGACTCTTGCCGATATTGCCTGCCAGTCCTACATCGTAGCCAGCCGACTTGATGATGTGATAGATCAGCGAAGTAGTTGTGGTCTTGCCGTTGCTACCTGTGATGCAGATCATCTTGGCATCAGTATATCTGCCGGCAAATTCAATTTCGCTGATGATAGGAGTACCCTTTGCCATCAGTTTCTGAATCATAGGGGCTTCCTTAGGAATGCCCGGGCTCTTGATGACTTCATCAGCGTCTAAGATTTTCTCTTCAGTATGATGTCCCTCTTCCCACTCAATGCCGTGGTCGTCCATCAACTTCTTGTAGTTGTCCTTGATCTTAGACATGTCAGAGACAAATACCTCGAATCCCTCTTTTTTCGCCAGCACGGCAGCACCTGCGCCACTTTCGCCAGCTCCTAAAATTACAATTTTGCTCATTGTTGTATCTTTATCTTGTCAGGCTGATAAGAGCCTTTGTTTTATCTTATCTTCAATGTGATGATGGTGAGTGCTGCCAGGATGATGGTCACGATCCAGAAACGGATGGTAATCTTCGATTCGTGGTAGCAGTTGCGAGGCTTCTTCCACAGGTACTTGCACTCCGGATCCAGCTGGCTGTCCTGTGTACGGAAGTTGTCGTGGATAGGTGTGCGCTTGAAGATGCGCTGCTTGATGCCTCTGCGCTTGCCCAGCTTGTAGTAATATACCTGCATCATCACGCTGAGGCTCTCTACGAAGAAGATACCGCAGAGGATAGGCAACATCAGCTCCTTGTGGATGATGATGGCGCCCACGGCGATGATACCGCCGATGGTGAGCGAACCGGTATCGCCCATGAATACCTGCGCAGGGTAGGCATTGTACCAGAGAAAGCCTATGAGGGCTCCGATAAAGGCACAGAAGAATACCACCAGCTCCTCGGAGCCAGGAATATACATGATGTTGAGGTAGGCGGCAAACTCGATGTGCGACGACACATACGCAAGAATGCCTAATGCCACACCTATGATGGCGGAGTTTCCGGCACACATTCCATCCATTCCATCGTTGAGGTTGGCACCGTTGGAAACGGCGGTAACCACGAAGATGGTCATGATTACAAAGAGAATCCAGCCTGCAGCTACCTTGTGCTCACCACAGAAGCTGGTGATGCTGGAGTAGTCGAGATTATGCCCCTTGATGAATGGTATGGTGGTTTTCAACGACTTTCGTGCCTCTGCACGATGCTTTACCACCGTCTCCTGTCCCTGGCGTTCGATGGCGAGGTTCTCGTTCATCTTCACGTCTGGAGAAGCCCAGAGTACCAGACCTACGATGAGACCGATACCTACCTGTCCCACGATTTTATATTTGCCCTTCAGTCCCTCCTTGTCGCGCTTGAAGATCTTGATGAAGTCATCCATTCCACCGAGGAAACCGAGCCATACGGTGGTAATGATCATCAGAATCAGATAGATGTTGCGCAATCTGCCGAGCAGCAATACCGGTACGAGGATGGCCAGGATGATGATGACGCCACCCATGGATGGTACACCGATCTTCTTTACGCCGAATGGGTCGATGCTGGCATCGCGCTGGGTCTCGGTAATCTGCTTGCTCTTGAGGTACTTGATGAACTTCTCGCCAAACCATGCAGAGATGACGAGTGATAAAATCAGTGCGAGCAGGGCACGGAATGAAATGTAACCCCACATGTGGGAACCTGTGATGCCCCACTGCTCCAGAAATCTAAAAAGATAGTATAACATTTTTCTTCTTCTCTTTTTCTATTAGATGATAATACTACTTGTTGATACCGAAGATTTCGCGAAGCACTTCCTTGTCGTCGAAGTGGTGCTTTACGCCCTTGATCTCCTGGTAATCTTCATGTCCCTTTCCGGCAACGAGAATTACATCGCCCTTCTTGGCCAGCATGCAGGCTGTGCGGATGGCTTCCTTGCGGTCAACAATGCTGATCACCTTCTTCATCTGCTGGGCGTTGAGACCAGCCAGCATGTCGTTGATGATGTCCTGTGGCTCTTCGAAGCGAGGATTGTCGCTGGTAATGATTACCTTATCGCTCTGCTTGACAGCCTCTTGAGCCATCAATGGGCGCTTGCCCTTGTCACGGTTTCCACCGGCACCGCAGACGGTAATCACTTCGCCGCCCTTGCCGTCGAGTACTTCGTGGATGGCGTTCAAAACGTTCTCCAATGCATCTGGTGTATGAGCATAGTCAACGATGGCAGTATAGCCTTCCGGCGACTGGATAGGCTCCAATCGTCCGTTTACGCTGTGAAGGGTACTCATCACAACGAGTACATCCTCAGGCTTCTTGCCGAGCATGACGGCTGCACCATATACGGCAAGCAGATTGCTTACATTGAATTTACCGATAAACTGTACGCCTACTTCTCTGCCATCAATCTCCAGATACATGCCGCCGAAGTGACACTCCAGGATTCTTGCCTTGAAGTCTGCCATAGAGCGGGTAGAGTAGGTCTTCACGGTAGCCTTGGTGTTCTGCACCATGATCATGCCGTTCTTGTCGTCGGCATTGGTGATGGCGAAGGCTGTCTTAGGCAGACCGTCGAAGAATGCCTTCTTGGCGTTGCGGTAGTTCTCGAATGTCTTGTGATAGTCAAGATGGTCGCGGGTGAGATTGGTGAACAGTCCGCCGGCGAACTCCAAGCCGCCGATACGCTTCTGTGCGATGGCGTGGGATGAGCACTCCATGAAGGCGTACTCGCATCCTGCCTCTACCATCTTGCCCAGCAGCATGTTCAGCTCGATAGGGTCTGGGGTAGTGTGGTCGGCAGGAATTGCCTCGCCCTCAATGTAATTGCAGACGGTGGAGAGCAGACCGCACTTATGTCCGAACTTGCGGAACATATTATATAATAAGGTGGCGATGGTGGTCTTGCCATTGGTGCCAGTCACGCCAACCAACTTCAGCTTCTTGGATGGGTCGCCATAGAAGAGTGTAGCCACTTTACCTACAGCATCTTCGGTAGATGCTACCTGAATGTAAGTTACGCCTTCGATTTTCTCCTCAGGCATATCCTCGCACAAAACCGACTTTGCGCCCAGGGTCAATGCCTTTGAAATAAACTGGTGGCCGTCAACCTGAGTGCCCTTGATAGCAACGAACAAGTGACCTTCCTTAATCTTTCGGGAGTCAATGTTTACGCCCGAAACCTCTACATCAGCATCACCGACAATCTGAATCGGCTCGATGTTTTTGAGTAATTCTTGTAACTTCATATTTAATATCTTTATGTATTTACACCTTATTATATATATTAGTTCAATTCGATGATACAGATGGAACCCTTCTTGACCGGTGTTCCCGGCATGAGACTCTGCTTGATTACCTTGCCTCTGCCATGAATCCTGGTTCTGATTCCTCTGCTCTCCATGCAGAAGATTGCGTCTCTGGCTCCCATGCCTGTAATATCGGGCACGGTGCTTTTGCCGTATTGCTTCTCCTTGAAGAGCTTGATGCTTCTGCTTCCTATGCGTTCTGCCTTGCCCCAGATAGGATTGCCGTTGGCGTAGCTTCCACTCCAGTTGGTGTTGGTCTTGATGCCCAGGTGGGTGAGTACGTAGTCGGCAGCCAGCACGTTTCCGTTCTTCACGTCAGGAACGAAGATGGAGGCTGAATCCTTGGCATCCTTCACATCAAGTTTCAGACTCTGCGCCATGATACCTTCGGCAATGTCGTGGAATACCTTACCACTCATGCTTCCGCCGGAAGCTGGCAAACCTGATTTCTGAATGCAGACGATACAGCTGTAGCGCGGATTGTCGGCAGGGAAGTAGCCGGCGAAGCTCACCAGATAGTTGGTAATACCGTTCTTGTAACCGCCGGCTCCCTTGGAAACCTGAGCCGTACCGGTCTTTCCGGCAACCTTGAAGTTAGGCGAACCAGCTTTTTTGCCCAGTCCCAGGCTAACCACCTGTTCCAGGATGGTCTGCATCTTCTTGATGGATTGCGGCTTGGCTATCTGTTCGCGCATCACCTCTGGCGGAAACTCCATGATGGTTTCTCCGTTCTTCACTACCTTGCTCACGAATCTAGGACGCATCATCTTACCGTTGTTGGCGATGGTGTTGTAGAAGGTGAGGGTAGAGATTGGTGGTATCTGCGTCTCGTATCCGATACTCATCCATGGCAAACTGGTCTTTGCCCAGTTGTCATACTGCCCGTGGCTGTTTCTGTGCGGCATTCGGATTCGGGCAGGAGTAGCTCCCACCAGCGGAATCTTCAGGTCGTCGTGCAGACCGGTGCGGTAGATGCCCTGTACGAATTTCTCCGGACAGTTGCGGTAGTGGTCGTCGATGATTCGGCTCACACCGATGTTGGAACTGTACCACAGTGTCTTTGCGAAGGTCAGCATTCCATATCCGCCCTTTCGCCAGTTATGGTCCTTCATATCTCGTCCGTACATCTGCCAGACACCACATCCGGTTTCCACGCGATAGGTCGTATCTACCACACCATCATCGAGCGCTACGAGAAGCGAGGCAGGCTTGAATACCGAACCCGGCTCCAGAAGGTCGCTCACGGCATGGTTGTGAATCTCTCTGTATTCGCCATCGAAGCATTTTTCCATGTTTACGATGGCCTTGATGTCGCCGGTAGGCACATCCATCACGATGGCTACACCCACGTTGGCATTGATTTCCTTCAACTCTTCGATGAGTGAGCGCTCGGCAAGATCCTGCATGCTCACATCGATGGTGGTAACGATGTCGGCACCGTCGATAGGAGGGGTGTCGGTGATGTCGAGGAACTTGTTGCGCACCTTGCGGCGATGCACGATACCATTGGTTCCGCGCAGGATGGAGTCATAGCTCAGCTCCAGTCCGAATCTGGCGGTATCCTTGGCACCAAACATGGCTCCGATGGTTCTTCCTGCCAGCGAACCGTAGGTACGGGTGCGGGCATTGTATTCCTCCCAGTGGAATCCGCTCTTGTAGGGAGTGAGGCGGAAAATTGGCAGCGCCTTCACCTCGGTGAAGGTGTTATAGTCGATACGACTTCCATATACCGCCCAGTGGCGGCTCTTCTTGCCGCGTCCCTCTATGAGATGGCGCTTGAATTCCTCTGCTGTCTTCTCCGGGAATATCTTGTGGAGTCCCTGGCAGATGGAATCCTGCTTGGCATCCCAAAGCGAGTCGTTGCCGGCTTCGGTCAGCGCCTTGAAGTCCATGAATACCTTGAACTCTGGCAGCGAACTCGCCATCAGCTGTCCTGCGCAGCTCAGGATGTTGCCTCTGTTAGGCTTCACGGTCACGGAGTCTCTCTTCTGTCGCTCGGCAACCTGCATCCAGTAGTCGTGCTTAGCCGTCATGATGTAGAGTGCTTTTCCTACGATGGCGGTGGCAATCAGGGTCATGATGATGGCGATGGCACTATAGCGCGGCATTACTTTCTTATGCTCAAACTTGCTCATTCTTCTGGTACGTTTATGATGTAAGGAGGTTGTGTGGCGATGTGCAGGGTGCTGTCCTTGCTGTGTTTCAGCATATCGAGCACATTGCTTTCACGACTCTTCTCTGTTATCTGACTGCTGGTTGACAGTGCTTTGTATTTCGTGTCTTGCAGCTCTTTTTGCAGTTGATCCAATTCGATGAGATCCTTCTGGATGCTGTATCGGTTGGATATGTAGATAATGATGAAAACCACGATGAGCATGAACAGCCATATCTGCTTTCTGATGATTTGTGCGGTGAGGATGTCGCCACCCAGAATCTTGCGCAGTGTGAAGCTGGCAGAACCCGACACTTCCTCCTCGATGGCCTGCTTGGCAATCACTTCCTTGAGCGAAGCCTGCGGAGCCGGTTTGGGAGCTTCCGGCTGCGCCTTCTCCTGAGTCTTTGCCGGCTCAGAAGCCTGCGGCTTCTGCTCTTCAGCCGGGCTGCTTGTTTCTGGTTTTTCTTTATCTTGTTTCATTTTCTATTGCATTACATGATTGCAGTTACATGATGATCTCATATACTCTATTTCTTTTCTGCGATTCTCAACTTGGCGCTGCGGCTTCTCGGGTTTCTCTCCTGCTCATCGGCATCAGGGATGATGACCTTGTTGTTGACGAGCTTGAAAGGCGTCTCGATTCTTCCGAAGAAGTCCTGTTCTACCTTGCCCTCTGGATTGCCCGCCTTCATCATGTTCTTCACGATGCGGTCTTCCAGTGAGTGATAGGTAATCACTGAGAGTCTTCCTCCCGGCTTGAGCAGTTCGGTGGCAGAGCGGAGCATTTCTTTCAGGGCATCCATCTCGTGATTCACCTCTATGCGCAGTGCCTGGAAGAGCTTGGCCATCTCCTTCTTCTCCCGCTCTCGCTTGAAGAGGGGTTCCACGGCAGCCATGAAGTCCTTGGTGGTCTTGATGGGGCTTGCGGCT
>OBCL01000478.1_pt1 | contig 10576 bp, 4 predicted proteins | sample 1495931 | NCBI WGS metagenome assembly OBCL01 (sample SAMN03418275, study PRJEB22391) | human gut metagenome | biome: human-gut; feature: organic feature; material: feces | host: Homo sapiens | place: Tanzania | collected 2013-01
TCCGCCTCCATCTCGATAGTCTGCAGCTCAAATCAGAGCAACAGCTGGTTTTCACGCCGCTTATTGCCGGAGAAGATACCATCGCCCTGAATCCCATTATCATCAATGGCAAAAACCAGAGCATCAGATACCTGCGCAAAAGCAGCAAACTGAAAAACAGTCAGGCGCTGGTAGTGAGACGCAGGAATGATACCGAGCAGCAAGTGCTCTTCTCGCAGACCCTTCCCTACAGGAAGTGGATGAAGGCATTCAACCTCTCCATGACGGAAGACCTCTGCGGATGCGGCAACCTGCAGGATCAGGATACCACCCAGATGGCTAACATCCAGCCGACACCGAGAATCTGTCGCGACCATTACGTGAAGCCAAAGGCTGAAGCCATCAAGGTGAGAGCCGAAAAGGGTGAAGCTTACCTGAGCTTCAAGCTCAACAAGAGCGATATCCTTGCCGACTTCCGTGAGAATGCCTCAGAGCTGAGAAAGATTACATCCACCATCGACCTCGTAAAGAACGACAAGGATGTGAGCATCAACAATATCGATATTCATGGCTATGCATCGCCAGATGGTCCTTACGACAACAACAAGCGACTCGCCAACAATCGTGCGGCTGCCCTGCGCAATTATGTCAGCAATCTCTACACCATCGATAACAAGCTCTTCACCTATCACGCCACCCCGGAAGACTGGGAGGGATTCAAGAAGAAGGTGGAAGCCAGCGACTTAGCCGACAAGACTGCGATACTTGCCGTTGCCAACTCATCATTGGCACCCGATGCAAAGGATCAGAAAATCAAGAAGCTTTATCCGGCTAGTTATCGCTACATCATGAATGAGATTTATCCCCGTTTGCGCCACAGCGACTATACGGTAACCTATACCGTTCGTCCTTTCGACATAGAGGAGGCAAAGGTGATTTTGAAGACCAAGCCTCAGCAGTTGTCATTACAGGAGATGTATCTGGTGGCACAGACCTATGAGCCTGGTTCTCCAGAGTTCAACGAGGTATTTGATATTGCCGTCCGTCTTTTCCCGGATGATGAGACTGCCAATCTCAATGCCGCCTGCACAGATTTACAGAAGGGCGACCTCGTAACTGCCGAGAAACATCTTGCCAAAGCAGGAAACTCGAAGGAAGCTGAACGCATCAGAAAGATTTACGGGGAAATGAAGGCGGAACAATAAAAGTAATAACTAACAATAAAATCACATCAATCATGAGAATTAAACATTTCTTTGGATTAGCAGTGATAGCTGCTATGACAGCAAGTTGCTCTAGCAACAACGATTTAGTAAATGGGGGTAATGGCTCTGGTGAGAATGAATCAGGTGCAAGCTATGCATCTTTCTCTATTAACTTGCCTACAACAAGCGGAACACGTGCAGATGGCGACCCTACATTCGAGGATGGTAATACCGATGAGTACAAGGTAAATGATGCAACCTTACTCATCTTTAAGAAGGGGTCAACAGAGAAAGAAGGTGATTATACTTTCGTTGAGAGTGCAGAGTTGGGTTCAATGGCACCATGGCAAAAGCCAAATCCAGATGAGACAGGTGTAACCACTCATGCTAAAATTACAGCCAAGTTGGAAAGCGTAAATAAAGACGAAAACAACTTCGCATTGGTGCTCTTGAACAACGGTACTGGTACTAATGCCAAGGTTGAAATGCCTTCAGTGGGTGAAAAGTTCTCTGCTTGGAACGCAAAAGCTACGGATAAATTTGCAAAACCCGAGAATGGCTTCTATATGGCAAATGCTCCTCTGTTCAAGGATAATAATGTTACAACTTTAGTTCCTATTGAGAGTACTAAGATTTACCCTACAGAGGAAGAGGCTGCTAAGAATGCAGCAACAGATATCTATGTAGAGCGTGGTCTTGCTAAGGTTACCTTAGGTACTGGTACAACAACAGAAAAGCCGGTTACTAGTGACACATATCAGGGTGATAATGTTACTATCTCTAACTGGGCTTTGGATGTTACCAACAAGAAGGCCTTCCCTATCCATAATGTTGATGGATTGAACGAAGCCGAAAACTACGCTGATATTTGGAGTAACACCACCACTGTATCTCCAACCAACAATGCTACCACTCAGCGTTTCGTAGATAACACAGCAGCCCTTGCAAAGCGTGTATATTGGGGTAAAGACCCTAACTACAACACCGATAATTTACGCAACACAGATGAGGCTGGCAAGACTGCTCGTGAAGCAGAGTTCAAATATGTTAAAAATACAGACGTAACAGCAGACCCAGCTAAACCATTGTACTGTCTTGAGAATACATTCAATCTTGACAATATGATGCAGGGGCAGACTACTCGCATTGTTTTCAAAGCTACATATAAGCCAGCAAGTTTACCTGAAGGAGAAAAAACATTCTACAAGATTGGTAAGAACACTGCTATATGGAGAGAAGCCGATCTTGTGAAAGAAATCAAAGCAGCAGTTGCTAGTGTTTTCTCTGGCGTAACAACCGACAAAATCACTGTCAATTTGGATGCTGAAGAAAATAAAATCACAGCAGCAGGTACTCATTATATAGCAGCAGTTAATATCACCGTAGCTGGTGTAACAACCATTACACCTGAAAACATCACCGCCATTAATACCCAGTTGGGTCTCAATGAGACTAAGAAGGTAGGTATTAGCACATACGCAGGTGGTGAGTCTTACTACATCGCCCGCATCAAACACTTCGGTGATGCATTGACTTCATGGTCATCAGGCGACTACGGAACAAACAACCTCGCTTACTTAGGTCGTTATGGCATACTCCGTAACAACTGGTATGAGTTGACTGTAAGTAGCGTTAGCGGTCCTGGTTACCCTAGCGTTCCAGAGGTTAAGCCTAACACTCCAGATGATGAAAACGACAAGTACATTTCCGTCAGTGTGAAGATCCTCAAATGGGCTAAGCGTACACAGGATGTTAAGTTGTAATCGAGTATAACAACGAAAGGCGGAGCTTAGGCTCCCGCCTTCGTTCAACCATACGAGTTGTGTTTTCTGCTTTCCACTACCCCATACTCACCATCCGCCAATCTTATATGATATAAGTAAAAGGTGCTAAAATGAGTAATTGGGAAAAGAGAAAGTGAGGAAATAAGAGAGAGAGCTTTGAGTAGCGGAAGCCAGAAACACAACTTGATATTTTGAAACATTATTTATAATAACCAAAAAAGCATCATGGCAAACAATAAGTTACATAGTTGGATCAAGAAGATACGCATGGAATGGGGATTCGACAGCTTGGCTGCTATCAGCCGTCTGACTGCAATCAGCCGTCTGACTGCTATCAGCCGCACGGCAGCATTCAGCAGCATCATCGCTCTCGGCAGTATGCTCAGCAGCTGCAACGACTTGATGCACGATGACCTGCCCTCTTGCGATATGGGAGTTGACTTGCAGTTCAAGTACGACTACAACGTGCAACGTGCCGACATGTTCAATGATCATGTAGGTGGAGTAAGCGTGTTCGTATATGATCAGCAGGGTAAATACATCACTCGCCAAGATGCCTACAATAGTGCAACATCGCAGCCACTGAAAGACCATAACTATACCATGCGTCTGAATCTGGAACCGGGCAAATACCGCTTCGCCACCTTCGCCTTCCAGAAGAAATACGAAGAAACCCGTACACATAATGGAGCAAAATTCCAAATCGCCCTTCCCGAGGAAGGCAGCGACATCAAGGAATTAAATGTAAGGCTCGACCGCACCTCTCCTAATCGCAGAGATGCCCAAAGCCCTGACGGCAACGCTCCGGAGGATTATCCAGCAATCGTAGAGAACCAATCTCTCCCACTCGATACACTCTGGCAGGGACTCAGCGACCATCTCGTAGAAGTAAAAGACTTACAGGTAACAAAACATACCATCAGCCTCGTCAGAGATACCAAGCAGCTCACCGTCCGACTGCACCAGCTCAACGAGCCAACCAACATCAATGCCGACGACTTCAGTTATCAGATAACCGATGCCAACGGCTACATCAACTACGACAATTCCCTCCTCCCCGACGAGGAGTTAAGATACACTCCATACAAGACATGGACCACCGAATTCAAGGATCAAGATGGCAAAGTAACAGAACGAACAGCCATCGCAGCCCTGATGTTCAGTAGAGTCGTACTTCATCCAGTAACCGAGAACGACAAGAATGCGATTCTCAGCATCTGGAACAAGAAGACGGGTGAAGAGGTAGTCCGCATCAATCTTGCCGATTGTCTCGCCCAAGGCAGAGGAGCCTTCGAGAACATGAACTATTCTGCCCAGGAATTCCTGGATAGAGAATACGACTACAAGCTCGACTTCTTCCTCAAAGGCGACCAGTGGCAGTATATGCAACTCGGCATCTCCATCCTCGACTGGAGCAAGCGCATACAGCGTGCCGACTTATAATCGTAAATCATTCATCGAGATGGAAGCATCGAGATGTAATAAGTAAAAGGTAAAGTTATCATGAGAAGATTTCATATCTATATAGGTTTCATAGTTTGGTTGTTGACTAGTTTATTTGCAGTTAGTTGTACCGACGAGTTGGAGGGTAATGGATTTACCCCCAACTCGTCAAGCAACCTGCAAGTCCTCGTGCCATTGGTACACAGCAACGGCACTCGTGCAGGAGAATCAGACCCGGCAGAAAACTTAACTTATAATGCCACAGAAGAAGAGTGCCGCATCAACAGCCTCCGACTTTTCGCTTTCCCTATAGACGGCAAAGGCACATTGCTCAATGAGTATCTCGGTGCTCCCGGTACCTCGTTCTATGAGCCTGGCAATTTTGAAGGAGGTGTGGATGTAGCCACATATACGCTGCGAATCGACCCCGGCACTTACCGCATCTATGTTGTGGCCAACATGGAGGATGTATTGAAGGGTCAGACCATCGACACAGAGGACAAACTCAAAAAGGTAGTACTGAATTACCTCCCCGAAGGTAAGCCCGGCATGCCTGCCTGTGGCAATATCCCTATGATTTATGAACCCTTAAAGGATACCAACATCACTAGTGATAGCAAGACCACCGACATTGTTGCCAACTTGAAGTTCACCTGTGTCAAGGTAAAACTCAACCTGCTCTTCGACCCTGCTGACTCTGAGATGCAGGAGGCTCTGAAGACCAACGGTCTGAAGATAAATGATATTACAGCAAATAATCTCTCTCAATCCACCAACTTGGTATGGGGAGGAAAGTTCTACGCTTCTGACAAAGAGGACGTAAGCGGAATTATCGGTCCCAAAATAATGTATAAGCAATCTTCTGAAGCCAGCGCCGCAGGATCATTCTTCTCTAATTGGACACGCGACGACACCAACAAGAACAAGAGCAATGCGGATGTAATCACTGCTGTGGGTACTGCCGCAGCGGCTCCCTCAAACATAAAGGACAAATGGCTCTTCCAGGGTACATACTATCTGCCTGAGCGCTATATCAAAACCAACGACCAGCAGTCGTTCCTCACACTGAGCAGCATGATTGGCGCCAATGACAACAGCTACAACATCCCATTGGGCCACACCGACAATCCAGAGGCAGGGTCATGCCGCACATTCCCTCGTGGCACCTATTATGAGATTATCGGCAAGATCAAGAGTCTGGGAAACATGACTCTCAACTGTAATGTGAGCGTAAAGGACTGGACTCCTGTAACGATAGATGCAGACTTCAGCCATACCACACTGTGGGTAAACAAGACAAGCGCTCAAATAACCTCCATAGAGGAAGACTCTATTTCCTACAAGTCAAATTGGGTGAATGTGGAGTTTGGTTGCGATGAGATTGTTGATGGTAAGCCCCTCGTCGTTGTAGATAAAAGAGATGAGGTCAATCATATTATCACCTTTAGGATTAATCCCGAGATTCCCATGAGTGCTTATGGAAATGGGGAAGGTAAATTTCCTCCGAAAGGAAAGACCAAGATATGGCTGAAGGCTAACAACCTGAAGAAATATCTGGATGTAGACTACAATGTAGAACCTCTGTTTGAGGTTGATCCATTGGAGGTAATCATCTATTATGAGGCAAGTGCAAAAACCAACACAAAGGTATTCACTTGGGTTACAAACTTGGGAGGTATCGTGCTTCCTAACGAGCTGACTTCCACCATTGGTAAATCAACTATCAATATATCGAAGCCATCCGATGAAAACGCTCCCAAGGGAACATTCCAGGTGGAGGCTACAACCGACCCTGTAACAACTACAGTGCATACATTCCGAGTACACTCGAAAGACTCGTATAATAGCAACTATAAGTACAGAGATATTAAAGTAACAGTAAGACCTCCGGTTGACAATTACCGTATCTATTTCCGTGCCATTAATGACAGGTCGTCAAATAATGGCAAGTTTGGTACTAACCAATTCCAAGGTATTTTGGATGAATACTATGGAACAGGTGATAACAATAACAACTGGAACGATTCTTGGAGTTGGGACAATAAGATGCAAACAAGTAGACATAATGTATATATTTATTCTCAAAAGGGTGAAACGACAGGAACAGCAATACCTAAAGAAAATGTGTGGTACTTTAATAATAGATATAATAATCCAAGCGGTATGACTGGGGACACGAATAATCCAGGATGGTACTACAAGGACATGGATTTTAATGCTAAAGGATATAGATGGGATAAAGGCGACGGTCAAGAAACTACACCGATCAAGCCTGGCGAGACATTGATGATATTCTACAGCTTCATCAACGATGGTGCGGACCTTCACCGCTGCCCTCAGCACATGGCGCCTGGTATCCCCCTTTTTAACTATGAGGATAGAGAAGGTTGGATACTTTACGACCCGACAACAGACCCTTATTATCGTATTTTCGATGAGAAGCCGATAGTTAAGGATATCAATTATGTTGTCTATACCAAGAATAAAGTATTAGGCTGGGCGTTTAAGTTCGGTGTCGCAACAGACAATCCGACATCCTCAGGAAGTAATGACCAATATGTACATTGGGACAACACTTGGGATGGTCACAGCGCCAAGAGTTTTAAAAGCGAACAAGTAGGAGGCTGGTGGAAGACAACGATAAGGTTAAAAGCGGTTGACGGCTATCATGAGAAGGGTATAGTCCTTCAGTTTGAAAAGGATGTCTATGATGAGAAATATACCCTTTTCGGAGGTAGAAGTTATGAGAAGTATAACGATACAGGATATTATGACAATGATAGATGGCATCCTGGTAAACCATCAGATGTATAAACAAGTAAAGTAAGTAAGGAAATGAAAAAGATAATATCTCTTTTAGTGGCACTGCTGACATTGGCAGCATGTAGCGACACTTTGAACGAAGGTTCCAGCCCAAGCAACAAGAATGGGCTGGAAGATGGGGGCATCACGCTCACCATCAACCTTCCCGACTTTACAAAAGAAGAGCTGACAAGAGCTGGCGAGAAGGGATTGACAAGTCTGAACGCCGTGGCTTACGATAATGACAAGAACTTCCTTTTCAACCAAAAAATCACAAGCTGGGAGGTTGTTTCTGATGGTTATAAAGTGAAAGTGCCAGTCAGGAACAAGGCTACAATGATTCATCTGGTTGCCAATGCCGGCGATTTGTCAGATACTCAATGTCAGAGTGGTTTGGACAAGGCTGCCATTTCGGGAACAATCAACAAAGAGAATCCTGTCTGCTGGGGAATGATCAGCGTGTCAAACTTGATGAAGGCAAATCCGGAAATCAGTTTGCTGCGCCAGTTTGCCAAGGTAAACGTCAAGTATGAGAAGACTACATCCAGTGATTTCAATGACGACAATACGTTTGAATTGGAAAGCTTCCAGTTGTATAATGCTGCAAACAAGGGAACCATAGCGCCGACAGAATGTAAATACGAGTCGGCAACGCCCAATATGCCAGCTGATGCAGGCAAAGCTAATAGCGGATGGCAGACAGGCGAAACACCTTTCTATGAGACTGGCGCCGGTCAAGCCTATCTCATCGTGAAGGGTAAATATAATCGTGTGGAGTCTTTCTATAAAGTATCCTTCCTTACCGACAACGACATGACAAAACCGATGGCACTGCTGCGCAACCATGCTTATACGGTGACTATCAAGCACGTCAATACCTACGGATGGCCCACAGTGGATGGGGCTATTGCAGACCCATATCCCGAGAACCGAATGATGGTAGACGTGAAAGATGATAATCCTTTGGTTACCGATATGATAGCCTGCAAGGACTACCATCTGGGAGTAAGCGACCAAGTAAGCGGCGCATGGGATAATGAGAATATTATCGCCACTGTCGTTACAACTATCAAAAACGGCGAGACGCCGACTTTCTCTACGTCCGATGGCTGGATAAAAAAAGATGTTACGACGATCATTAAGACTGGCACTGTGCCGGATACTGACGGTCCAAACTCTACTACAGGTACGAAATATAAGATTTCGATTGCGGTAGATAAAAATGAATACTCTGAGGAGCCACGTACAGGAACAGTAACCGTGAAGTCGGGTGACCTGACCCGCACCATCACCGTGACCCAGAAAGGTAAGGACTTCAAGCGTTCTGACAGAACCGTAAAGCTTATGACATCAAGCAATGTGGGCACATCGGAAGAATATAATGACTATTTCAACAAATTCCTGCCAGGTACTAAAGGTATCAGCCCGAAGGATATGCAGAACGATATTGTCAGAAACGATGGTCTGCACTTCGGGGTGGGAACCAACAAGTTCAGCTATCTGATTCCAATGAAAAAAGGTGATGATGTGACTTATGGCGCAAACAGCGACTTGTTTAAGGTAGAGAAAGATGGAGCTAACTGGAAAGTGACGCTGGAAAGTGCCGCTGACAACTATGATATCTGGATAGGTGACTTCACCATCACCTATCAAGAGAGTGGACACAACATTGCTATCACGTATCCTGTTTATCATTGTGGAATCTTCCACAAGATAGATGCCAGCAACCAGCAACCGCCTGTTGATCAATCTCCTGTCAGCGGCCGTTTCTACTACGGTGTAGTGAAGGTGAAAGGAAATAGTAAAACATACGTCATGCTCGACCGCAACCTCGGAGCCTCCAGCGACAGATGCTATGCTCCGGGCACCAAGGCGTTGGAAGCTAACAAGGGTGCTATTGGCGGATACTTCCATATTGCTAAAGAGAAACAGGATCAGGCAAAAGCAGGTAATCTTATCAGCAATCTGCCTCAAGGTTTCACTATTCCCGAGAATAGTGTGTTCCAAGACATCATAGACGGCGGTAATCTGAAAAAGGAGACCCGCTACACCTTGTCGGGCGAGGCGTACAACAGTGTTGAGATAACAACAGACAATTCGGAGCTGCCCGTAATCTATTTGCCAGCCACAGGATATGTGGAGGGTGAGGCTTTCAGAAATGTCACCCATGTCAGCCTATGGACCCGCACGCTACTCTCAGGAAATCAGGGTTTCGACACCACCAGTCCTGAGTATGGCTTCTGGTATCGCTATTTGGATGTATATGGTAAGATTTGCACCATGTCGAATCTCCGCTTCGTCAGCGGTAATGCAGGTAAAAACACCGGGACTTACAGGGCCATGCCAATCCGCCTGGTACATGTTCTGTAATAAACATAAGATAAGTGATAAATACAATAACATCTTTTACTTATAATAAAGTTCAAAAACAGCTGTTTTAAAAAGAAGGGTTGGGTTTTCGTGAGAAAGTCCAGCCCTTCTTTTTGTCAGGATACTCCTGACAAGGGGTCAAGACGTCACTGAGAGGTCATCATGATAGTACTGACGGATGGTAAAGACGCTTCCATCGCTTATTGCCTCACTACGGCATTATATTGCCCTTTACCTGGGCAATATCTTGCCATTGCCAGGCACAAAACGATACGTCTGGAGAGAAAATCCCCACTCTCCTTTTTACTCTTCACTCTTCACCAAATCGCCTGAAACCCCGATAAACACTGGGGTTCCGAGAGGTGAAGAGTGGCGCACCACTCTTCACCACTCTTCACCCACTCTTCACCTGGATATTTTTTCATCGGATTACGCTGAGTTAACAGAGCATTCTTGCTCCACGGACACCTAGCGGAAGAAAGGAAGATTTAAAATAAATATCCGCCCACCAGCTGATTTCCATTTGCACAACAGGTGTTGGGCGAGCGCATATCAGCTGTTATGCAAGCGCACAACAGCTGTTGTGCGGCTGGAAAGATAGGCTTTTCCGGCTTATACTATTAGGCTTTCTGGCAACAAGTAAAGGTTACTCCGAAGACTATTTACGTTAAATCGATGCAGCAACGATAATACTTACAAGGCACAACGATAGTACTTACAGGGCACAGCGATAGTACTTACAAGATTGCAACAAACGATGACTTCGAAAAACAGGAAGATAGGATTAGTATAATCCGTCAGGCGTCAGTCTTCCGTCAGGCGTCAGTCTTCCGTCAGGCGTCAGTCTTCCGTCAGGCGTCCCAGCGGATTTGCAATCATAAGTGGTTAATAGATTTTTTAACATTTGTAACCGCTTAATAATCAGTTGTTTATTTGCATATTTCAATTATTTTTTGTACCTTTGTAGGTAGATAGAAACAATAGAAAATAGCA
>OBCL01000483.1_pt1 | contig 10533 bp, 2 predicted proteins | sample 1495931 | NCBI WGS metagenome assembly OBCL01 (sample SAMN03418275, study PRJEB22391) | human gut metagenome | biome: human-gut; feature: organic feature; material: feces | host: Homo sapiens | place: Tanzania | collected 2013-01
AATACCCAAAACAACAACAACTTCTTGGGATTGAAGGATATTGAGATGTTTGCATTCGACAAAGTTCCTGGTGAGACAAGCCAAACTTCAACGAGAACTATTAGAATCAGAACTGATATGCCAAGTACCAGCAATGATTATCGTCGCATCTATAGCGATATTGCTATCCCTGTAGGAACAACGAATATGATTTTGTATGCTAAAGCTACAAGAACTAAAACTGTAGCATCGGGGACTGCAAACAAGACAAATTTCGAAGCAGGCTCCTTGACAAATCCTTATGGAAATTTTACGGATGAAGCCAAGCCTAATTTAAAGGATCTCAACTTCAATTTGGAAGCTATCCGTAAGAATGCCGACTTAGACACATATGGCCAAGAGATATTGCAGAAATTGAATGATATAGCAAATACAACAGCTGGGGGCAAAAAGTGGTCTGAGACAGGAACAGATGAGTCAGCAGATAAGGATGACAAGATTTTACATTCTCTCTACATCCAGTTTAGAAAATTGACTGCAGGTTCTACAAAATCAGTAAATAGCTTTATCGAGCACTTGAAGGAAGCGATTGAAAGCCAGGGTGTAAAAACAGATATGGCGGAGGCTATCAAAAATAAATGCACTTCGGTTTCAGGAACCTTCCCTAGAAATTTGGACTTACCAGATGGAGTAGCCAAGGTAAAGTTTGACCCAACAAACGGTTTTACGTTTGAATCAGTTACTGCAGGTACGACCTCGACAGGCAGCAACTTAATAGACTATAAAACTGTCACTTACCCTTCTGAATTGGCGTATTTTGTAAGTTCACCAATCAAGACATCAACAACCAATAAATCAAAAGTCAGTGAATTACCGCCTTATAACGAATGGTTAGCAGGAACAGCGAATATTTGGAATGGATACGATGAGATGGTTAAAAACAACACTCTCTTTGTGGCATTACAAAACCCTGTTCAATATGGTGTAGCATGCTTGAAATCAAGTATCAAATGCGCAAGTACTTCGCTAATAGACAATGCAAGCAAAATAGTAGGTTCTGAATCAGATAACACCATAACCGTTAATGACAATAGCTTTCCTGTAACAGGTATCTTGATTGGCGGTCAACCTGCAGGTGTTAAATGGGACTTCGAGCCAGCATCTACAATTCAGCCTGGTGATTTTAAATATACCATTTATGATAATAACATGAATGGAGGTAGCACCTTTACAGCAAAAGCTATAGAAAAATCAACGTTACCATACAACTATACATTAGTATTGGACAACAAGGATACATCTGGAGGTGCAACACAAAGCAATGTTAATGTTGTAATTGAATTAGAGAATAATGCTGCAGACTTCTATGGAGCAGATGGCTTGATACCAAAAGGCAGCAAATTCTATTTGGCTGGTACACTCGATTTAACAGCAACAAGCGGAGTGCAAAAACCTGGCAATTCAACAGTTGACCATGTATTCGTCAAGGATCATACTACAGTTGCCAACTTTACCATCACGGACTTGAAGAAGGCATATAACTGTATCCCTGATATGCGTACATCAAAGATCAACGTAGGTCTCGCAGTAGATCTATCTTGGAAGTCAGGTATTACATTCGATGTAGAACTTTAATCATTCAACCTTACTGAGCTTTCGCAAGTTACGAAAGTTCAGTAAGGTAGATTTTGCTGTTTATAATCCTAATAAAGGACGGAAAATGAGAAAGAAAAAATCATATAGAATATTTCTGATAGCTCTGATGACTTTGAGCATCGCTTCCGGTTTGTCTTCATGCATCTATGAAGACATGAGCAAGTGTGGCAAAGACTATAAGATCAAGTATAATCTGGTACTCCATACACAGATTCATACCCTCATCGACATTGACCTCAATACCACCGAAGAGCAGAACATCGCCAACAGACTGAAACAGGAACTCGGCACGATCTTCACCGACCATGCCCTAGACAACGATTTGTCTTTCTTTATCGGAAAAGATCTCTACCGTCACGAAGCTAACATCATGAATGCCAACTCGGTATCCTATACCATCTATCTGCCGCGAAACGACTACCGGAACCTGTCGCTCGCCAATACCGGAAACGCCAGAAACGTAAAGATTACCGGAGCAAATGCCTGCAAGGCTCTCTCCCTGGAACAGGAGCAGAAGGATACCATCGACAGTCACAATATCGGTCTGTTCACTTCCCGCCTCACCATCAACGAGGCCGATTTCGAACACGACCTGCAGACCACCCTCTATATGGCAAACTGTGCCGCAGCGGTAGTCATCAACCAGCAAGAAGTGAAGCCTGCCGAGCTCTGGGGATTCGTAGAAGGAATGGCAACCCACTTTCTCGTAAACGACAGTATTTACTCAACATCCCGAAACACCATCGTGAGAGCCAAGCGAATCAACGAAGCCTCAACAGCCTCAGCCCAGACTCACGATGCGCTCTATACCGTAAGTTTCCCATCCGGCAAAGCAGAATGGCGCTACCACATCATAGCCAAGGTAAACGGCAAATATACAGAAACCATTCTCACCCTGAATGAGCCGCTGAAAGCCGGAAGGCTGAAACTGATCAAGGCAAAACTCAAAGCCGACGGTTCGCTGGTTGTTACCAATGCATCAGTAGGAGTAAGCGTGAAACTCGACTGGAAACCAGGAGGAAGTCACGATGTGGAGATTTAAGTAAGTGAAGAGTGAAGAACGAAGAGTGAAGAATTCAACGGCTATAAAGATTTGATACATGAATCATATTACGAAATACATATTTGCGATACTATCGCTTATCATGCTGGCAGGATGCAGCGAAAGCGAGCAGGGCGAGGAGAGACCAAAGGACACGCTGGTTCCCATCTCGCTCACCCTCTCCGTGCCTAACGACAAGTCAAGTACCCGCGTCGGAGACCCGGGAGCAGACACCAACGACAAGGTGGATTGGGACCGGCTCACCATCATCGTTGCCTATAAGGAAAAGACCCAAGGCAACGAAATACACGATGCTGCACCCCTGAAAATGGTGTATTACGATACCTATACCAAGGACGAATTCGACAAAAAAGCCCTCGTCACCCATGCCACCTCAACCCTATCAGGACCTGATGCCAACGGCTTTCGCACCTATACGATGTATCTGCCGCTAGGCACCTGTTGCGTTTATGGGGTTACCTACAGTAACGGAGAAGGACTGGATCTGGAGGGGGAATTGAACAAGATAGCAGAAGACGGCACAAAAAGCAACGAGGATATCTACAACTTACAGATTACCAACAACTATGCTCATAAAAACGGAGCCGTAGACATAGCCAAGTTTATCAGCGTAGCCACAGGTTATGCACTCAAGCTGGACCCAAAAACACAAATTCTCACCGATGACAGAGAGATAAAAGTAGAACAGAACATCAATGCCGATATCAACACCAAGCAATACTGGCGCATGGTACTGGGCAGACTGGCAGCCAAGATTGACATCCAATGGGATGCCAAGGGAGCCTACGAAAAAGACAACGATGGAAATCTGAAATATACAAGCGTGAAAGTTGCCGGATTTAAATATCACGGAGAACCGGAAGGAACAACGAAACCTGATGCAGGATACGGAAGACTCTTCCCTACCCTTTACCATCAAAAAGCATCTCCAATGACTTCGGTAAGCGGACATACCGACTTCGTGAATACCTCTGAAATCAGCAAGCGCAACGGAAGAGTTTATCACTATACCTTCCCAGACGGAACCAATCCCCCTCGCCTCACCTTCCAGCTTGACACAGAGAAAGAAGGAACGACAGGGAACAAGATATACAACGTGACATTTGACATGAGCAATCTGAAAGATGGCTTTATCCCAGCCCGCTGGTACAAGATAAACGTAACCATCAAGGGCACCCAACTAGGTGATAATTCAGATATCACGATCAGCAATTTCAATATATAAAACTCTTTTCAGCATGAAAATATATCACACAACATACAGGAAAATCATAGCAGTCCTCATCCTCCTGAGCTGCACCTGCCAGCTGTATGCACAGGGAAAGATTTATCGAGTAACTGCAGAGGCAACAACAGGCGGTGACGGCTCATCATGGGAAAAGGCGATTCCATTAATTGAGGCATTGCGCCAAGCCAAGGCAACCGACGAAATCTGGGTAAAAGGCTATAAGACCACAACTTTAGATAATATCTACGTAGCTCCGAAGGAAGGTTTCGTTCTCCCTTCGGGCGTTGCCATGTATGGAGGTTTCGAAGGAACAGAAACCAGCAAAGACAAACGGAGCACAGGAAAACACAAATATCAGATGACCTACCTCACTACGCTGATAGGCGACATCAAAAAAAACGACGAGGCGAACAAGGAGCAGATTATCTATCCGGAGAACCCAACCCGAACAGATAACTCCACCCATGTTCTGACCCTTAACGTAGGCGTTACAGATGATAACCCCAACGCCAACAGTGTCCCAACCATCGTTTCCGGTTTCCAGATTGCAGCCGGTAATGCCCAAGGTGAAGTTACAGACCCTGACGGAAAAGGAAAAGGTGGCGGTATCTACGTGGTGAACAAAAGCAGCAGAAACGACGACAGCAATGCCGGCAAGCGCGCTTTCCAGATTACCCAATGCAACATAGCCAACAACTTTGCAATGCGAGGCGGTGCCATCTATGTGGATGCATCATGCACCAATGAGCAATCTTCCATCAGCTATTGCGGTCTCTTCAACAATGTGGCAGGCAAGCGAGGAGCCAGCGACAACGAGGGTGCCGGAATCTGGGCAGACGGAACAGTAACTATCTACAACACCAACATCAACAACAATACCAACGGTGGATTACGCCTGTCGGCTACCTCAAAAATCATCAACTGCTCGGTTGTGGCAAATACCGTATCGGCAGTAGACCTGGTAGATGCAGCCCGCACTTCAAACAACGGAGGAGGAGCCGTTTACAATACCGTACTCTGGCATTCCACCGCTGTCAGCAAGGCGGATACCCGTCCTGCCTTCTACAACTGTGCCATGACTGATGTAAAGGTAACCGATGAGACAACCCATACCGACAAGAACGGCAACGTGCGCATCAGCAACCAGAACCACTCTACCGAGCCAGCTGCCTGGTTTGCACAGAGCGTAGTATCGCTAGGTTATGACTACTCTTTCCAGAAACTCACCCGTCTCATCTACACCTCGTTCGCCTTCGAGGAGACCTCAGCCCTGCTGGGTAAAGGAAATTATAACTATTACAAGAAATATATCGAGGATGATAATATAGAACGGAATTCTACCGACGTCATGGGCAAGCAGCGCTATGAAAGCAACAACGCCATTGACATCGGCGCCTACGAGTATGAACGACTCAAGACGGGAAGAATCAGATACGTAAAAGAAGGCGGAACCGGTAAGGGAACCACCTGGGATGATGCCATGGGCGATATACAGGATGCCATCAATTCCCTGGCAGATGACAAGGGTACAAAAGGCGAAGTCTGGGTAGCAGAAGGTACCTACACGGTAACCAAGCTCATCGACCAGTCTACGGGTTCACCAACCTCCCTTCTCATGAAAGACGGAATCAGCGTTTACGGTGCCTTTGCCGTAGGAGATACAACACGTGCTCAGCGCATTGCCGCATCAGTCGATCTGAAGCCATGGGGTTGGAAACACGAAACCATCCTCAAAGCCAACGGATTCAACAGGGATGATGCATCCTGGAGCGAGCAAGATAAAACATGGAACATAAAGAGCAGTTCCTCTCATGTAGTCTGGTTTGCCCCTCTGCCTGGCGGCAAGGCTTTTTCTGATAACGTATATCTGGAAGGTTTCACCATCGAGGGTGGCAGCTACCAGGATAAGGACGATTCGATTTACGAGCCACAGTATGGCGCTGGTGTCTATATCAACGATGCCAACGCCAAGATGCGTTATTGTACAGTCCGCTACTGCAATCCAGGCGCGACAAAGACTCCATCCCTGACTCCAAAAGGTGGCGGAATCTACTGTAAGAACGGTATGACCGAGGGTAACCTGGTATATAACTGCTCGGCTTATCAGGGCGGTGGTATCTATATAGAACAAGCCGGATACGTAACCCGAAGCATGGTAACCAACTGCTCTGCCAATCTGGGAGCGGGTGTTTATCTGTATGGCAACGTATCAGGTCCTGCCTACTATCAGATTCTTTCCACCTCCGTCATCAGCAATAATACCAGTACCCGAAACGGTGCTGTCTATGTTGATGGCCGCGGACTGGTCATCAACAATACCATCACCAACAACTATACCGCCAACTCATTGGATGTTGCCGACCAGGATGCATCCTATACGGGTGGCGTCTACATCAAGGAAAAGGGACTGCTGGCAAACAATATACTTTGGAATAACTCATTGCTCCAGAGTTCATCAGCCTCCAAGGCACAGGTTTATGCTGCCAACCCTAGCAAGGAGGGCGTACAGTTCTACAACAACGCCATCTCTGACGTGAGCGCTGCATCATGGAATGACACCTATCAGACCGGAACCCTCTCCATCAACAACTATTATTCCGGTAAGGGATTCGTGAAGGGCGAAGCAGGAACACCATTTACCAGCAAAGAGGATTTCGACACGAAACGAGGAGTAATCGGTTCGCTTACCGAAATCAACTACTATTGGGATCTCAACAAAGGAACCCGCCTGCGCAACGAGGGCATCAGCTTTACGCTGCTGCCTAGTGCCTATCTGTACCAGCCACAGATGGACTTGAGCGGAAAACCATTCAAATCAGTTCCTTCGATAGGTGCCTATATGGCTGAAAACCACGATGTGGTGTTCGAAAAGAACACAACAACCCAGCGCCTCCGCATCTATTTTGACCGTTCACAGGAAATCCTGGACGGTACGGGAGAATCATGGGAAAAGAGTTATACCTCAGCATCAGTAGATGAACTGATAGAATATCTTGCCACCATTCAGGTTGGCGATACGGTGAATGTGGTAGAAAACGGCAGCAGAACCAAGTATCCGATACATGCCCAGAGCGGATACCAGTTTGAAATCTGTTCCCGTGCGGGCACTTTTGCTCCAACCATAGCTTATATGAACGAAGAGAGCGATGCGAAATCACGTGCATTCCGCATCCAACCTACCGTGCTCCCACTCAACCTGTATGGTGCTTATCCGAAATATGAAATCAACCCAAAGCCTGCTGATACAGACCGCCACCCTATCAAACACCGTACCGAACTGAATGGCAACATCAACGGTACGACTCTGAGCGAAGGACTTTATCACCTGGTACGCATCGAGTCGGGTGCCCGCGTAACCATCAACGGCTATACCTTTACCCATGCCTATGCAGCGGGTACAGCTTATATGCCATACGGCGGCGGAGTTCTGATTGGAAGTGTGGATGATGCTACAGCAGCGACCAGCGTGAAGTTTGAAAACTGTATCTTCGAAGACAATACGGCGATGAACGGAGCAGCCATCTCTACCATGCCGGATGCCGAGAACGTAAGTCTGGAACTGGTAAACTGCGTTGTGAACAACAATACGAGCGAAGATACATCTGTCAAGCCTTCCATCATCTATCTGAATCCAGCAGAAAACAGCAAAAACACGCTGAAGCTCACTCACGTAACAATCGTCAACAACGTGGGTGTGGCACCAGCATACAATCTGGTAAAAGAGACCTCCTTTGCAGCCGGCAACATGCTGAATCTGGAAGGCGTATGGAATTATTCGGAATGCAACAACAGCCTGGAAGAGAATTTCAACACGCTTGGCAAAGAAGGCACCCTCAACTTTATGAACCCAACCAAGGAGATAGGTGCAAAAATTAATGGAAACGTCTATTACGGAGGCTATGCATCGTTCCGTCCGTTAACCAGTTCCAGTCAGGCTAGTGTCATCATCAATAGTGTGCCATCGTCTCCGCTGCAGACTGACATTCTGGGCGATGACCGCCACCAGGGTGGTGCTGCCGACCTGGGTGCCTATGAAGCGCTGCTGCCAAAGACCGGCAAGATTATCTACGTGCGTTCCTACAATACGGATTATACGAGTGGCAAGAATGCCAACTATGATGATCAGGATGGAAAGCCAGATTTCGATCTGCTGAAGCATACAGACATCTATTATGACGGAACCTCATGGGACAAAGCTATCATCGGCAATGCCATGTGCGATAAGGATGTGCCGAGAAACAACAACCTGTTCTATGTAAAGCAGAGTGACAATACGCTGCTTAGCACCACTATTGACAATACTGATTATAGCCAGGCGGGAGGAAAGTATCGTTCAACTATAGATTCCTACGGAGATTTCTGGGGAAAGAACTCCGGCAACAGTTATCAAAAATATTCCTGGTCATCAGGCTATTATTATAATAAGATCACAAACAATAGAGACGAGCAATACATCAGCGGTCTGCAATATGCCGTAGAAAGAGCTGCAGAACTGAACAAGAATCTCAAAGCAGGCGAAGAGCCTGTTGTGGTTTGGGTAGGCGCTGGCGTCTATACCGACTACAAAGGTTTCGTCATCAGAGACAATGTAAAGGTTTATGGCGGTTTCCCTCACGAGGGTTATCCGGGTGAAAGCGACCGCCATCCTCTCCTATCCCAATATGTTCCGGCACGCAAGGAATACCAGGGGTTAGACGTGACAAAATATGAAACCATTCTCCAGATACGCAAGGAATCGCCCGTATACTTCAAAAACGGAGATAAGGAAATGTGGTATCAGGAGGGCAAACTTGATGATGGTTCTAAGTATGATTATACCAAAACATTAATCAACAACAAGACACAAGAGCGACACTATGTGCTCTACCAGCCGGATGTCTGCATACCAACCTGGTCACAGACAAATGATGAAACAGGTAACAGATACGGTGGAAACAGCAACCGCTATCCGGGCTCTACATACCCAGATGATAAGTATGTAGAATATAAGAATGCCAAATGGGACGGTTTCTCTATCCGTCATGGTTACATCGTCAACTATAAAGATGCCAACCGTGACGGAGGAGCAGGTGTGCGTGTTTTCCGCGGAGTAGAACTGGAAAATCTTATCATCGTAAACAACTTTAATCACGGATCCCGTGTCCGTGGTGGCGGTTTGTATATGGATGGTGAAAACTCCAAGATTTCTAATAGTTACCTGCTCAGAAACCTGAGCATGACTACCATTAAGGAAAATTTTGGTGGTGGCGCCTACATGATTCAAGGCACGGGCTACAACCTGGTTGTTGCCAACAACCGTTGTGGAAATGGAGCAGAGTGTTATGGTGGAGGCATCTTCCTGGAGAGTGCCAAGTTCTACAACAACACCATCGCCTACAATATGTCATCGAATGGTACAGGCATCTACCACTGGCAGGACAAAAGCACCGGAGTTGCATCGCAGCTCTCACTCTACAATTGTCTCATCTATGATAACCATAATGGAAGCAAGGAGGTAGCAGATCAGGTAAACTCCAAGGCATGGGACAAGATGAAGGCTTCTCACAACTGTTATATGAACAGTAGCGATGATAATAAAAAGTTCCTTGCCGAGGATGGAAACTTCACCGGATCAAATCTGGATTTTCCATTTGAAGACAAGACCTACGAAAGTGGAGAGGAAGGGAATTTCCGCTTCCGTAATGCCCGCCTTACCAATAACTTCCGCCTGAACGAAAAGGATGGATTAACAGGCAACTGGTGCCTGAATGGAGGTTCTACTGATGTAGGAGCAGGTGTCAAACTTCCAGAAACCGACATGGACTATACCGATCGTATCAAAGACTGCCAGATTGATATCGGTGCCTACGAGGCGGATAATACCGCTAACATTGCTGCTCAGGAAAAGAAGAACAGCGAAGGCAAGGTTGAAGCCTACGTTTACTATGTAACCCAGAACGGTTACGGAAACCGTAGTGGCGACAGCCCTGCCAACGCTGCCTGTGCAGAAAAACTGCAAAGCGTACTGACCCAAGCCGGCAAGAAATTTGCAGACGTAAACAAAGACTTGAAGCTCGGAGCCGACAACCAGAATAAGGATGACGACAAGGCTATAAAGGTTTATGTGAAGGTAGCCGGTTATGAGGCAGACGAAAGCGGAAACCGTTTCGTTTATCATGCCAACACCTTGGCTGACCCGACCGTTCCGCAGAGCTATACCTTCCAGATTCCTAACGGAGTATGGCTGATGGGTGGATACAACGAGGGTACGCAGAAGAATGGTGTACCTGATCCTGCCACCTATAACTGGGATAAGGACCAGCGCGACTGCATCAGATATCAGACCATACTGAGTGCCAAGACTCAGGTGAAAGAAGGAACTACCGTTACCCAGGAGGTGAACGGTTATCACACCGTGACCTTCGGCAAATGGCCTTCGGGAAAAATAGACACCTACTTCAAAGATGCCGTTGGCTATCGCGCAGTAGTAGATGGTTGCCGACTGATTGATGGTAATGCAACCGAAAAGACAGGTTATAACAGTATGGGTGGTGCAGCCATCGTACCAAGAAGTGCCCATGTGCGCAACTGTCTGATTACCGGCTGTCAGGCAACCATGTATTCATCA
>OBCL01000489.1_pt1 | contig 10405 bp, 8 predicted proteins | sample 1495931 | NCBI WGS metagenome assembly OBCL01 (sample SAMN03418275, study PRJEB22391) | human gut metagenome | biome: human-gut; feature: organic feature; material: feces | host: Homo sapiens | place: Tanzania | collected 2013-01
AGACACCCCTGTTTCGTGAATACTGTAAAGGCCCTGGCAAAGCTGTATATTGATACAGGCTGCTATGAGAAGCTTGAACAGCTGTGCACCAAGGCGATTGTATATGAGCGCTGTGACGAGCAGATTTACTCATATCTGATTATGGCACGCATGCGTACCAAAAAGGTACAGATGGCTTTCGATACCTATGAGACTGCCAAGGCTATTATGGACAACGATCTTGGTGTCAGAAAGACTGTCATGCTCAACAAGGTGTATGAGGAGCTTTTATCTGTCACAAAGGGTGTTTCAAGCTACAATATAGATGAGGTGAAGGAGGATATCAACGAGGAGAGCATGGATGGCGTTTTCATGTGCGGATATCCTGTGTTCAAGGAGATTTATCATCTGGAGGTCAGAAAGAGTGCGCGCTCAACTGTTCCGGAGAGTCTTGTTCTGGTCACTGTTGCTCCAATGTACAGCAGTCTGCCTGATAAGAAGCAGAGTCAGATGAAGGATGCCATGGTCACGCTTGAGAGGGCGCTTAGGAAGTGTCTGCGTGTGGGCGATGTGGCGGCAAAGTACAGTGATTCACAGTATATAGTGCTTTTGTCGAAATGCTCATGCGATACAGCTTCTGATGTCATGAAGCGTATTATCGATAGGTTCGATCATACATGTGATGCACATTGTAATATGACAATACACTTTGACGTTGAGCCGGTAAGCTGCCATAGCAGCTTCGTGAGTGATAAATGATTTTGTGGTACAGAGGTGTTTTCATGAAGAGACTGATTAATATTATTTCAAGTATAGTTTTATTAATTCTGGTTTTAATTATTGCTGTGATATTTACTCCTAAGCTGTTTCATATCGAGCCGATGGTGGTTGTAAGCGGCAGCATGGAGCCTTCCTACATGAAGGGGAGCCTGTTGTATGTAAAGGAGGATACCGGTGGTGTACAGACCAGTGATGCCATTACCTTTTACAGAAACGGTGAGCTGGTGACTCACAGGGTGGTTGAAATCAATACAGATGAAAAGACCTATACTACAAAGGGTGATGCCAATCAGGTGAATGATGTACAGCCGGTTGCGTGGTCTGATGTGGTCGGAGTACCGGTGTTTGATATCCCTTGGCTTGGTTATCCGGCAGCTTTTTTTGGAACCACGCAGGGCAAATTTGTATTTATCGCATTGTTAATTGTTTTTACAGGTATTACAGTGCTGACTGATAAAAAAATGGAGAAAACAAATGGTTAAAAAGGTAATTAGATTTATAGTTCTTATAATTGGTCTGTCTCTGGTGGCTTATTCAGGGTATCATCTGTTTAAGATTTATTCTGACTATAATACCTCGGATAAGACATATGAGAAGCTGCAGGATGAGTATGCTGTGGACGATTCAAAGAAGTCTGATGACAATGATAGTGAAGCTGCTGATACACCGTGGTATGATGATATAGATATTGATTTTGCCGGTCTGAAAAGTGAAAATCCGGATGTGGTTGGATGGATTTACTTTGAGAATGAGGATATCAGCTATCCTGTAATGTATTCAGGGGATAACAGCTATTACCTTAGAAAGACCTTTAAGAGAGAGCATGCCACTGCAGGCTCCATCTTCCTTGAGGGCTCAAACAAGACTGATTTCAGCGACTGCCATACAATCATTTACGGACACAATATGAAGAATCTGTCCATGTTTGGAAAGCTCAAGTACTATAACCGTGATGAGAATTACTATGACAGCCATCAGTATTTCCAGATTCTTGTCGATGGCAAAAAGTACAGGTACCGGATTTTCTCATATGAGACGGTAAGTGATGACAGTGATGAGTATACCGTGGGCTTTGAGCCTGACGAGACGTTTGGCAAATTTGTGCAGAGGATGGCTGCTTCTTCTATGAAGGATACAGGCATTGTCCCGACAAAGGATGACAAGGTTGTGACTCTTTCTACCTGCTCCACAAGCGGTGAGACATACAGGTTTGTGGTTCACGGAGTGAGAGTGGATGAACATTAATGTTGGCAGATAAGCAATATAAATGAATTGTTAATTCGTGAATTAATAAATATTCTAATGACTTTTAATAAATACAGGTGCGTAAAATGAAAAAAGAAGATGAATTACTTAAAGAGCTTACCGATATGGTAAAGGAGACAAAGAAGGGGCAGTTAAAGTGGAAGCTGACCTGTAAGACAACAGAGTACAATGATGAGGCTATAAAACCGACAGTCACAGAGGATGGCATCACCTGACTGTTGATGAGTGCTATGTGTCATATGAATGCAATTATAAGGGCAGTGATTTTGTGATGATTACATATGAGATGATTCATACTGCCGGTGATAAAAGACAGACAACCAATCTTGTTTTTTTACCGCCGCTTGGCATCAGATATTTTGATATCAGCACCCTGCTTCCATACTCGGTACCTGCTTCCAATGTTCTTACATATGAGATTCACACGCTGTGGCTTTTACTGCTTGAGATGTATAAGAACGACAACGTGGGCGTAGAGCTCGATGCAAGTGCAGGAGAGCTGATTATTGAAGAATAGAGGTGCAGTATATAATGTATGCAGTGATTACAGGGGCAAGCTCGGGAATAGGTGAGCAGTTTACAAAAAGGCTTGCGAAGGAAGGCTATGATCTGATTCTTGTTGCAAGAAGAAGGGAGAGGCTTGCAGCCATTGCTGATGAGCTTAGAGCCGCACACAAGGGGCTTGAGTGCGATATATTTACCGCGGATCTGATGCAGCTTGATGAGTGTCAGAGGCTTTCGGATTATATTGAGGAAAAGGATGTAGAAATATTTATCAACAACGCAGGCTACGGTGACTGCGGTTTGTTTGAGGAGACTGATATAGCTAAGGAAATAGGCATGATAGATGTCAATGTACGAGCTGTTCATTTTCTGACCAAAAAGCTGCTAAGGCAGATGAGAGTAAAGGACAGAGGCTTTATTTTAAATGTGGCAAGCTCTGCAGGTCTTATTCCTGCCGGTCCGTACATGGCCACCTATTATGCCACTAAGGCATATGCTGCAAGCCTGTCAAGAGCTGTTGCCTGTGAGCTTCGCCAGAGACACAGCCATGTATATGTGGGCTGTCTGTGTCCGGGGCCGGTTGATACAGAGTTCAATGATGTGGCAAATGTGCGCTTTGCACTGAAGGGGATTTCCGCTGAGTACTGCGCCAATTATGCCATAGACTGCATGATGAAGAAAAAAACTGTCATTGTGCCTACTTTAAGGATGAAGCTTGCTACAACCTGTGGCAGGTTTATCCCTCAGTCGCTGTATATAAAGATTGTTTCACACCAGCAAAAGAAAAAATGGCACATTGACTAAAAAATGTTTAAAAATTGGTTGAATTGTCCTATTTACAGTTATTATTATTTTTATTATAATTAATGCGAAAATAAACGAAAAGGACAGTATTATGGAATTAGGAGCGATTTATTCAAAGGAAAAGACAACATTTACACTGTTTTCGCCTGTTGCGGACAGTGTTTTTGTTGTTTTTTATGATAAAGGAAATAACTCAGATGAGACAGGCAGGCTTGAGATGACACGCGGCGAGGGAGAGCTTTGCAATATCTTTTCTGCTACGGCAGAGGGCAATCTGGATGGTGTTTACTATACATATGAGGTTCACACCGCAGATGGCACATTCAGCTCGCATGATCCGTATGCAAGAGCCTGTGGTGTCAATGGGCACAGATCTATGGTTATAGATCTGGCTAAGACTGATCCGGATGGATTTGCGAATGAGGACAGGCCAAAGCTTGCTGATCCTATGAGCATGGTTATTACCGAGGTGTCCATCGCTGATGTGTCTGCCGGTGCATCTGCTCATTCGGGATATCCCGGTAAGTTCAAGGCATTTACGGAGGACAAAACCATTTCATATTTTAAGGATATGGGAGTGACACATCTGCAGCTGATGCCGTCGTATGACTTTGCCAGCATCGATGAGAGCGATTCCTTAAAGGAGCAGTATAACTGGGGCTATGATCCGTACAATTACAATGTGCCGGAGGGCTCTTACTCGACAGATCCGTTTGATGGAGCAGTGAGAGTGAGAGAGTATAAGGAGATGGTGCACTCAATTCATGAGGCGGGCCTTGGCTTGATCATGGATGTGGTTTACAATCACACCTTCAATGTTCATGACAGCTGCTTTTATAAGACTGCGGGCAATTATTTTTACCGTATGGATTCATCGGATGCTACAAAGTATTCCGATGCATCAGCCTGTGGCAATGAAATAGCCTCAGAGAAGCTTATGGTCAGAAAATATATCATTGATTCCCTGTGCTACTGGGCGAGCGAGTATCACATAGATGGCTTCAGGTTTGATCTGATGGGTGTACTTGATATCGAGACCTTGAACGAAGCAAGGGAAGCTCTCTTAAAAATAAATCCTGATATAATAATGTACGGAGAGGGCTGGACAGGTGGAGAAAGCACTCTGCCTGAATCGGAGCGTGGCATGAAAATAAATGCCCCAAAAACACCGGGCATCGGCATGTTTTCGGATGATATACGTGATGTGGTAAAGGGGCATGTCTTCTATATGGATGAGCTGGGCTTTGTCAATGGAGCTACAGATAGAAGTGATGAGCTAAAGCAGGCTGTGGTTTGTCCGAGGTGGGCTAAATCACCTATGCAGTCCATCAACTATCTCTCGTGTCATGATAACTATACTCTCTGGGACAGGTTTATTATTTCCAACTCACATGAGAGCGAAGATATGCGCATCCGCATGAATAAGCTTGCTGCATCAATTCTTTTCACAGCGCAGGGTATTCCGTTTTTCCTGCATGGAGAGGAGTTTGCCAGAACAAAGCTTGATGAAGCTGATGGGACACCTATAGAGAACAGCTATTGCAGTCCGCTTTCTGTCAATGCAATAGATTATGACAGGGCAGAGCAATTTGCAGGACTCAGAGCTTATTATAAAGGGCTTATAGCTCTAAGAAGAGCTCACAAGGCATTCTACCTTGACACAATAGATGAGATTAAGAAATCCGTGCATTTCATGGATGCTATGCCTGATGGAGTTGTAGCTTATACTATTAATACCGATACCGAGAAGGTGTTCGTGGCTTACAATGCCGGCAAAAATAAAATCACAATTAAACTATCAGATGGTTTGTGGGAGGTTCTCGCAGATGAAGCTTGTGCCGGAGATAAGGCTCTTTATACAATAAAAGACCAGGCAACAATACCTGGGGTATCATGCCTGGTAGCGGTTTGCAAATGCTAGTGAGTTGATTTATTGATGTAGTTTGTCTTGTATTTAGAATATACGATTTTTTGGCTGCGATACAGGCCAAAATATCCTGACAGCATATAGCTGAACGGGATTGCCAAAAGAAAGTACGGCATGCCATCGTAGCCAAACAGCTCAAAGCTTATAAGCAGTGATGTGATCGGACAGTTGGTGACACCACAGAACAGTGAAGTCATGCCGACAGCTGCACACAGCGATGGCTCAAAGCCTGTCAGATTGCCGAACAGACATCCAAAGGTTGCTCCTATGAAAAAGGACGGTACAATCTCGCCACCCTTAAAGCCAGCGCCAAGGGTTAGTGCGGTGAAGATGATTTTTAGCAGGAATGCTTCAGGTCTGACAGAGCCGTCTATGCTGCTTTGGATGACGCTCATTCCGGTACCGTTGTAGGTCTGGCTTCCGACAAGCATGGTTGCTATGATGACAAAGCAGCCACCGATGAATACTCTTGAATACTTGTTTGGCAGATATTTTTTATACAGCGCTTCACCTGAGTGGAGGGCCACACAAAAGAGTATGCTCACGAGTGCGCACAGTATTGCAAGCACAGAGATTTTTACTGAGTTTAAAATGGTAAAATCCGGTATGTTTTCGATAGCAAAAAATTCATTTGTAACATTAAAGTACGCTGCGATACCGTGAGCGATTAAAGAGCTTATCACACATGGAACGAGCGCTATATAATACATGACACCGACGCTTATCATCTCCATGGAGAAGATAGCAGCTGCCATCGGAGTGCCAAACAGCGCACTGAATGCAGCACTCATGCCGCACATTATCATGACATGCTTGTCCTTTTCATCAAATCTGAATACTCTGCCTATAGAGCTTCCGATGCTGCCTCCCATCTGAAGAGCAGCACCCTCACGACCGGCAGAGCCACCGAACAGATGAGTGATTAGTGTGGACACAAATATAAGCGGGGCCATTCTAAAGGGCACCTTGTCGCCTGAGTGGATAGCAGATATTACCAGATTGGTTCCGGTATCGTTATCGTCTTTGCACAGATGATAGAGTCCCACGATGGCAAGTCCGCCGATTGGCAAAAAATAAATGAGCCATGGGTATTTCATCCTGAAATCGGTTACGACCGACAGTGCAAAATAAAATGCAGTGCCGCAACTTCCTGCGACTATGCCGACAACGATAGAAAAGATTACCCATTTAATGGATGTTATAAGGCGCTTTATATTATGCTTTACCTTATGCACAATCAATTGCCTGGTTGTTTCATTCATTATGTTACACCTCTTTTAAACTTTTTATTAATTTGATAGTAACATTAACTAAAATAATTTACAAGTTGCACTTTATGATGTTATAATAACTAAACAAAGCGAAAATATCATATGATTTCATATGTATATTATATATTATTTAAAATACAGGCTCACGCAGCCCATACAATGCGTATACAACAAAAGGGAGGAAAAATAACATGAGAACTAGCGGTGTATTAATGCCAATCTCATCACTGCCATCACCGTATGGTATAGGAACTATGGGAAAGGAGGCAAGACGTTTTGTCGATTTCCTTGAGAAGGGAGGTCAGACATACTGGCAGATTCTTCCAATCTGTCCTACCAGCTATGGAGATTCTCCATATCAGTCATTTTCGAGCTTTGCAGGCAATCCTTATTTTATCGATCTTGAGCTTTTATGCAAGGACAAGCTTCTGACAAAGAAGGAGTGCGAGTCATATAAGTGGGGCAAAAAGCCGCAGTATGTAGACTATGGCATTATGTATATTAACAGATTTGCTCTTTTAAGAAAGGCATATGAGCGTTTTTCAAAGAAGACACCTGCTGATTATGAAGCGTTCTGCAGCAAAGAGGCTGAGTGGCTTGACGAGTATACGTTCTTTATGGCATTAAAGGATGCCAATGGAGGAGTAGCATGGAGCGAGTGGGATGAGGAGCTTAAGCTGAGAAAGCCTGAGGCTATAGAGGAAGCAAAGGAGAAGTATGCTGATGATATTGCCTTCTACAAGATGCTTCAGTATCTCTTCTTCAAGCAGTGGACCGCTTTAAAGGCATATGCCAATGAGAAGGGAATAAGAATTATCGGAGATGTACCTATCTATGTTGCTATGGATTCAGCAGATGTTTGGGCTAATCCTACACAGTTCTATCTCGATAAGGACTTAAATCCAATCGAGGTGGCAGGCTGTCCTCCTGATGCATTCTCAGCTGACGGACAGCTCTGGGGCAATCCTCTTTTCAGATGGGATGTTATGAAGAAGGATAACTACAGCTGGTGGACAAAGCGTATCAGTGCCATGGCAAAGCTTTATGATATCGTACGAATCGACCATTTCAGAGGCTTTGATTCATTCTATGCCATTCCTGCAAAGGATGATACGGCAAAGAACGGTGTATGGAAAGAGGGTCCCGGCATGGATTTATTCAATGTCCTTGAGAAGAAGCTTGGTAAGCTTCCTATCATCGCGGAGGATCTCGGTTTCCTCACACCTTCTGTAAAGAAGCTTTTAAAGGATTCAGGCTTCCCGGGCATGAAGGTTATCCAGTTTGCATTCGATTCAAGAGAGGATAGCGATTACCTGCCACACAACTATCCACAGCATTGTGTTGTATACACAGGCACCCATGACAATGACACAGTTATGGGCTGGATGAAGACAGCACCAAAGGAGAGTGTAAGGTTCGCAAAGGATTACTTAAACCTCACAAAGGAGGAGGGCTACAACTGGGGCATGATGCGTGCAGCATGGTCATCAGTTGCCGATATGGCTATTGTTCCTATGCAGGATCTGCTTGGACTTGACTCAAAGGCCCGTATCAATATTCCTTCAACTACCGGTGGCAACTGGCAGTGGAGAGCTACTCCTGAGCAGATAGACAATAAGCTTGCAAGGAAGCTCCACAAGTGTATGCAGATGTACGCGCGTCTGCGCGAGGAGCCTGTTGATGAGACAGATGCCGATGAGGTGGCTGATGCTTCTACCGGCAAGGCCTGCGGATGCAAGAAAAAGGCTGCTAAGTAGTTTGACTTAAATATTATATGTTATTTTAAAGATCACAGGTTATCTGTTTTGATGCCTGTGGTCTTTTTATTTGTAATAATTTACTACACCGGTGAATACACTTTGATTATAGAATAAAGTGTATGGAGGAAGCTTTTATGGGCAGTAATATGGACAGTAAAGAGTTTGATTTATATAAAGATATCAGATGCCGCACAAACGGCGAGATTTACATAGGTGTCGTCGGTCCTGTGCGCACAGGCAAGTCCACATTTATAAAGCATTTCATGGAGCTTTGCGTCATCCCGAAGATGGACAATGAATATGCCAAAAAGCGCGCGGTCGATGAGCTGCCACAATCAGGCAAAGGAAAGACTATTATGACGACTGAGCCAAAATTTATTCCGCAGGATGCGGTTACTATCAGTCTGGATGATGGCAGCGCGGTGAAGGTGCGCCTTGTGGACTGCGTGGGCTTTACGGTGGGAGATGCTGTCGGATATCTCGAGGAGGACGGCGAGCGGATGGTCAAAACACCATGGTTCGATGAGGATATACCTTTTGAGGAGGCGGCTGTTGTAGGTACAAAAAAGGTAATAGAGGAGCATTCGACAGTGGCTGTGCTTGTAACCACCGACGGCAGCATAGGCGATATAAAAAGGCAGAGCTATGAGGCAGCGGAAAGAGAAACAGTCATGCAACTTGAAGCTTCAGGAAAGCCATTTGTAATTGTGGTAAATACTACAAAGCCTTTTGCGGCAGAAACGAGGCTTTTATGCGAGTCGCTTAGCAGAGAGTACAAAGCGGCCGCAATTCCTATAGACTGTGAAAAGCTTTGCATGGGACAGATTACAGATATCATGGAAAAGCTGTTGTATGAATTTGCAGTCACGAGAGTGGATTATGATATACCGAAGTGGGTGCAGCTGCTGCCTTACGACAATTATGTAAAGCAGGCTGTTATTACATATGCAAAGACTTTTCTTGCGAGGGCTTCAAAGCTAAAGGATATCGTACAGATGAGCACTGATATGCCTGAATCGGACGGCGATATATTAAAATCGGTATCTCTTGTTACGATGGGGCTGTCTGATGGTGTGATAAAGGTCAAAATCGAGATTGCAGAGAAGTACTACTACGAGAATATTTCCGCGTTGTGCGGTGTGACCATTTCCGGAGAAAAGGAGCTGATTTCCCTGATTCTCTCACTCACTGAGGAAAAGAATGAATACGAAAAGATTAAGGATGCCTTTTCATCGGTGCAGCAGAAGGGCTATGGTGTTGTGATGCCGCAGCTTTCGGATATCAGAATGGAGGAGCCTGTGCTTATAGCGCATGGAAATAAGTTTGGAGTTAAAATGAAGGCTCTTTCACCGTCAATACACATGATAAGGGCTAATATCGAGACAGAGATTGCACCGATAGTCGGAAGCAGGGAGCAGGCTGAGGATCTGATAGATTATATCAAAAATGGTGAGAACAGTGACAGCGGAGTCTGGAAGACCAATATATTCGGAAAATCTGTCGGCGAGCTTATGGAGGATGGAATAAGAAGCAAAATAATGCAGATGGATGATGAATGTCAGATAAAGCTGCAGGAAACCATGCAAAAGATTGTGAATGACTCAAATGGCGGCATGATTTGTATAATTATATAATTATTAATTGGTATTTACATTAAAAAACTATATTTTACGAAAAATTAGTTGACTAGTTCACATAAAGATAGCATAATGATACATAAGGACTATATTTTTGGAATTACGTTTAAGAGGATTTTTATATGGCTGCAATAGTATGGATGGTGCTTCATATATTCGGAGCGCTTGTGACAGTGTATTTGTTATTAGTGGTGTCAAGTAAACAGGACACAAATTATAAGAGTGAGCTTCTTTTGACTGTGGTATGCTGCATGGTTGCGCTTGTTGCCAAGTGCATCTATATAGCCGGAGGTTCAAAGGAGACTATGCTTGCTATAGGAAAGCTTGAGTATTTAGGAAAGGGCTTTGCAAATTTCTGTATACTCTCATTTCTTATCAGGTGGAGAAACCTGCAGTTGCCAAGAGGACTGATAAACGGCATATTGATGCTTAATATGTTCTTTTATGCTGTGAAAAGTGCAAACAAAGATGTTGAGT
>OBCL01000491.1_pt1 | contig 10386 bp, 7 predicted proteins | sample 1495931 | NCBI WGS metagenome assembly OBCL01 (sample SAMN03418275, study PRJEB22391) | human gut metagenome | biome: human-gut; feature: organic feature; material: feces | host: Homo sapiens | place: Tanzania | collected 2013-01
ATTATAAACCAGATTACAGCTAAGAGTACCATAAAGAGCCAATATGTCTTGAAACATTTTAATATAGGCTCTAATGAAAATAAAAAGAGAAATGGAATGACACCAATATTAGCAATTTTTGATATTTCCATGTTAGTCCTATTTTTTATTCTCATTGTATCTATTCTCCCAATAGTTTGAACTATAGAGTCCTGTTGCAAGCCCGCATTTGATGCTTTCTTTTTGTTCACTGGTTAATTCTGTAGAGTTCTCTATGACTTCCATATATTTGCCTATAATAAATGCGATATCGTCAGTTTTTGAAGCATAATATTCCATTACTTCGTTAAAGAGGTTTATAATCTTTGCTGACAATGCATCCGAGGAGTCTATATCTCCATTTTGAGTTCTAATACCTATAGCCCTACAGGTATCCATAAACTCTTCGTTTTCTAAAATGTAATTTTTGATGCTTTCTTCTTCGGGTGTAGTAGGTGTATCATCAATAGTTATTGATCCATCTAGTACGGATAGTACTATATTGTGCATTTGAGCAATACGTAAAGAGTTTTCATCTAATCTTGTTTTTTCAATGAGAGTAGGAGATATGTATATTTTATTATCTGCATATTCATCATTCTTAATAATAACTTTTTCATTAATGGTGAAATCTTCAGATACTATTATGTTACAAGTGTTCTGTATTTTTTTGAAATCATCAGAGACCATAGCTCTTGTTGGTGCAGCCATCCATGAGCTAAATGCTCCTCCGACAAGTGCTCCCAAAGCGCAGAAACCACTTCCAACTAATTGTGGTGCTCCAATACCAAGTCCTGCTTTTAATCCAAAGGATAATCCGGCTTTTGCTCCATTCCAAGCGCCTGTGAGATCTGCACAAACAACTTTTGCTCGTTCTTCGTTATTCCAATTACTCCACCCTCTACTCGTTGATTGTGCCTTTGAAAGAAATTCTTGATTTACTTTTTCTAAATCTGTAATAACTTTTTCTTGCTTATTTTCAACGTTTTCAAAACAAGCTTCATTTGAACATGAAAACAAGAAAAAAGTTACTGTCACTAAGCAATACATTGCAAAATTAAAAAATCTTTTCATAATAGTTCTTTGTTTTTTAGTTATTATTGTTTTGTATTATATATAATGATCCATCGTAATTATTGATAACACTTGTTCATATATTTATATTCTCATCTAATAATATCTTCATACCATCTTTAATAATAATATTATATGTATCATTATCAAAGTTAGGAAGACTTACATTAAGATATTCATCTGCTTCTATAGAAATATCATTTATACTATGAATTAGTTCTCCATTTCTATATATATAGAGAGAGAGATCTGCGAATCCACACGTAAAATACACAGAGAAAGTAGGTTTTTGGTAAGGAGTATAGTGTGGACGATTTAATATAGTTGTATTATCGTCTTTTCCATTGTTATATGTACCCATTATAATGTAACAACATTTGTTGAATACTGTTTCTGTTTCGTCAGTTGTATTTTTATCGAAGTTATAGTGATTCGCTTTTACATTAGCGGTCAAAATACTGACAAGCAAAACTGATGATAATAGCCTTTTTTTATTCATAAGCATAATTGTTTAATTGTTTTCTTGTAGCAAAATTATAATTTAAAGATTTATAATACAACTTTTTATGTTATAATTTTTTTGCTGTTGTTGCAATTTCGTTATCGTACATAATTTAGTGATATATAGATACTTATGCTTGCTTTAATACCTTAAAAATAATGCTTTTAAGGCAAGTATTGCAACATCTTTAGTTATAAAAATACGCTGAAAAGGCTGTCTAAACTTTAAAAACTTGTTTCTTTATATTTATTATTAAGGTAATAATTGTATATTTGCATGAAATATCAAAATAAGGTACAATGAAAATAAAGAAGATAGCGACATGTTTGTTTCTGCCAATCATTTTGTTTGCATGTAGTGCAAAAGATCATAGCGATGAACTCAAACGTATAGATAGTTTATTGGCACAAGATAGTGTAGAGGCTGCTACTGTATCAATAAGAAAAATTGATGTTAAGAGTTTGAGGGATGAAGATGATTATAATTACTATAATCTGTTAAGTGTTCAAATAGCTTCTCGTAATTATAATCCAATATCGAAATGTACTATTGATAGTTGTGTACGTTATTATGAGAAGGTCTTTGATACAAGATTGCTTGCTGAGGCTTATTACTATAAGGCAGGTGACCTATATGACAATGGTAATGTTGCAGAAGGAATACATTATTTCAAAAAGGCAGAAAAGTTAATCGGCAAGGCAAGTCCAAATCTACAATATAAGGTATGGTCTTCATTGGCTTATTGCAATTTTGAGTCTGAGAACTATCAGCTGTCTCTCGATTATGCGAAGAAATGTACTTTTGCGTCTGAGCAAATGAAAAGCCCTTCAAGATATCTGTTCTCTAAATTTAGTGAGTATATTTGTTATGGTAAAATGGATAAGAAGGATAGTGCTGGTATATGTTTAAAACAATTCCTACCTTATATAGAGTATTGTAAAGATGGGGATAAAAGTGGTTATTATGCTGAAGTTAGTGCTTATTATCTTAGAACAAATGATACTTTACGTGCAAGTCAGTATTTGCAGAAGGCTCTCTCTTTAGGCTGTGACCCTAAGGTATATGGAATAGCAGGTATGTATTATTTAAAGAAAAGAGATTATGATAAGGCAGAGTATATGTATAAACAAAAGTTGAAACGGTCAACAAAAATTGACTATACTATAGCTGCATACCATGGCCTTGGACAAGTGATGCTTGCTAAGAATAAACATGAGGAAGCTGCCTTCTACTTCAAAAAGGAGGTGGAATACATGGATTCTTTAGCGGAAAAGAATAAAGTGGAAGGGACTAAAGATATACAGTACAAGTTTGATAATGATGAAGTGGAGGAGAGAACTACAAAAAACAATTTATTAGCAATATGTATATGCAGTTGTTTAGGATTTTTGTTCATAGTGGCTATCATCGCTTTAGTTGTGATGAAGAGAAGGAAGGATAAAGAACTGTTGAAGGCGAAGGCTGACTTTACAGAATATGCGGAAGAAATAGCCACTCTGAGGAAACTCAATGGAGACAACAAAAAAGAGTTGGAGCGTCTGACTAAAGAGATGAAGAAAAGCATGAGCGATTACATAAGGAGTCTGTCCAAAGGACGGCGTATTTATGAGGGATTAGCTTTGGGCAAGTTTGTAGAGAAACGAGACGCACATGCTATGGAGGATGTAATGGCATATTATAGAATAGTGGATGCCGATTTCTATAAAATGTTGGAAAGCAGCTATGATAGACTTACAACGCAAAACCGGCTTATACTCATGCTTCAACATCTTGGCAAGAGTGATGAGGAGATAGCGGATATTCTATGTATAAGCAAGGGTTCCATGCGGTCTTATCTCTCGAGGATAAGGGCATGCAAGAAACAATAGGATCAGATAAAAAAAGAGGTCGGGCAAAAAATGCTCGACCTCTTATGTTAATATTGAGTGTCTTTTTTATTCCTCAGGCAGCATCATTACAGTAACCTTGTTGCCAGCCTTGTTGAACTCCTTCATGAAGTTGCAGATGTCCTGCGGAGTGAGGGAGTTGAGAATGTTCATATAGTTGCTATGGCTGTCGAAGCCGTAGAACACGTTGCTTGAGATAACGCTGAGCCAGTAGCCGTTGGTCTTCACCTGGTCGGCATACTGCTTTGTCATAAACTCCTTGCACTTGGCAAACTTGGCAGCGTCGCAAGTGTTCTCAAGAGTCTTCACCTCATCGTTCATAATCTTGAGAGCCACGTCCTTCTTCTCAGGCTTCATAGGGCAGTAAGCCAAGAGCTGGAAGATGTGGTAGTTGTCGTCGCTGAGACCGCCAATACCCTGTGCGCCTACTGTGTAGGCTGCGCTTTCCTTCTCACGTATCTTGTCGAGATATTCCATAGAGAGCACCTGACCAGCGATGTCGGCACAGATGGCATTCTTCTGTGAGTAAGGCATTGTCTCGTTGTTCCAGATGATGTAGGCTGTAGACTTTGGAGTCTCCTGCTTGCGCTTGAAGATGTTCTCCACCTGACCCTTAACCGGGAAGAGCTCGCGCTTGCCCTTGACAATCTTGCCCTTAACTGGGAGAGATGCTATATACTGGCAGATGAGAGGACGGATGGTAGCTTCGTCGAAGTTGCCGTCGATGATGAATGTCCATGCCTTGGCGTTGGCTGTGCGCTCCTTGGCAACCTCAAGAATGCGGTCGTAGTTGACGTCCTTCAAGCGGTCGACGGTCATAGGAGCCAAGCGTGGGTTGTGGCCATAGAGAGTGGCTGTGATAGAGTCGCTGAGTGCGATGTCGGGGTTGAGGTCGCGGTTCTTGAGCTGCACCTCATACTGGCTAATGACGTTGTCGAATGACTTCTGGTCCTTGTTGATGCCAGTGAAGTAGAGGTAGTTGAGCTGGAACATGGTCTCAACGTCCTTAGGAGTAGATGAGCCGCTTACGTTTGTTGTTGTCTGGTCGAGCAACAAGCTGACGTTGGCAATCTTTCCTGCGAGAGCCTTCTGAAGTTCGGTAGCTGAGAATGAACCAAGACCGCTTGCGTCGATAACCTCGTTGAAGAGCTGCATGTTGGCATAGTCCTTGGCTCCATAGATGGTAGAACCGCCTGTGGCACGACCTGCGAAGAGCACCTGGTCGTTCTTGTAGTCGGTCTTCTTGAGGATTACGGTAGCGCCGTTGGAGAGAGTGAGAGTGGTGTAGCCAAGCTTCTCGTTCTTCACTTCCTTCTTGATGGTGCCAGCCTTAGGCATTGTGGTCATGATAGGCTCGTTCTTCACGTTGTCCACGTATGCTGTAATTTCGGCTGAGCGTGCAGTCTTGATGGCGTTGAGCAACTGGTCCTTGGTAGGATAAACGTTGCCCTCTGCCTCGTTGCAGAATGCAAGCACCACGAGGTTGCTGTCGTTCTCAGGTACGAGTTCCTTCATAAGTTCGTTGACAGCCTCTACAGGAATCATCGGCACAATCTGCTTCATAACCGGGTATGTGAACTCGATAGAAGGCATTGGGTCGTTCTCAAGGAAGTTGTCTACGAGCGGACGGTAGAGCTGTGAGTTGTAGCGCTTGTCCTTGTTGCTGTACATCTTGTCGAGAGAGCTGAGGTAGCTTTCCTTGAAGCGTGCAAACTCTGTAGCTGTGAAGCCGAACTTGGCAGCACGCAAAGCCTCTGTGTAGGCAGCCTTAAGGCTCTCTGAAGCCTTGCTGAGTTCCTTTGGCGATGCGTCGAGCGAGAATGCGTCCTTAGTCTTGGCAAAGATATACTGGCCGTCGCTTGCGCTTGCCGATACGTATGGGCAGCTTGCGTCGAGAGCTTTCTCTCTCAGGCGGTCGTTGAGCATGCTCATGGCAGCGTTCTTGGCATAGTTGAACACGAGGTAGTTAACGTCGTGCTTCAATGAGTCGGGGAACACGTCGTGCTTTACCATGAGGCTCACTTCGGTTGTCTCCTGCTCCTTGTCCTTGTCGATGATGATGATAGGCTCGGCATTGTCGGGCACCTGCTCGTCGACAACTGGAGCGGCGTTCTCAGGATTCTTGAAGCCTGAGAAGAGTTTCTTGATTTCGGCCTCGGTGTGGTCTACGTCCACATTACCCACAACCACGATGGCCTGGTTGGTTGGGTGATACCATTTGTGATAGTAATCAGAGAGTTCCTTGTACTTGAAGTTGTCGATTACCGACATAAGGCCGATAGGGTAGCGATTGCCATACTTAGAGCCTGGATAGAGAGCTGGCAAGTTGCGCTCGAACATACGGCTTGAGGCACTTGTGCGCAGACGCCACTCCTCGTGGATAACTCCGCGCTCCTCGTCAATCTCCTTAGGGTCGAGAGTGAGGGCACCTGCCCAATCGCTGAGGATGAGCAAGCAAGAGTCGAGAGCCGACTGGCGTGTTGTGGGCACATTTGAGATGTTGTATACTGTCTGGTCGATAGAGGTGTAGGCGTTGAGGTCGCGACCGAACTGCACACCAATGCTCTCGCAGAAGCGTATCACCTGGTTGCCAGGGAAATGCTTTGTGCCGTTGAAGCACATGTGCTCAAGGAAGTGTGCCAAGCCGCGCTGCGACTCTTCTTCCTGAATGGAGCCTACCTTCTGTGCAATGTAGAAGTCTGCACGGTTCTCCGGCCAGTTGTTGTGGCGGATGTAGTAGGTCAATCCGTTGTCCAACTTACCGATACGCACGTCGGGATCGACTGGTATCGGAGGCATCTGCTGTGCCTGGGCAAGCCCTGCAAAGAAGACGAGGGCGGCCACCAAAAGTTTTCTTAATTTCATGAAACTATGTTTTTTTTGTTTATAGAATATTCACGATGTTTGGATTTTGTGTCCAAATAGTGCTTAAGCCCTACAAAAGTAATGCTTTATTATCATTTAGACGCATTTTGACACGAAAAACTTCATGATTTAACTCAAAATTGTATGTTTGGGTTGTTTTTTCATGAAAGCAGGCATTTTTGTCGGTTTGTAAATGTTAAATACTTGATGTATGTCAATTTATTGTGGGTGTAACAAAAAAAATGGCTTTTTTCCTTGTGTTGTCGCACACATATTACTATCTTTGCAACGTGTTCGAGAGAATGCAATGTTTTTTCATTAGGTTAGTAGTTTGATAGATTTTAAGGTAAAGATTATGTTATTAGATTTTGAAACTATCGCAATGTTGGCCTAGGGGTCATGAAAATGATTACTAAGGCTTTGCTTTAGTCCAAAACCAACATTCGTTAACATTATTCTTTGAGAGGCCGGTGCGAGTGATTCGTGTCGTCCTTTTTTTTGTACCTATACAAACCGCTTTGTAGATGCTATATACGCAATACAACACTATTGCAAAGGGCAGAATAGTGAAAAGCAAATCCATATTAATTGTAGATTTTGGGTTTAAAAGGTTTTAAAGGGTTGTTCGGATTATGTAGTCTGCTGCCGATGGCAGCGATATGAAATAAACTAAAAAAGGTTTGTATCCCGATTAAAAGATACAAACCTTTTTTTATTTAGTCTTTATTCTGTCTAAAGATTAGAGCTGAGGACCAGCAGCAACAAGAGCCTTACCAGCCTCGTTGTTTGTGTACTTAGCGAAGTTCTTGATGAAGCGAGCAGCGAGGTCCTTAGCCTTCTCCTCCCACTGAGCAGCCTCAGCGTAAGTGTCGCGCGGATCAAGAATCTCAGTAGCTACACCAGGAAGCTCTGTCGGAACCTTGAAGTCGAACATCGGAATCTGCTTTGTAGGAGCCTTGTCGATGTCACCGCTCAAGATAGCGTCGATGATACCACGTGTGTCGCGGATAGAGATACGCTTGCCAGTACCGTTCCAACCAGTGTTAACGAGGTAAGCCTTAGCGTTGTTCTTCTCCATCTTCTTAACGAGCTCCTGAGCGTACTTAGTTGGGTGCAGCTCGAGGAATGCCTGACCGAAGCAAGCAGAGAATGTCGGAGTCGGCTCTGTGATGCCGCGCTCTGTACCTGCCAACTTAGCTGTGAAGCCTGAGAGGAAGTAGTACTGAGTCTGCTCCGGAGTAAGGATAGAAACAGGAGGCAATACGCCGAATGCGTCAGCTGAGAGGAAGATAACCTGCTTAGCAGCTGGTGCAGAAGAACCCGGCTTGATGTTGTTGATGTGGAAGATCGGGTAAGAAACACGTGTATTCTCTGTAACGCTCTTGTCAGCGAAATCGATCTTGCCATCAGCAGCAACAGTTACGTTCTCGAGGAGAGCGTCACGACGGATAGCGTTGTAGATGTCTGGCTCAGACTCCTTGTCGAGGTTGATAACCTTAGCATAGCAGCCGCCCTCGAAGTTGAACACGCCGTTGTCGTCCCATCCGTGCTCGTCGTCGCCGATGAGGAGACGCTTCGGATCAGTAGACAGAGTGGTCTTACCTGTACCAGAGAGACCGAAGAAGATAGCTGTGTTCTCACCGTTCTTGTCGCAGTTGGCTGAGCAGTGCATAGAAGCGATGCCCTTCAACGGGAGGAAGTAGTTCATCATAGAGAACATACCCTTCTTCATCTCACCGCCGTACCATGTGTTGATGATAACCTGCTCCTTAGATGTTACGTTGAAAGCAACGCAAGTCTCTGAGTGAAGACCGAGCTCCTTGTAGTTCTCTACCTTAGCCTTAGATGCGTTGTAAACAACGAAGTCAGGCTCGAAAGACTCAAGCTCCTCAGCTGTAGGACGGATGAACATGTTTGTTACAAAGTGAGCCTGCCAAGCAACCTCAACGATGAAACGAACTGCCATACGTGTATCCTTGTTAGCTCCGCAGAAACCGTCTACTACATAGAGGTTCTTGTTGCAAAGCTCCTTCTTGGCGATATCCTTAACCGTTGCCCAAACCTCTTCAGACATCGGGTGGTTGTCATTCTTATATTCCTCTGAAGTCCACCATACAGTGTCCTTAGAGTTCTCGTCCATTACGATGTACTTGTCCTTAGGTGAACGACCGGTGTAGATACCTGTCATTACGTTGACAGCACCGAGTTCTGTCTGCTGACCTACCTCGAAACCCTCGAGACCAGCCTTTGTTTCCTCTTCGAACAACTTCTCATAAGACGGATTGTGAGCGATTACTGTAGAACCAGTAATTCCGTACTGTGTCAAATCTAACTTTGCCATTTTTTGTAAAAATAATATTTAGATGTGAATTATAGATCAACTTCCGTAGGCCTGACTCCACTATTGCCTGATCGGGGCCGTCGTTTCTGTCCAGGCGACTTTCATTGTCTTATTATATAAATAGGTGTAATCGGGCTCGGCTTGTTTGCCGCTCCTTTTTATTACCACCGCAAAGTTATGAAAAAACTACAAGATAACAATATTCTTTGCGTACAAAATTTGCATTGTCGCAATCTTTTTTATGTTAAAATATCGGAAATTCTTTCATCCGTATGCGGTTTGCTACTTAGATGTGGCAATTTTGCGTGATTATTTTCTTTCTTCCACTCATTAGTATGTGAATGAGCTGCCGCCAAGGAACTCTCTGAGCAATGAGGTTGGTGGCAGTACAGAGTGGTCGATTGAGGCGAAATAGCTTAGGAACTTGCGCAATCGGTAGGCCTCGGCATATTCGTCGCAGTTTTCGGGCACTCGCTCTAAGAGTGGTTCTGCCTGTGTCTTTATTGCCGACAGCTCGTATATCATAGCTGTGTTGAACATAGTGTCGGCATTCTCCTGGAATGGGAATATCCACTTGTTCTCTCCGGCTCTCACGGATGCCCAGCGGTGTATGGTGGTCTGTGCCGAGCATCCTCGCTGCTTGTCGTCGCGTATGATGCGTCTGAGCAGTCGGTTGTCGGTAGTGGGGATATAGTTGTGGTCGTCGAGAAGTATTGTGGTAAGGGCTGACGCATAGACACGATATTTCAGTTCGTCGGGTATCTGTGCCGTAAGCTCGGGGTTGAGTGCGTGTATGCCTTCCACCACAAGCACGTCGTTGGGGTGCATACGCATCTTCACTCCGCTCGGCTCGCTCTTGCCCTTGATGAAGTTGTACTTTGGCAACTCCACCTCTTCGCCCTTGAACAGCTGCATGAGTTGCTTGTTGAGCAGTTCGAGATTCAGGGCGCGTATCGACTCAAAGTCGTAGTCGCCCTTCTCGTCGCGTGGCGTGAGTTCGCGGTCGACAAAATAGTCGTCGAGTGATATTGGCACAGGCCGTATGCCATTGCACACAAGCTGTATGGAGAGTCGCTTGCATGTTGTGGTCTTGCCCGATGACGATGGTCCGGCTATGAGCACCATCTTCACCCTCTGTCTTTGGGCTATGTCCTCGGCTATGTTTGCTATTTTCTTTTCTTGCAGAGCCTCTGCCACATTTATTATCTCTGTGGCGTGGCCTTGGCTCACAGCCTCGTTGAACATGCCCACGGTAGACATGCCAAGGAGTCGTTGCCAGCGGTGGTGCTCCTGGAATATCTCGAACATCTTGTCCTGGCGAATGAGTTTGCCCAGTTGTGTTGGGTCGTCGAGCGAGGGTATGCGCAGCAAGAGTCCGTCGTAGTATTTTTCCAGTCCGAAGAGTGTCAGTTGGGATGTGTTGGTGAGCATAGTGCCGTAGAAATAGTCCACGTAGCCGTTAATATCATAATATAATGTATATAGCTTGCCCGTTGTGCGCAGGAGCAGAGCCTTGTCGTGGTAGCCGTATTTCTCGAACATGTCTATGGCTTCCTCGGTTGGTACTTCATGGCGGCGTATGGGAATGGCACGGTTGATAATGTTTTGCATCTCGGCGCGTATAGCGTCGGCATCGGCTGTAGTGACGGGGCGGCCCAAGTGTCTCTATCCCTTTCCGCCAACTACCTTTCTAGAGTATT
>OBCL01000494.1_pt1 | contig 10328 bp, 5 predicted proteins | sample 1495931 | NCBI WGS metagenome assembly OBCL01 (sample SAMN03418275, study PRJEB22391) | human gut metagenome | biome: human-gut; feature: organic feature; material: feces | host: Homo sapiens | place: Tanzania | collected 2013-01
ACGGTAGTTAAGAAGTGCCCATGTGCGCAACTGTCTGATTACCGGCTGTCAGGCAACCAAGGGTGGTGCGCTCTATCTCCTAAAGGGAGGTATTGTGAGCGGCAGCGTCATCACGGGAAACTCTGCAACAGATGGTGGTGCCATCTATGCTACACGGATCACCAGCAATGCAAAGAAGTATCATGCCTATGTGATTTCCTGCACCATAGCAGGCAACGAGGCAACTTCTGCAGGTGGCGGCATCTACCAGGAAGACAATGCGCTGATTAGCGGTAACTCTGTGATTTGGGGCAACTCAGCTGCCAGCGATGAGAATATTAGTGGTAAAACAGATCTCCAAGACGAAGATGTCCTGCAGGATGCTAAGCAGCAAACCCAATTCTACCCATATAACTACTGCTTCGTTGAAAATATGTCGTTGCCTGCCAACGTGATGAATACAACGATGACCGGCGATTTGAATACCTATTTCGCCAGCAACGGATATTACTATCCTCGTGCTTATTCACCTTTGATTGGTAATGGTATAAGAACTGCATACATCACAGGTTGGAAGAGCTATGGTGTTTCCGACTACGATATTCTGGGCAACACCAGACATCTGAGCGAGCGCCAGACAGCAGGAGCATACGCCCTCGATTTGCCGGAAATCAACAAGGATAAACTTCTGACCCGCCTCTTTGTTTCGAATGAAGGTGGAGAGGAAGTGAGTGATGAACTGAAACATAAATACTACGGTCGTTCATTCCTCACGCCTTTCAACAGTCTGGATGCTGCACTCGACTATATCGAAGAGGTTCGCAAGCAACCTGCTGAGGGTAACCCTCTGGCTACGGAGGCAACTCACTTCGAAATTCTGATGACAGGTGGAACATATAAGCCTAGTCAGATTAGAAAAGATGTATCAGATGCGCAGACCAACAACGACCGCCGTTTACAGAGTTTCACCATTCCTGTAAACGTAGATATCTATGGCAGTTTCTCTGTGGAAGACAGATACTCATCTGATCCTGAGGGGGCTGTTGCTACAGAAAGTTTTACCAGTCTGGATACTATAAGTTTGCGCCCAAACTTAGACATCAAAGATATTCTGACAAAGCGCAACGCCAACGACATGACCGACAACAACAAGAACGGTCTGATAGAGCCATGGGAGTTTTCAAATCCTACTATCTTCTCAGGTGACATCAAGGAATCTGAGAAGGAGCGAAAGGTGTATCATGTGGTTTACAGCAGAAAGAAGACTACAGGAACTTCTGCAGAAAATGTAAACGATAATGTTGTGCTAGATGGTATTACGATTATGAATGGTGAAACCATGACAGAACTTGCTACCAATGAAAATACAGGTGGCGAGATGGACGAGATTGGACGTGGTGGAGCCATCTACACCGATCGTGTTCACTATACGCTGAACCGTTGTCGTCTGATCAAGAATACCGGTCTGCACGGTGGAGCCATCTATGCCAACAACGCCAGTTTCGACATCATCGGCAGCTACATCGGCGGTAACAGAGCCATCTCAGAAGAGGCTTCTGCCACCAATGCTATAAGCTATCCGGGAATGGGTGGAGCCATCTATCTCTACCTGACAGAATCGAAGAATGGAAATCTGCATATCGTCAACTCGCTGATAGCCAACAACGATGTCACATCGGGTAATTCTCTGAGTAACGGTACACCTACCGGCGGTGCCATCTACATCCGCAGAGCAAACGATGCCGTGTCGACAGGAAATTATCACGATGTCAACATCACAAACAGCCTCATCGTCAACAACAAGGCGATGCAGGATGGAGCTATCCACATCGAGAACCAAAGCAGCACCATTACACCTATATTATATAATTCTGTAATCTGGGGTAATGAATCGCAGAATTCTGAGAAATCTCTAAAAAGAGGCCACATGAAATACTGTGCTTGGGATGAATTGCCTGCTACCTTAAACAATGGTTCTGCTACATCAACAGCAGATGACGGCAACATCGCGTTGGGCAAAGATAACCTGGCGGTCAATGGTCCGTGTTTCGCTTCTCCTTCTACCACCAAGGGATATGCCGGCTACAGTTTGTCAGACCAGTGGAATCCAAGAGCCATCTCTGTGCTTACAGATGCTGGTTTGGGTGAAAAGGATAAGGACAATGCCACCGAAACAGGTGCATACAAGAATTGGTGGTATGTTCACCAGGCTCGTCTAAGCAAATATGGTTATCCGGAAGAATACATCCGTTATTCTGATGCTGATGCTACAGATAGTTATCTGCGCTATGTTGGTCCGATAGACGAGAATGGTGTGGTAAGCAGCAAGCCTATCGACATAGGTTTGTACGAGTTCCAGTATGTATTCAAACTCACCGACCGCGACCAGCTTTATATTGGTACGGAGCAGAAGGGAAAAGGAGATGGCAGCGATTGGAATAATCAAAGTACCGACTTGCGTGGTGCCATTATTGCCATGGCAAATGCTACTGGCAAGGAAAGTACTCATGCCCACAAGAAAGTGTATGTACGTGGTGGCACCTACTACTCACCAACCTATTCCGGTAATAATGATGCCTTCACCCTCTTTGTTAACAAGGGAGAGAACGCAAGCTTCGTACAGTCGCTGGAAATTGTGGGTGGATGTACCGGTAAAAACATAAACGGTAAGGAAGAGCAAGACTTCAGTAACCCATCCGTACTCATCGAAAACCCTACCAAGAAGGGACAAACCAATGTATTGCTCAACATCACTACCAACGGTAAGCCTGTAACCCTATCAGGTTTTACATTTACAAATGAGAGTGGCGTGGGAGTAAAGGCGAAGGTTAATGGAGTAAAGACAGAGAATTATAAAGATGAAAAAGCATTGGTTATTCACCACAGTTCTTTCCGACATAATAAAGGCATAGCCTTAGATATCGATAATTCTGCCGAATTAGGCGCACGAATGTGGAACCTTCTCTTTGCAAATGGAGATAATGATGCCATTAAGCTAAATGACTCACAAGGCATGCATTTAGTTAATGTTACCTTTGTAAAAAACAAACTTAAGGCTATTGATGGCACAGCTAGTGTATATAATTCTATCGCATGGAAGAATGGAACAAATTCCATCAAGAATAATACAAACAATAATGTCGTCATTGCTGATGAAGTAGAAAATGGAGATGTATTAAAAGGTCCTAACTTTGTTAATCCTGATAAAGAGGATTACAGAATACGACCTAGTCTGTTATTGATGAATAAAGGTAATAACACCAAATACATCGATAAGGCTAAGCTTAATAAGGGAGCAAATGACGCTGCAACTTTTGCCTCAGAAAAGGACTTGGCAAACACGAGCCGTCTGATTGGTGATAGTATCGACATCGGTGCTTACGAATGTGATGCCAAGATGCAACCTATCATCTACGTGAATACAAGTAGCGCCATAAACGGAACGGGCGAAAGTTGGAAATCGCCAAGCAACGACCTGAAGGGAGCCATCAGTCTGGCAGAACTCTATGCCAACAAAAACGAAGGTTATGGCTACGTCTTCGTTGACCGCAACCTGCAAGCCACGGACATCAACATCAATATGCCGGGCGTAAAGATGTATGGTTCCATGAACGGAGAAACAAGTTCGGCTGCTCCAGACTTAAGCACCTTAGACAATATTCAGGCTGTAGTAAAGGATCTCTTAAGACAAAGGAAGGGCATCATTGAAGTCTCAACCCAGTCATCTATTAAGGGGCTCACCATCGACAATCAAGGAACTGGAAACGGCAAGGTGAGTCTGGTGGATGGTTTCAAGATTTCGAACAACGTCAGTCTCAAGGGCAACAGCATGCTCTCTACTTCTGTCCTTGATGCAACCACAAACGTAACTGGAGATGCAGAAGGTTTGCTCTACAACAGTCTGGCATTAGGAACCGTGGAGAATGTGAAGACCGTCAATGTAACAGCTGCTAGTGAATTACTACCAACAACAGGTAGTGCAGCAAACAGATCTGAGGCATCTACTAATAAATATGTGGAAGCTGATTACTGGAAGTATCAGCTTGACGAGACAGACAAAGCCAACATCAACCAACACGATGCCAACGAAGCCGGAAATCCTACACAGACTTGCATCGACATGGTGATGCACGAAAACGACCTTGCCGGCAACAAGCGCATCAGAGACTTTGTTGATAACGGTTGTTTCGAGACATGGTATCTGACTGATCTGACTGCTGACAAGACCATAAATGATACAGATTATCCACATGGTAAATCTGTGGTTTACGTCATGGATAAGGATAAGGAGCTGATACTCGACAACAAATTCTATAATGAGTCGAACCCATTCAGCCCAGGCTTCCTGCTCTTGAAGTACCATTCCGGCTTGAGAGGAAACAACAGTTATGTTGACCTCAACAACTTTGCGGTAGAAAGAGAACTGAGGAAAGGAACCAACCTCTTTATGATGCCGTTCAATGTGACCAAGCGTGATTTTATAGGCACAGAGAATCATGAGGAGGATCTTACTTTCTACCAATACAATGCAGAAGAACGTGCCAACTACGACTTCAAGTTCGGCACAGACTCTGGTTGGGGACCTGTAAACTACAGCCAGATTAACAGCAGTACAGGTTTCAGAGTAGATGCCGGTAAAGAAAACATAACCATACGCTTCTACGGAGACGAGTACAACGAGCAGGATGGAAGCAAGGACAGCAACAAGCAGGGCTACATCACCTTGAAGCAGAACAACAACCAACAGCCATGGTCGGACAGCAAGGCTGGCGGTTTGAAGTTCACTCACAAGGAGAACATGGGTTGGAATCTCTTCGGTTCGCCTTACCTCTGTGCCATGAACTTTGGCGATATGGAATACGGCAGAGTCATCTACACTTACGATGAGACGATGGGTTATACAGCCATCAACACCGATGCAGATGCCACAAACAGCACAACAAGCGGTTATATTCCTGCCATGGATGCCATATTCACTCAAACTGCTACGCTGGACAATACGGAGACGATAAGAGTGAAACATTCGGACGCAAAGGATGGAGATGAATACGCTTCAAACGCCAGAATGCTCAATATCGCCATCTGCAAAAGAAGCGAAACGGCTACGGCTGAAGATCATCTCCAGTTGAACGCAGTTCCTGCTCAAGAGGCGAAATCAGACTTCGACCTGGGAAGTGACGGAGTGAAATGGATGATAAGTCGCAATCCGCAAATTTATGCAACCCGCAACGGCGGACGCTACTCACTCCTTTCAGCCGTAAGTATCGAAGCAGAACAAAGTATCGGAGTCAGTCTGCCGGAAACCGGTGAATACAGCATCAGCATCCCTGAGGATTGCGACGCCAGCGAATATGAAACCGTATGGCTGAAGGACAAGGAAACCGGAAAGGCGGTAGATCTGAAGGATGGGTGTTATCCATTCTATGCTGCCCAAACTGGTGAGATGAACAACCGCTTCAATATCAGTTTCAACCGCAAGGAGACTGACATGAAGACAGACATCACCATAATTCCTAGCGGCAACTATCATATCCTGATAAAGGGTCTGAAACAGAACGACATCATCAGAATATACGGAACCTCAGGTGTCCTGGCACTTCAGAAACAGGCAAAATCTGATACAGAACTGCTTCGCTCACCAGTAAATGGGACTGTAGCCGTAGAGGTAACACGAGGCAGAAAACAGATAGCCGTAAAGAAGATAGCCCTTAAATAAAGGAATGAATGACGTAAAATTACGGAATAAATGTTAATAAAGCGCAGAGATAATCGCTCGTTTCAATAATTGGCATTATCTTTGCGCTTATTATATTATTCAATAGACCATAAATAACAAAAGAAAATAGAATTATGACAGAAAAGGAAATGTACAATCTGATAAATAGTCAGAACAACCAGCAGAGCAATGGCTTTGCTGTTAATGAGAAAGAGCGAGGTATAAGCGGTGTTTTCTCTGCTTTGATGCGCAAAGTGTATACATGGATGACCTTGGCACTCCTGATTACGGGCGTTACTGCCTATGGTGTGGCTAGCAGTCCTACCCTGCTGATGACCTTGATGACAAGCCGCGGTTTGCTCTTCGGTCTGATCATCGCAGAGCTCGCCCTGGTATTCATCATTACCGGTGCCCTACAGAGACTCTCCCTGACTACGGCCACCCTACTCTTCATCGTCTACTCGGTTTTGAATGGTGCCATGCTTTCATCCGTATTCGTAGTTTATACGATGACCAGTATTGCCAAGGTATTTTTTATTACAGCCGGCACATTCGGAGCGATGGCTTTCTATGGTTACACTACCAAGAAGGATTTGACCTCTTTAGGAAAAATACTCTTCATGGCGCTGATTGGTCTGATTATCGCTACCATAGTAAACATGTTCTTGAAGAGTTCGGGATTTGATTACATTTTGAGTTACGCCGGCGTAGCCATCTTCGTTGGCTTGACCGCTTGGGACAGCCAGAAAATCAAGCAGATGCTCCAGACACAATACGACATGAGCGAGGGCGCACAGAAACTGGCACTCATCGGAGCCTTGACCCTGTATCTCGATTTTATCAATCTCTTCCTCTACTTGCTCCGCATCTTCGGAGGCAGTAACAAGGAATAATGAAAACGAGAACCGGGAATAAAGTAAAAAAAAACAAAGAATAACATACATAACGAGAAAGGTTGGCTTGCCCTCAACGGGTTGGCCAACCTTTATTTTTTAATTCCTAGAAAAAGTAAATGCTAGAGTTATATTCTCTTCAAAAAGTTCTATGGTGCAAAGATAGAAAAAAAATTGAGAACCATGGTTTCAAAATAGCAAAAATAAGTTTCAAATGGACAAAAAGTGTCTTTTGACATTTTTCAGTGTTCCACTGATTTTTCCGAACTACCTATACATCAGGAGCTTACGCATTTACTCTATATTTATTAGGAGAACAGCCAAAAGAGGCAAAAAATACTCTTCTGAACGTAGAAATAGAATTAAACCCCGATTTTATGGCGATTTCCGGCAAAGGAAAGTTCGTTGACTTCAATAAATTCTCAGCATACTGTATACGATAAGAATTCACATAATCATAAAACGTCTGCCCACTCTGCCGGTTAAAATAGCGACTCAGATAAGTACGGTTCGTACCTACAGCCAGCGCCACATCAGACAATTTCAGTTTCGGATTGAGATAGATTTTATCTTCCTCGAACAACCGCTGCACCTCAGCAGCCATCCCCGAAACATCTACTTCGTTCTGCTCTAACGGTACAATTTCAATATCGCTCAACTCTTCTATCACTGACTCATGCCTATAAACAAAATAATCTATCAGCATCCAGAGTATCAGAGAGCTTACCATATAGATATTGTCGTAATCCACATTAATAACGAAACAGCTCAGCGTCCATAAAAACAGAATCAGGAAGAAGGTATTGAGAATGGCAAGAAGCCAATTCAGATTAATATTTTCCTGATAAGAAAAGCGCTCTTTCAGCTGGCGGTGATACCTCCGAATCATAAAGACAAGCAATATAAAGGTAGAGCATCCGTAAATGGCTCCCCAGCCAGAAAGTACATAAAACCAGATGATATTATGGGTAAAAATATAGAACACCGGCAACAAGAGAAAAGGCAATTCCAACATCAAAGCCTTCAACCATCCGAACCAGCCCGGCTTCACCAGTTCCATCAACACAAAGCTGTAGAACGGAATAATCATCATATCCAACGAAGACGTAAGATACCACGCATGCTCGTTGTCAAAACCATAAATCTGAAAGAAAACCATGTCCTTTACCAACTGCAGGTCGACCACGATCATGAGCCACATAATCATCCGAAAGAGCATCTCCTTTCCTTTTCTCCAAAACAGGAATGCCATCATGGAGAAGAACATCATGCTCATACCATAAATAAAACTCGTTACCGAATCCATGTCTACGATCTATGTAAATTAAACCAAAAAGGCACACCTATGGAGAGAAGTTCTAACATTCCAAAGGTGTGCCATGATATAAATTAATGCCTTATATATAATAAGGTATAATATTAAATGAAATAACCTAATTAGTCGATTTCCTCATCGGCCTCGTAACCACCCATCTCACGGATAGCATTCTTCAGCATCGTATACTGCTGGTAGAGATGGTTTACTGCCTCTTCACCCTTAGTATAATCGTGCATAGGTGCCTTGAGGAAGAAACTCAAGAAACGCTGGATTCCGAAACGGCCTGCACGAGCAGCAAGATCGCTCAGCAATGTAAGGTCGAGCAGCAATGGAGCAGCAAGGATTGAGTCACGGCAGAGGAAGTTAATCTTAATCTGCATTGGGTAACCCATCCAGCCGAAGATATCGATATTATCCCAACCCTCCTTGTTATCGTTGCGAGGTGGATAATAGTTGATACGTACCTTGTGATAGTACTGAGTATCTTCATCGTTACCATGACCATAGAGATCTGGCTGAGCTTCTGGTTTCAGGATTGTCTCAAGAGTAGAGAGTTTACTTACCTCCTTGGTATGGAAATTAGCAGGTTCATCGAGAACAAGACCATCACGGTTGCCGAGAATATTGGTAGAGAACCAGCCATTCAAGCCGAGACAACGGGTACCGATGATAGGAGCGAAACCACTCTTGACAAGAGTCTGACCAGTCTTGAAGTCCTTACCGGCGATAGGCATCTTGGTCTTCTCTGCGAGTTCCCACATAGCAGGAATATCAACAGTTGTATTAGGAGCACCCATGATGAAAGGAGCACCCTCTGTCAAAGCAGCATAAGCGTAGCACATGGATGGAGCTACATGCTGGCGGTCGTCAGCCTTCATTGCAGCCTCAAGTGCTGCCAATGTACCATGAATCTCCATATCTACAGGAACGTAGATTTCGGTAGATGCTGCCCAGATAACAACGATACGGGCACAACCGTTCTTCTCCTTGAAGTCGCGGATATCCTGACGAAGAGCCTCTACCATCTCCCAGCGGGTCTTGCAATCCTTCACATTGTCGCCATCAAGACGCTTTGCATAGTTCTTGTCGAATGCAGCCTTCATTGGTACTACCTTCTCCAACTCCTCGCGTACAGGGTTGATGTCTTTCTCCTTCAATACCTCAGCATACATAGCTGCCTGATAAGCATTCTGCGGATAAACATCCCAAGTACCGAATACGATATCATTAAGGTCAGCAAGTGGAACGATGTCCTTATAGTGCAAATATTTCTTGTCTGCACCCTTGCCAACACGAATCTTGTCGTACTGAGTCATTGAACCTACTGGCTTTGCAAGTCCCTTACGAGTCATGAAAACACCGGTCATGAAGGTAGTAGCTACTGCGCCACAACCAACAACCAAGATTCCCAGCTTACCTTCTGCTGGTTTAACATTCATTTTTTCCATCTTCTAAAGGTTTATTTTATATTAAGTTGATTAATCTAAGAATTGTGTCTGCAAAGATAGCAAAAACTTATTGAACCGATGCGGTTTCCGTAGACTTTCTTTCAATAATTTACAATAATTAGCTTAAAATGGATAAAAAAGGCTATTCTGCATCAAAAGCCTTGTGTAGAATATTTGTATAAAAGAAGGCAATACATGCATATTTATTCCACCTTTATGCATAACGAAAGACAAAATAATGTTATTTTATGCATTTTTCTTTCATTTTATTTGGTTATTTACAAAATATATTGTAATTTTGCAGCCGTTAAACGAATAAAAATACAGCATATGAAGGCAAAGAATAGCAGATTGGAAACTTTGAAGATGCTTATATCAAGTCAGGAGTTGAGTTCGCAAGACCAACTTTTGGAGGCTCTTCACAAAGAAGGCTTTAAGATTACGCAAGCCACATTGAGCCGTGACTTAAAACTGCTCAAGGTGGCAAAGGCAGCATCTTCGAGTGGAAAATATGCGTATGTCCTGCCCAACGATACATTATATAAGAGAGTATCAAACCATATTCCAGTGAGCAAGATGATGGTGAATACCGGATTCCAGTCTATCAACTTCTCTGGAAACATGGTCGTGATCAAAACCCGTCCGGGATATGCAAGCAGTATTGCCTATAATATAGATAATAGTGATATTCCTCAAATTCTGGGAACCATCGCTGGTGACGACACGATCTTTCTGGTTAAGAAGAAAGGGACAACAGAAGAGGAAATCATCAATGCACTAGCAGAGGTAATTCCAGACGTTCACCATAAATATGTATAAGGTAGTTGCATTTTTATACAAAACATACACCTTATTATATATAAAGAAAGAATATTAAAACAAAAACATTTTAAGATAGAAGAGAAAAAATGGAAGAAGCAGAAGTTAAAGTAATGGTGGCTGACGAAAGTCACATCAAGTACATCGACACCATT
>OBCL01000505.1_pt1 | contig 10209 bp, 5 predicted proteins | sample 1495931 | NCBI WGS metagenome assembly OBCL01 (sample SAMN03418275, study PRJEB22391) | human gut metagenome | biome: human-gut; feature: organic feature; material: feces | host: Homo sapiens | place: Tanzania | collected 2013-01
CGCCAGCCTTTCATCGCCTTATCGGTAATATCAACGCGAGTTCCTTCATGCAGCAGGAAGAGGTCAGCACTCGTCTTGGATGGAGTTTTCTTCACATTGACAGAAGGAGCGATGATGATGGCTCCCGTACGGTTGATAAGCATCTGCCGCTGCTGGTAAGCAAAGAGATTGCTCAGCAGGAAGACAGCCAGGAAGAAGATTCCACCGAAGAAACCAATCTTGCGCAACACGATGTGCGGACCGAAGAGATAAACCAATACCAGAACCAGCGCCATGATGATGGCAATGATGCCTGTCTTAGCCCAACAGTCAACACTCGTAAAGTTGACCAGCGCCTTCCACCAGGTTACGAAGAACATCTCGCTTTCTGGCGTAATCTTATCGATGGTCTTGCTTCGTGCAAACTGCAGGTTGAAGCTGATGTCTTCATCGCCTGGCGAGAGCAGATGGGCACGCTCATAATTGAGCACAGCCTTGGTAATATTGTCTGTACGGTAATAAGCATTGCCCAAGTTATAGTAAACTTCGGCAGAAACACCATAGTTGTTCAATATTTCCTCATAGTCGCGTATGGCCTGCTGATAGTTACCTTTCTGATATTCCGTATCAGCATTGTTCTTGGTTACAGCGCCTGCAGAAACAGAGCAGCCCAGCATCACCATGATCATCATGACGAACGAATATCCGGTTGCACTCTTCTTGCGCTGCTTACGCGTTGCATTGATAGCATTTTCTATATTCATAATAGCAGTCATTGCTGATTCGAATGTACGGTTCATATTACCAGCAGGGTCGCCCGGCGCATAGCGTTCAAACTCACATTCATCGAGCGCAGTTGTAAACTTCTCGATAGTTCTCTCCTCTACACAATGTTTTTCGAGCATAGCCTGAATGTTTTCACGCGAGAGCTTTTCGGCTGGTATGTTGAGTTTGTAGCTTACATAGCCCCACAAAGCACGGAGCACTTCATCATAGAATTCTTCCTGCTTGCCACCGAGCATCAGCAGATGAGCCTTCTTCAGGCGCTTGGTTGCTATCTTGTTTGCCTTGTTGGAACGTACCTTTACAAGGTCGGCATTCTCAAGAGCACGGCGGCGGAAGACTATGAGCAGGGCAAAGAAGGCTACCAATGGAACCAGCAGACTGGTCCAGTAGCCGAAGCTTCCGTAGAACATATCGTCAATATCATGGAGGTTAGACTTGCCCAGTTTCAGCGCATGAATGTCCTTATCCTTGTTGCTGAAATCTGAGGTTTCATTGTCAGAAGTTCCATCGCCCTTCTCTACGTTCAGCGTAAACGGCTGGGTCTTGATTGTCTTGTACTTGTTAGCCGAAGTATCATAATAAGTGAATTCTACCGCAGGAATGGTATAATTTCCCTGATTACGAGGCACAGCCAGGAAGTCATAAATCATATTGCCTTCTACGCCATTGGCTGTGAGACGGGTCTTGTCTGTCACCTTCGCATCGTACTTGTCAAAATCCTTAGGGAAGGTAATGACAGGCTGCTTGAGCAGCTTCAGGTTTCCGATTCCTCCTACCACTACACGAATGGTGATAGGTTCGCCAGCCTTTACTTCCTTCTTGTCGATGGAAGCAGTAATATTGAATTTACCAACACCGCCCGAGAAGTCAGCAGGGCGCTGAGGCAATGGATCAACCTGAATTTTCACACTAGGAGCTATAATATCTTTCTTTACTTCAACATAGCCAGAACCGCCATTGAAGAAAGCTTCCATCGGGTCAACGTTTCTGTTCTGCTGAACTACGATTCCCTTGAAGGTAATGGCTGGAATGGTGAGGCTTCCCGTCATCTGCGGATACATGACATACTGGCTCCATGTAACGCATCGGTAAGGTCGGCCGTTTACGGTTTCAGTATGGAAGGTCTTCTGCTGAGGCAGCGGAACTTCCTGGTTGTGGAATCCCTTCAGGTCAGGCATCTTGCCTTCCAACTGGGTAAGGTCTACCTGCGTGTAAACCTTATAGGTAAGGAGCACCGGTTCCTGTTCGTGAACACGTCGCTTGTTGGCTGTCACCTTGATGAAGAGGTCGCGGCCTGATATTCTGGATCCGGCTGTTCGCATGCGTGGTTCATCATAATCATTCTGTCCGTGCATGGAAGGAGCACCGTTGTTGCGTGCAGCATGGCCAGAAACCGTAATCTTAACCGGATGGGAAGAGAGTTTCCTACCATTTACGATGGCATGAGAGGCACCAATGCCAAAGGTTCCGTTCTTAGCTGCGTAGAGCGTATAGGTAATGGTTACAGACGATGAAGAGGAAGTATGGCCATTGATCATCTGATAACTGGACTGCGATGAGGTGTAAGGACCTGCGATTACCTCAAGTCCTTCCCCTACTCCGCCCAGGCGGAATTCCTCTACATCACGTGTATTGATGGTATAGGCCACACGGAAGTTTTCTCCCGCCGCCACGTGTGTTGGTGCCGACACACTGATATGCTGGGCTTTCAGCTGCAAACTGAAGCCCAGAAGCATTGCCCATATAATAATAAACCAACCTATATGTTTCATGTTCTTAATATATTATGCTCGTTGTATTATTTTACTTTTTACCAGTTTTTCTCATATTGCTTGCGGCGAGGCTGGCTCATCGCTTTCTGCATCTTGCGCTTCGTATCCTTCTCCTGCTGGATGGCAGCGTTCAAGAGTTGTTCAGCATTATCTTTGCTCATCTTGTCCTGATTGTTCTGATTCTGCTGATTGTTCTTATTCTGGTTGTTCTTATTTTTGTCGTTCTTGTTCTTGTCCTTATTCTGATCTTTGTTCTGATCCTTGTTCTGCTTGTCTTTGTTCTTGTCCTTGTTTTTATCCTTATTGTTCTTATTCTTATCGTTCTGCTTGTTCTGCTTCTGGTTTTTAAGCAGTTTCTTGCAGAGGGCAAGATTATATCGGGTTGCATTGTCCTGCGGATTGCAGCGCAGGGCATTCTCATAACATCCTATGGCCTGCGCATATTGCTGATGCTGCTGCATGACCACACCCATGTTGTGGTAACTTCTGGCGCGCCGAATCTTGTTCGTTTCCAGTTTCGAAGCATTCTCAAACTGTATCATCGCCATCGAATCCTTCTGCTGCATCATCAGGGCGCAACCCAGATTATAGACAGCCTGTGCATTCTTCTGGTTCTTGGAGATAGCCTTGCGATATTGCGTTTCGGCTGCAGCCCACTTCTGTTTATGATAGGCGCGGTTTCCCTGGCGGATGAAGTTGCGGTCGTTCTGCGCTCCCACCTTCGCCAAGCCCAGCACCATCAGGGCAAAAACCAATATATATCTTAAATATCTCATTCTTATTATATAATAATGTATAAACGTTTATCAGAAAGGCTTCTTGATGTCTTTCTTAAAAAACTTGATGTTTCTGAGCAGAGGATTCTTTACCTCAAGCAGACAGATTTCGATGATAAGCAACAGGATGACAAGAATACCTACAGCCTGGAACTGTTCATCATAAGCGCTGTAAACCACACTCGTCACATCGCCTTTCTGCAATTTGGCAATATCATCATTCAATGCTCTTTCCGCATCGCTTGTGTTATCTACATGAATGTACTGACCCTTGCCTGCCTGGGCAAGTTCCTTACACATCTGCTCATTCAGGGCGGTCATTACGGTGTTGCCCGCATTGTCCTTCAGATAAGAGCCGTCGCCCATAGGGATTGGCGCTCCCTTGGTGTTACCTATGCCCAGGATGAAGACATTGATTCCTTTCTTGTTGGCTGCAGTAGCCGCCTCCTGTGCGCCAGGCTCATGGTTTTCGCCATCAGTAATTACGATAATAGCTCTGCCTACATTCTCCTGCTGAGTGAAACTCTTGGAAGCCAAATCGATGGCTTCGCCGATATTGGTTCCCTGGGTCTGGATAAGACCAGGGGTAATGTTCTGAAGAAACATCTTTGCCGAAACATAATCGGTGGTGATTGGCAACTGCACGAACGCATCGCCTGCAAAGACGATGAGTCCAATCTTGTCGTTGTTAAAGTTGTCGACCAGATTTTCGATAAGCATCTTACTCTTGTCCAAACGGGATGGAACCACGTCCTGACAGAGCATGGAATTTGAAATATCGAGGCAGATGATGGTTTCAATACCATGTCGCTTATCGTGAGAAATCTTGCTGCCCATCTGTGGACGAGCCACCATCACGATGAGAAGCGCCAAGGCTGCAAGCATCAGCACGAACTTAACTGTAGGGCGATATTTGGAGATGTTGGGCATGAGCTGTTTCAGAAGTTCCGGATCGCCGAGCTTCTTCAGTTTAGCCTTTCTTCTTCTCCATCCTATCAGTCTGATCAGAATCAGTACTGGTATTATCCACAACAGCCAGAGAAATATAGGATCTTCAAATCTTAACATTTTCTTTTCTAATTATATCTTCTATTCGATTAATATCTTCTATTCGATTATCCGATAACCAGTTACTGAACTTTGCAAGTTTTGCCCCACACGATGTGGTTCAAGTACGGGCTGAAGGCCCAAAGTACTTGAACCACATGCAAAAGTTCTGCCAGCAGAATATCTCCGATAACTGGTAAAATATCTCCGAAAGATAGCAAAATATCTCCGAAAGATAGCGAAATATCTCCGAAAGATAGCGGAATATCTCCGATAATCAGTAATGGCTCAGTATCCGGATTACGGAATTCTTCTGAACCAGGTGATGCGGAGCAGGATTTCTACCAGCAATACCAGGAGAGCTGCCAGGGCGAATGGCTGATAAGCTTCATATCGCTTAGCGAAATGCTTGACATTAAACTTGGTTTTCTCCAGTTTATCAATGTCCTTGTAAATCTTCTTCAGCTCATTATTGTTCGTTGCGCGATAGAAATTACCATCGGTTGTCTGCGCAATGTCGCTCAGCGTCTTCGTATCTATCTCTACCGGAATATTGACGTACTGTACTCCTCCTGCCACAGGCATTGGATAAGGAGCCACCTTGTTGGTTCCTACACCGATGGTGTAAACGCGGATTCCGTAGCTTTTGGCAATCTCTGCTGCGGTCATTGGCGAGATTTCACCCATGTTGTTACTGCCGTCGGTAAGAAGAATCACAACCTTCGATTTTGACTTAGAATCCTTCAGGCGGCTCACGGCATTGGCGAGTCCCATTCCCACTGCAGTTCCATCGTCAATCAGTCCCCGGGCGGCAATATCCGTACGGGTTGCCTGCAAGAGGCGCAACAGACTGGCATGATCGGTTGTCATCGGGCACTGGGTGAAGGCTTCACCGGCAAAGATAGTCAGACCGATGTTGTCGTTCGGTCTTCCCGAGATGAATTCTGTTGCCACATCCTTAGCCGCTTCCATACGGTTTGGTCTCAAATCTTCGGCAAGCATAGAGGTGGAAACGTCCATTGCCAACATAATGTCAATGCCTTCCACCGTCTTGTTGTCCCAAGCTGTATGCGTCTGCGGACGAGCCATCGCACAGACGATGAGCACGAAACAGATGCATCTCAGCACCATTGGCAGATGGATGAGACGCACACGCAGGCTCTTCGGAGCATATTGATACTTTTTCGTGTCGCTCATGCGCATGGTTGGCGCATTCTTCTTCCTGTAGAGGAAATACCATAATATATAAGGTATCAGCAACAGGAGCAACAGAAAATAGCCTTTACTTGCAAATTCCATTTCTTTATTTTTCTATTTATAGCCAGGCAAAGAGTTTCGGAATAGACCGCTTTGCCCGGCGAAACGTTTCATAAGAACACCCTGCTTTACATCAGCAGCATGGCTGACTGATAAATAATGTAACCCAACAGAGCCAGACCTACGATGACTCCTATCCATAGGAGCGACTTGATGAGGCGGCGCTGAGATTGCGTCTTCTGCTCTTCATTGGTCAGTTGTGGAACCACCTTTTCTTCAGTAGGTTTCTCATCTGTCTTGGTCTGGTCGATGAAGTTGATGGCATTCACCAGGTTTGCATCGTTCTCATTCACCAGGGTTTCATATTTGGCAAACTTCACGAGGTCGGCAGTCTGGAAGAGTTCCTTCAGTTCATCTATCATCTTCTGGTCGCCTGCTTCGCGCAAACGTTCGATGATTTCCATACTGGTCATTTCCATCGCATTGAATCCGAAACGGCTCACGATGTATTCTCTCAGCGTATTGGTAAGCTGGGTGTAGTAAGCCTTCTGTGTTTCCTGATTCTCAACGTGCTGCTGCTTGATTACGTTGATTTGATTCAGCGCCTTTTCATGAGCCGGAACACGTTTTACGATGCGGATATGGGTGATGATTGGCTTGTTGTTCTTCAGTCTGTTGCGCAGATAAAGCCATGCGCCACAGAGAATTAACAGCAATAGGCTCAACCAAAAAATCGCACTCCATTCGCTCCAGGAGAAAGGATTGTCCTGAACATCCTTGGGCGGATAGAACTGGTTGGGATGAACCGTATCTACAGGCACGGTGAGCACCTTCAGCGCAAGCTGGTTGCCATGACAGTTCTTGCCGTTTACCTTCACATTGAGCGCAGGAATCGCATACACCTTTTCATCAAACGAAGTCAGCGTATAGTCGCGGCTCACCACCATGCGGTCGTCGCCTATGTGCGAAGTGTCGCCTTTACTCTGCTCAACCACTTCCACTCCCGGCGTAATTTGCTGCTGCGGCTTGAAAGATGGCAATTCCACCTTATCGCCCTGCTTTACCGAAGCCTTCAGATGCAGCACAGTCTGCTGTCCTATCAGTATCTGCAGCGAGTCGATGCGTTGCTCTACCTGCTGGGCTTGAGCCAAGCCTGAGCACCCCAGGAGAGCGAGCGACAATATGATATTCTTTACTTTAAACATAGTTTCTTTACTTTGAGCTTTCGGTTTATCAGCCCCTCTGCTTGAAAAGCATCAGGAGCGCCTTCGAGAAGTCCTCGTTAGTGGCAATCGAAGTCCAGTCGACCTTGCTTTTGGCAAAGTCGGTTTTCAGATTTTCCTGCTGCATCAGCCATTGCTGTGTATGAGCCATTCGCAGTTTTTTCGAACTTGTATCAATATACATTTCGTGTCCGGTTTCTGCATCCATCACCTTGAGCAGTCCTACGTCAGGCAGCACTTTGGCACGCGGGTCGTAAACCTGGATAGCTACTACATCATGCTTCTGGTTGGCAATCTGCAGCTGATGCTGGAAATCCTTATGATCGTAGAAGTCGCTGATTACGAAAGCTGTGCAGTGGCGTTTCATCACGCGGGTGAAATATTCCAGGGCGCAACCGATGTCGGTACGCTGGCTTTGCGGCTGGAAGTTGAGCATTTCTCTGATGATATAGAGAATATGCTTTCTTCCTTTCTTAGGCGGAATGTACTTCTCTATACGATCAGAGAAGAAGATGACACCTATCTTGTCATTGTTCTGAATGGCACTGAAGGCGAGTGTGGCAGCAATCTCAGTAGCCAGATCGCGTTTCATCTGCTTCATCGTACCGAAATCGAGCGACCCGCTGACGTCTACGAGCAGCATCACGGTAAGCTCCCTTTCCTCTTCAAACACCTTGACATAAGGCTTATGAAAGCGGGCGGTCACGTTCCAGTCGATGTCTCTCACATCATCGCCATACTGATATTCGCGCACCTCGGCAAAGGCCATTCCCCTACCCTTGAAGGCAGAATGATACTGACCTGCGAAGATGTTCTGACTCAGTCCGCGAGTCTTGATTTCTATCTTCCGAACCTTTTTTAAGATATCTTGTGTATCCAATTTACTTTGAACTTTGAAATTTGAACTTTGAACTTTATGAATTGCAAAGCAAAAGAATTCTTCACTCTTCGTTCTTCACTCTTCACTTAATCAAGGCACTTCCACCTTATTAATGATGCGGCTTACGATTTCCTCGCTTGTCACATTGCTTGCCTCAGCCTCGTAAGAAAGGCCGATACGGTGGCGCATTACATCGTGGGCCACAGCTCTTACATCCTCTGGAATCACATAGCCGCGATGCTTGATAAACGCATAGGCTCTGGCTGCCTTGGCAAGAGAGATGCTGGCACGAGGACTGCCGCCGAAGGTAATCATATCAGGACTTCCGCCGAAGGTAATCATGTCTTTCAGTTCGCCCAGTCCATAGCGGTCTGGATAACGCGAAGCAAAGACGATATCGGCAATATACTGCTCAATCTTCTCATCGAGATAAACCTCGTTTACTATCTTGCGAGCCTTCAGAATTTCCTCAGCTGATGTTACAGGAGTAACCTCAGGAAGTCCGCCCTGAATATTCTCACGGATGATGAGTTTCTCCTCTTCCAGTGTAGGATAATCGATGATTACCTTCAGCAGGAAACGGTCTACCTGTGCTTCAGGCAACTGATAGGTTCCTTCCTGCTCGATAGGGTTCTGTGTAGCCATTACCAGGAACGGACTAGGCAGTTTGAAGGTTTCATCGCCAATGGTAACCTGGTGTTCCTGCATGGCTTCGAGCAGCGCACTCTGCACCTTGGCTGGGGCACGGTTAATCTCATCTGCCAAAACGAAATTGGCGAAGACAGGACCGCGCTTTACATGGAAAGCCTCATCTTTCTGTGAATAAATCTGAGTACCCACCACATCGGCAGGCAACAGATCAGGAGTAAACTGAATGCGGCTATAGTCGGAGCTGATAAGCTGTGACAATGTCTTGATTGCAAGTGTCTTCGCCAGACCAGGCACACCCTCAAGCAGGATATGACCATCGGAGAGAAGACCGATAAGAAGGCAATCTACGAGGTGTTTTTGACCTACGATTACCTTATTCATGCCCATTACCAGATTGGTAACAAACTGACTTTGTTGTTCTATCCGGATATTCAATTCGCGGATATCAATAGCTTCTGCCATAATTCTATATTTTTACGTTTAATTTCTTAATTCAAACAATATATTTCCAAAACCAAACGCAAAAGTACTCAAATTAAGCCACAAAAGCGAAAAAACCTATCTAAATAATATTAAAAATGTTTCATAAAAGCTATTTTTAGATTCTTTTAAAGAATAGCTTTTATGAAACAAACGAGATTTCAAATATTTTATCTGTTTTTATGCTTCATGTACCAAGGATGAACCAAGAAATTGTACACCAGCAACGATACGATTGTAAAAAGAAGTGCATAGTGCAACATCCCTGATTCAACCATATTATATACAGGATGATCTACGTCAAAATGCGCTCTCGCCGGAAGATTATGGAACATGAATCCGAGACCGATTCCCAAGCTCAATCCCAATTCCCAAGCCAGGAAGAACGAATTCACGCTCGTGCCGCGCTGGCAATGTTTGGCAAGCTTGATATAGAAGAGCAGGAAACGGCTTCCGATGATTCCCAAGCAGAAACCCAGCAAGGTTGGAACCACGATTTCGACAGCAAACTCCTGACTTGCAAACGAAATCAGTTCAGCAGAAGCCAGCAGCACCAGACCTACTATTATCTGGCTCTTCAAATCTGCATCAGCAAAGACAAACTTTTCTGCCAGGAACGCCAAGACCAATCCTCCTAAAATCATCAGAAAAATGCCAGTAGGATGAGGCACAGAAAAGTATAATCCCGCAGAAAAAGTAATCAGGATGATATTGACAAACAGCGGAGTTCCCTGTGGCAGATAGAAGCGGTCGAGGCTAAAAGCCTTAATTCCTTCGGCAGGTGCCTTAAAAGGAAACTTGGCGCGAGAAACCAGCACGAAGGCTCCCAAAGCCAGCAACGAAGCCGTAGGGAAAACATAGCCCATGCCGAAATAGGTGTAAACAAAAAATGCCAACAAGGGTCCTACAGCTATCGAAAAGCGGGCAAACCAGGAGGTAATATAATTAGCCTCGGTGCGCTGGAACGACTCGCAGGAATCAATAACCAGCGTACTGGCAAGCGACATCTGAGCCAGCCCCAGAAATGCTCCCAACAGGAAACGGACCGCCAGGAGAATCTCAAAAGAAAACCTGATGTTCCAGAACGTATCCAGATAGTAAAGAACCGAATGACAAACAACCACACTTAAAATGGAAAGCTGACAGACCATATTCCTGCGGTAGCGCTGCACCAGATAAGAACAGAAGCCGCCAAACAGGAAAAGTCCAAAGCCGTATGCTAGAAGCACACACCCTATCTGCCACATCTGATACTTCTCCTGAATCAGGAAATAAGGAATGGCAAAAACGAGCATGTACACACTCGACATCAGCAAGAGGTTGGCAAAGCATAATCGCCAGAAGTCCTTGTGCCACAG
>OBCL01000508.1_pt1 | contig 10200 bp, 5 predicted proteins | sample 1495931 | NCBI WGS metagenome assembly OBCL01 (sample SAMN03418275, study PRJEB22391) | human gut metagenome | biome: human-gut; feature: organic feature; material: feces | host: Homo sapiens | place: Tanzania | collected 2013-01
CCAGTTCCACGTAGGTTTGCTGATACTGCACGTAGGCAGCCTGCACATTATTGTTAAGCTGTTCAGCCTGAACGGCATGTGCCTCTTTTGCCTGTCGGGTCTCCACGGCTGCCTGCTTGATGCGTTTGTTGCTCTTGAAGAGAGAGCTGAGGCTGTATTTCACGCCCACGCCCACATACCAGACGTTGAGGTTCTTATCAACAGGTGGCAACTCGAAGAGGATAGGACCATCGAAGGTTTCGGCGGCAACGAAAGCCACTTTTGGCAGAAGGTCGCTCTTGGCAATCTTCTCTTTCTGTTCGGCGATGCGGATGGCGTTGCTGCTCTGCTCCAGGAGAGGAGAGTTCAGGGTGCCTGCCGTCTGCCAGTAAGCCTCGCCCTCCTTGCCATAGGTCTTGTCGGCGATGGTGGCATCGGGGATAATCTGTGCGTCCTGGTTCATTCCGAGGGTATTGCAAAGCTGATGGTTCAGGATGCTTCGGTTGTTCCTAAGCGCCGTCAGACCGAGTTTGAGGCTTTCCATCTGGAGTTCGTATCGGGTGATGTCGTTTTTCAGCGCCATACCTTGTGTCTGTTTTTCCTTGATGTCTTCGATGAGCTGGCGGGTCAACTCGATGTTCTTTTCATACACCTTGATGCGGTTGTCTATCTTGTAAAGGTCGAGATATTGACCTAGGGCGATGAAGCGAATCTGCTGTCGGGTGAGTTTCACGCCTACCTCTGCCTGCTGCTTTCCGAGTTCTGCGAGTTTGATGCCGGCGTTGATGGCTCCACCGGCGTAAACCACCTGCTGTGCCTGGAAGGCGAAGTTGTTGCCGACATGTGGGGATTTCAAACCATGAACGTTGCTGAAGTTACGGTCTGTAATCAGCGCATTACCGATATAGCTGAATGAGAGGGACGCATCAAGGTCGGGCAGTTTCTTGCTTTTAGCCGATTCGATGCCGAGATGGGCTGCTTCTACTCCTGATAATGAAGTGCGAAGACTTTTGCTGTTATCCTCAACCTTCTGGAAGAGTTGGCTGATGGTCATGTTTTCTTTCTTGCTTTCTGGCAAGGAAGCAGCCGTCTCTTCGGTGGTTTGTGATTGAGCCGAAGCCCAAAGTGTTCCTCCTGCAAGCAGAAGGCTTACAAATAAGATTTTCTTAATCATTGATCATAACTTTTTGAATTTCGGGTGCAAAGGTACGGAGTTTTGGGCGAACATTCGCTTTAAATTTTTCGCAGTGGATGGACGATTTGGGAATAACAGTTCTTTTATATCACATATTTTGTGTAATTTTGCAACCGAAATAGGAATAAAAAGATATAATAGCTTATATATAATAAGGTGTAGATGGAATTATCAGAATTAAGCAGTCGGCAGGAAGCAAGTCTTTTCCGCTCTGGTTTGGAGGAATGGCAGGAGGGTCCGCAAGTTTTGACTTACGGAGCGATATTGATTTGCCGAAAAGGAAAGGCGAGGCTGAATGTGAATTATAAGGATTGGGAACTTTATGAGGGGGCGGTGATTACGCTGTTTCCGAATGATGTAGTGAAACTGAAGTTGGACGGGGATTGCAAATCCCCTGAAACAGAAAACGGGGATTGCAAATCCCCTCAAACAGAAAATGGGGATTGCAAATCCCCTGAAACAGAAAATGGGGATTGCAAATCCCCTCAAACTGCGAACAACTTTCAAGCCGAAATCCTGAAATATAATCCTTCCTTGCTTCGCGAAGCAAGCTTGCAGCTGGAGCAGACGGTGTATTCTTCCTTGCGGGAAGACCGCTGCAGGCAGGATACCCCTGTGGTGACAAACATCATCAATGGGATGTTTGGTTTATTGAAGGTATATTTCGACCAGTCGGAATGTACCTGCATCTCGCAGTTGGTATTATGCCAGTTGAAGGCGTTTTTCATCGGTTTTCATGAGTATCTTCAGCGCAATCCGCAATACCGACCAGATGAAGTAAAATCGTATCGCGTAAGAGAACTGTTCAATCGGTTTATGATGCTGCTGGAGAGTGATTACAAGATATCAAGGGATGTGAACTATTATGCCGAACAGATGAATATCTCCTCGAAATATCTGACCAACATTGTGAGTCAGGTGACGGGGCATACCCCCAAGACCATCATCGACCAATACGTGATTCTGCAGCTTAAGATGCATCTTAAGCGAACTACGCAAAGCGTCAAGGAGATGGCATGGGAGTTTCATTTTGCCGATGTCAGCTTCTTCTGCCGATATTTCAAGAAGCATACAGGTCTGACACCGCAGCAGATAAGGTCGTAATCACAACCTTCAGTTTTTCTCTGATCTCGGCTTCTTCTATCTCGCCGATGTATTCAGGTGACAGCGCCTTGAGTTCTTCGAGGCATCCCATCTGCATCATGGTGGCGATAGGGAGGAGCTTATGTGCCGCCTTTCCTATGCGGTCGGTAGATAAGGATTCCTCTTCTATGGCTTCTTTTAGATTCGTGAGATGAGCGGCAAGTTCCTGCTTCACGGTATCGAGAATCTCCTTAGCCGCCTCTTCGTCGCCTCCGGCAAAAGCGAGGAGAGAATCAAGCTGAGGCTTGGATTGGGACTCTATTCCCAGGATATCAGACAGTTTCTCCATACTGAATGGCTTGAACAGGCAATCATCAAAGCCTGCTTTCAGGAGCTGTCCCAAGATGCTTGTATCGTGAGCCGTCATCGCCACTACCATCATATTGGAATGGTTGATGTGGGCAATCATATCCATGCCGTTCATCTCCGGCATTTCAATATCCATCAGCATCAGGGCTGGCTGTTCGTTATGCAGCGTGGTGAGGGCATCCATCACATGGTTGCAGGCGAATACCTGCCAGGTGTCGCCTACGATGCGGCGCAACATCTCCTGGAGAAGCTGGAGCTGCAGTTTGTCATCATCCAGAATCAGAATCTTGTGGTTGGCAAATTCCGGTTTCTTCTTCATATCAGCAACCTGATGGCTGCCAGAAACCTGTCTTTCCTTATCTTGAGCAGAATCGAGAGAAGGATCATGCTTAATTTCTGATGGAGCCATTTCCTGAGCCTCCTCCTTAGGCGTTGGCTCGATAGGGATGGTGACGATGAAGGTAGAACCTTTGCCCAGGGTAGAGTGGAGGATGATTTCTCCGCCAAGCAGCGAAACCAGTTCCTGGGTGATGGACAATCCCAAACCGGTACCCTCGATGCCCTGGGCGCTCTTCAATCTCGTAAATGCCTGGAACACTTTCTGTTTCTCCTCATCGGTCATTCCCTTTCCCGTATCCTTTACGCTCAGGGTAAGCGTAGGTTTGCCAAGGATTTTTGAAACCTGTGCCTGGATGGTAACGCTGCCCTGGTCGGTATATTTGATGGCATTACTTACCAGATTGTCCAATATCTGACGAATGCGGAAGGCATCAGCATGGAAGAATTCCATCCCCTTTATTTTGCATTCGAACGAAATCGCCAGTCCTTTCTCTTCGGCTCTCAATTTCATTCCCTCTACCGATTCTGCTACCAGTTGTGCCGGTGAGAAAGAGGTAGGCTGAACCTTCATCAGTCCGTTTTCCAACTGATGATAATCGAGCAGGGAGGCAACGAGATGTGAAAGATGAGCGGCAGAATTCTTGATGTTCTGGAGACACTCGATGCCCTGAGGATTACTGACGTAGGCTTTCATCAGGTCGATGAAGCCCGAGATAGAGGCAGCTGGCGCCTTGATATCGTGGGTGATGGTGAGAAGCAGGCGCTCACGCTGGTTCATGATACGCTGGATTTCCTCGTTGGCAGCCTCCAGGTTTTCCCGATAGATGCGCTCCTTTCTGGCATCGCGCCAGATAAACCAGATCATGATGACGATGGCAAAGAAGGCTACGATGGCGAGCAGTTCCATCTGCCACAACAGATGCTTTCTGGCTACCATCGCCTTCTCGATGGCTTCCTGCATATTGTCTTTCTCACGCTGGTGTACATCGCTCAGATGTTTGGCGGAGCGCAGGGCGAGTTTGGCGCTCACCATCTTCAGGTCTTCCATCTCCTTGTTGATGCTCTGTTTGTGGTCTTGTGTAGCCACTTTCTCCTTCTTGTCTATCTGGTCGAGGATGGTCGCTACGTTTTCCGCCACGTTTACTGGGGTGGTAACGGAATCGATGACAGCCCGGTTGCTGTCCTGTTTTACGCTCAAGGTCTCGGCGTGCTCCTTCTTGAAGGCATCGGCGAGTCGGCGGAAGAATCCCCTTCGGGTCTTCAATACCTCTACCGTTGTCTTTTTCGCCTCGTGGGTTTGCGGCGCCTTGGAGTGAACCAGAATGGAATCCTTTCCCGTATTCAGATTCTTCACCTTATTTTGCAGATAGTTTTGGGTAGGTCTTCCTGCCATAGCATCAGACAGTTGCTTCAGGTTTCTCTGCTCCTCTTTGAGCAGGGAAGAGATGGTACTATCGGCGGCACTCCTTTTCTGGATATACTCGCGCGAAGCTTCATTGATGGCATTGATACTCTTGGTGTTGCTATACACCAGACTGATTGCCAGAATCATGATAATGGCAATGGCGCTATATCCGAGGGCTACCTTGAGAGGAATATTGTTCTTGTGCATGAGAAATCGTTTAAAATTGATGAGCAGACTGATATCTTGCTCAATAGATATTTGTTTGCAAAGTTAATGCAAAAAAATGATATTAGAAAACAAAAGGGCTAAAAACAAGTCAGGAGACCAATGAATTCTATCATTAGTCTCCTGCCTGATTGAAAGCGACGCGTAATTACTAGTGTTATTCTATCTTTTCCTCTGTTAATTACTATTTTTTAAAGGTGATATTACTCTGCTACAGTAGAATCTGTTGCTGTAGAGTCTGCTGGAGTCTCTGCTGGAGTTTCAGCTGGTGTCTCTGCTGGAGTCTCTTTCTCTACTGTTGTGTCTGCTGGAGCAGCTGGTTCTGCTGGAGCTACTGTGTCAACTGGAGCTACTGATGATACACTTGCCATCTTGTTGCTGGCGAATACGTTGCTAACTGAAACCATAACCATGGCAGCGATAGCTGCAAATACTAACTTCTTCATAATCTTTTGTTTTTTTTATTGTGAATATTATATTTATTACTTTCTTTGTGAACAGCCTTGCTTGCGTTACCGCTCATTGGCGTGTTCACTTTCTAATATCACAATCTGCGTGCCAAAAAACAAAAGAATAGTCTAATCGGCTGATTATCAGTTATAATTGCTTTTTGTGCCAGAATTCTACATTGTGGAAACTGTGGAACTTGTGTGGAATTATTCCCCAAAAAGTTGGGGGATGGTCATCAGATTCCATACTTCTTCATCTTGTTGTAGAGCGTCTTTCTATCTACGGCGAGCAATTGTGCAGCCTTACTCTTGTTGCCACCTGCTGCTTTCAGCGCAGCTTCTATTCTCTGCAGTTCTGTTTCCTCATCGTGCAGGGCGGTAGGGGTCTGTGGCTGGATATGCGCCATACTCTGTTCCAGTTCGGTTACTCCGATGTATCTTCCGGTAGCGAGCAGGGTAGCTCGTTTCATCACATTGTTCAGTTCTCGCAGGTTGCCCGGCCAGTTGTAGGCGGCAATCCGCTCCTTGGCTTTGCCGTCGAGTCCTTCCACATTTCTGTTCAGCTCCTTGTTGGCATGCTTGATAAAGAGGTCGGCAAAGAGGAAGAGGTCGGCACCACGGTCTTTCAGCTCCGGCATGTAGATGGTAAACTCATTGATGCGGTGGTAGAGGTCTTCACGGAAGTTGCCTTCAGCCACACGCTGAGCCAGGTTCTCATTGGTAGCGCAAACCAGTCGGATATCGATATCGATTTCCTTGTTGCTTCCCACCGGACGGATTTTTCTTTCCTGAAGGGCACGGAGCAGCTGCACCTGCACTTCGTAGTTCAGGTTTCCCATCTCGTCGAGGAAGAGAGTTCCTCCGTTGGCAATCTCGAAAGCACCCTTCTTGTCCTGGTCAGCACCCGTAAACGATCCCTTCACATGACCGAAGAATTCTGATGCCGCCACCTCTTTAGGGATGGCACCGCAGTCGAGTGCGAAGAAAGGTTTGTTGGCTCTTGTGCTGAGTTCGTGTATTCTTCTAGCCACATATTCCTTACCCGTACCGCTGGCACCCAGAATGAGTACCGACATAGGGGTAGGGGCCACCAGCGAAACGAAACTGTAGAGCTTGCGTGAAGCTTCGCTTTCACCTTCCAGATATTTGGGTACGTCTCCATTGGCAGATGAAGTCTGATTTCCTGCCTGCTTGCCGGGTGCTGCGTTTGTGGGAGTAGAATTTGAGTCTGTGGAACGCAGACTATCTGTTGAGGCTGCATTCGAATCCTGTTTTTTCGAAGCTTTCATCGCTTCCTTGATCTTATCCAGAAGGATTTCCGGATGGAAAGGTTTTGCCACATAATCGGTAGCGCCCGATTTCATGGCGAGCACCACATTCTGAATTTCTGCATAGCTGGTCATCACGATGAAAGGCACCTGTATGCCATGCTTTCTCATCCATTGCAGCAGGAAAATGCCATCGTGGTCGGGAAGGCGGAGATCTGATAATACCAGATCGAATCCTCTTTCTGCCTCCTCGCAAACCTGTATGGCTGCCTTGACCGAAGTTGTTTTCTCCACTTCGAATCCCTTCTTCCTGAGCCATGTCTGAATCATGGTTCCAAATGCGATATCGTCTTCAACTATTAGAATCTTTTCCATGTCATTGCGATCTTACTGTCTTATTGTATCTTTCTTATTGTATCTTTGTCTTCTAAAAAGATAGAGTCGTTTCTGAGTGCAAAGTTAGCACTAATATTTGGATTCAGCAAGGAAAAAGTGCTTTATTGTTTAAATGTTTCGAAAAAATTAGGAAGTAATCACATAAAAATGGAAACTATCTGAGTTTTTTAACACTTCATCTGTCTCTGAATTCGGGAAAAATATGTATTTTTGCATATAAAAACGAATCTATACAATATAACGTAATAACAATAGTAGTTATGAAGAAACAAATACTTACATTGGCCATGCTGTCCGCTCTGGCGCTCTCAGCTCACGCCCAACAGCCAGCCAGTCAGCTGTTGCCTTATCAGAACCCTAACCTTTCTGCCGAGGCAAGAGCCAATGACTTACTTTCACGCCTGACCCTGGAGGAAAAGACGAAGCTGATGATGGATGCTTCGCCTGCCATCTCCCGACTGGGTATCCCTCAGTTTCAATGGTGGAACGAGGCGCTGCATGGCGTGGCACGCAACGGATATGCCACGGTTTTCCCTATCACCATGCACATGGCTTCTTCCTGGGATGATGCCTTGCTCTATCAGGTGTTTACTGCCGTAAGCGATGAGGCGAGAGCCAAGGCGCAGGTAGCGAAGAAGTCGGGTAATGTAAAGAGATATCAGAGTCTGAGCTTCTGGACTCCGAATGTCAATATCTTCCGTGATCCTAGATGGGGACGCGGACAGGAAACTTATGGCGAAGATCCTTATCTCACCACACGTATGGGACTTGCCGTGGTGAATGGTCTGCAGGGACAGTCGTTTGACGGCAAGCCGCTGGCGGCTCCTGGCGTTCCGGCTTCCGATCAGTCTAAGGCTCCCCAGTATGTCAAGACGCTGGCTTGTGCCAAGCATTTCGCCGTGCATAGCGGTCCGGAGTGGAATCGCCACGTCTTCAATCTGGAGAATCTGCCAGCCCGGGATTTGTGGGAGACTTATCTCCCTGCTTTCAAGTCGCTGGTACAGGATGGACATGTGGCTGAGGTGATGTGTGCCTATCAGCGTATAGATGGTGCTCCTTGCTGTTCCAACGCCAAGTTTGAGCGCCAGATCCTCAGAGACGAATGGGGATTCAAGGGATTGATTACTTCCGATTGTGGAGCTGTCAACGATTTCTATATGCCGGGCTATCACGGTACGGCAAAGACTGCTACCGAGGCAACTGCCCAGGCTGTGAATGCCGGTACCGACCTGGAATGCGGCAGTGCCTATCGTACTATTCCGAAAGCTGTGAAGGCGGGAATGATCAATGAAGATAAGGTAAACCAGAGCCTGAAGCGTCTGCTGGTGGCTCGTTTCAAGCTCGGCGATTTTGATAAGGATGAAACCGTGTCATGGACTCAGATTCCTGAGAACGTCATCGCCTGCAAGGCTCATAAGGATCTGGCTGAGAAGATAGCTGAAGAAGGCATCGTACTTCTTCAGAACGGAAACCAGCTGCTGCCATTGAACCGCAATCAGAAGATTGTGGTGATGGGACCTAATGCCAATGACTCCATCATGCTGCGAGGCAACTATTCGGGTTATCCTACCAGTTCTACCACTATCCTCCAGGGCATCTGCAACTATATGAAGGGGGCAGAGGTGAAGTATGTTCCGGCTTGTACCTTGACAAGAAACGAGGTGCAGGAGAGCCGTTTCAACCTCTTCCGTGAGGGAATGAAGGCTACCTATTGGAACAATCAGAATCAGAAGGGCGAGCCGGTGGCTACGGATGTGATGAAGACTGCCATCAATCTGAGCAATGGTGGTAATACCGTGTTTGCACCGGGTGTGAATCTTACTCATTTCTCTGCCCGCTATGAGGGAGTGTTGACTCCTGACAGGGATGAGGATCTTACCATCAATATGGGTATTGATGACGGTTGCCGCCTGATAGTGGATGGCGATACCATCGTGAATATGCGAGAGTGCTGGGGCCGCGTGGCGCCTATCATCAAACCGCTCTCTCTGAAAGCAGGCAAGCCGGTTAAGATTCAGATAGATTATACCCAGAAGGAAGATGTGGCTGTGATGCAGTTTGATATCCTGAAGACTTCGAAGCCTACCAGCGAGCAGATTCTGGCAGAGGTGGGCGATGCGGATGCCGTGGTATTCGTTGGCGGTATCTCTCCAAACCTGGAGGGCGAGCAGCTTGAGATTGAGGAACCGGGATTCAAGGGCGGCGACAGAACCGACCTGGAGTTGCCGAAGGCTCAGCGTCAGGTCATCGCCATGCTGCATCAGGCAGGCAAGCGTGTTGTCTTTGTCAACTGTTCGGGATGTGCCATCGCCATGGTTCCTGAGACAGAGAATGCCGAGGCGATTCTTCAGGCATGGTATCCTGGTGAACGGGGTGGTGAGGCTGTAGCCAAGGTTCTCTTTGGCGAGGTGAATCCATCGGGCAAGCTTCCGGTTACCTTCTATAAGAGTGTGAACGATCTTCCTGATTTCCTCGATTATACGATGAAGAATCGTACCTATCGTTATTTCAAGGGTGAGCCTTTGTTCCCATTCGGTTACGGTTTGAGTTATACCTCTTTCGAGTATGGCAAACCTACCCTGATGCAGGTGAAGAGCAGGAAGCGTGGCAGCAAGGATGCTGATTACAAGCTGATGTTCTCCTTGCAGAATACGGGCAAGCGTGAGGGTACCGAAGTTGCGCAGGTTTATATCAAGCGCATGGATGACGTGGATGGACCTATCAAGAGTCTCAAGGCATTCAAGCGTGTGTCTTTGAAGGCTGGCGAGCGCCAGATGGTGAGCATCGATCTTCCTCGCAAGAGTTTCGAGGGTTGGGATGCCCAGACCAACACCATCCGTGTGGTTCCTGGCACTTACCAGGTATTTGTTGGCGGCTCCAGCGCTGATGCAGCCAAGACTAAGATAGAAGTGAAGATCAAGTAGCATTCTAGCTATTTGTAATAAGCCTCTTTTCATATAATGCCTCGCCTTGGCACTATATTGCCCTAGTACAGGGCAATAATATGCCAAGGCGAGGCAAGAAACGAAGTGTCCTCTCGTATTGGTGGAATTGGTGCATCAGGTTTTCTTCTGATGCGTCGTATAGAATCCTAATCTCTTTTTTACTCTTCACCCTTCACCTTTGCGCCTGAACCCCCGATAAACACTGGGGCTTCGGGAGGTGAAGAGTGCCCACTCACTCTTCACCACTCTTCACCTCTCTTCACCTGCCGGAAATCTTCAGATGGATGCTGTAGAAACGGAAAAAATAAATAAGGTGAAGAGTCAATTTGGTCTGAAAGAGGGATTTCTAGTGTAACTACAATTGGAAAGTCTGATATATATTTTGTGTTCAATAAAGAGCGTAGTGATATTAAACAAGAATTGGATTATGCGATGCGTCAATTGGATAGTGATAGTCCTTTTTTCAAGGCGGATTTGTATAAGAAGTATTTTACTTTGGATTATACGCAATTTTTAACAGGTGTTGAAAAGTCATATATCAAAGAGC